>JACLAA010008154.1_pt1 | contig 102340 bp, 56 predicted proteins | sample 8027891 | NCBI WGS metagenome assembly JACLAA01 (sample SAMN15724900, study PRJNA655200) | protist metagenome | isolation source: fluorescence activated cell sorting (FACS) single amplified genomes of... | place: Spain: Blaines Bay Microbial Observatory, Mediterranean Sea | collected 2016-01-19 | reverse complement strand
AGGCCTTGGCCGGCTCGTAGTAAGCAGACGCGACCTTGGCTCGTAGTAGCAGTGAATGCATGGCAGCCGCGGAGAGATGGTCGATGCGTCGGCCTTGATGGGCACTGTGAGGATACCGTGCCCGCGCCGGGGGGGGCAAAGAGGGGCGGCGAGGCCGATGCTGAGGTAGAGGTAGAGGCCAGTTGGAGTCGACGGGGCCGCAACAGGTCACGCCGGCGCAGCCGAAGCGTATGGCAGGATTATTGAGGGGGCGGTTAGAGGGGCGGTCTCCTGGGTTTGCGTGCCTGGTAAGCTTCCATGTTTCCCTTTTCGTAACTCGACGCACGACCGGGACGATAAACGCCGTCGACACGAGTCACGGTGCCAGTGACGATCTACCGTGACTAGGCTACCGGGCCGCAGCTGGAGGCCACTGGTATTGGCACATGCCAGTGCCAGAAAGTGAGTGGTGCCAGTGTTATAAGGGCCCCTTGGGTGGCCGCGGTCGCGACACAACAACAACGTCATGCTGCATTCCTACGTAAATATATAACCCGGGCAGGGTATAATACGGCTGAATTCCCCGCGAGCTCTACCTACGGTATATCACGTACTGACCTGTACCGTAGGTACTGAACCTGTACTGTCGTTGGAACAGCAGCCGATGATTTATGCCAGACAGCACATTCTCTGTCTGGTGGGTTTGCCGACACTGTTAGGGCAATGCCCAAATATGTGCAGCGGTCACGGCAATTGTGGCCCAGAGAATGTATGTTCGTGCTTCGAAGGATTTGACTATGCTCCCGACTGTTCATTGCGTTTTTTTGCCGCGTGAAATCTTGCCTATTTCACGACGGTGCATTAGGTACATGTTCGAAAGGTGCAGCTTGGGCAGACAAAGCATATGCTGTAGACCTTGCGCATTCTCCGAGTGAGTGTTCCAGTGCTGGTCTCTGCAATCGTGACACTGGGAAGTGCGAGTGCTTCGACGGATACACTGGACTTGCCTGTCAGAGATGCAAATTTCAGTGTCTGAAACACAAGTAGTTGTGCATCATGAGATGATCAGCTTAGCTACGTGCCCAAATGATTGCAATGCCAATGGTATGTGCTTGACATTGAGCCGCCTGGGCCAGTTGTATGGTATTGATCACCAACATCCCAGCACTGGTGGAGATGGAACCGGTCCTTCTTATGCAAATTGGGATAAGGATTCAGTAACTAGTTGCTTCTGCGACCCTGGCTTCGGTGGGCCCGACTGTTCGCGAAGTTCGTCTCCCGAGTCGCATTTCCTTTTTTTTGTATTTACTTCCTGAACTGCACGCACATCCATAGTCATGTGTGCCAAGGCTGATGACCCACTTACTATCAACCAAAACTACCGTGCCCTTAGAATCGGAGTGTCTTCCGCTGATGGCAGTAGCCTTCAGGGCACAGTGATCTTCCAATTTCTTGGGTACACCACTTCTCATTCGGCTTCTCATGTCTCAGCGGTAACATGCGAGGGGGCTTGGGAGGCTCTTGAAAATGTTGAGGATGTGGACTGTCAGTCCGAGAACTCCGGTGCTGGCTCTTTTTACAATGTTACATTTAAGCAATGGCCAACTATGCCCATGGAAAACAACTATTTCAGTCATAAAGGCAACCCTGCACTCTCAAACTTTACTTGTGATGTGAGTGGTGCCTTTTCTGCTAGTGGTTCGCAAGTGTTATGCAACATTTCAGATCTCGTAAGCGACGATATAACTGAATACGAGTACTGTGGTCGGCGTGGTCAGTGCGATTTTACGTCTGGAACATGCTACTGCATTGATGGGTATGAGGGCTCCACTTGCACTGATTCAACTTATGCAGAATCAACCTCAAATTCATTACCTGGTGTGAATATTCACGCAACAGGAACCGACTACATTGGAGATATCTTCAAGCTTACCGCAGACAAATCGTCTTCATCTGACTTCACCTTCATGAAAATAGTCGCAAATGACGAGGATCTTTTGAGCATCCGTGGTGATGGGCTCTTGTCAATCGCACAACTTGATGTTACAACCTATGGAACAACAATTTCAGAGGGCGGACTTACTGTTCTGACTGGCGGCGCCAGCATAAAAGATGGCGGTGTGGATATTTCGAGCATGGCTTCGGGTGACCCTGTTCTTCATGTCATTGGTAGCTCCGAAGTTTTTGCAGACTCGCTGCTTCAGGTAGATTCAATACGGAATGAAGATGCAAGCTATTGGTTTGCTCGCTTCAATACTGCCTACAAGCAAGCCGATGGAAGCCACAATATCTTTTCCATCCGCGGTGATGGCTACACCAAAATCGCAGGTGAACTACATGTCGACAATGTTACTTCAGTCTACAGCCTCGAACTCACAAAGGGTGGATTAACAGTTAATCAGGGGGGGCTACGTCTTTATGAAGATGGCGTGGTCGTGTATGATGGTGGTGCTGATATCCGTAGCAATAATGTGACTGTGCTTCGAGCTCACCACAATTATGCCGCCGGTGATAAAGACAATGGTACCGTGCTTTCGATCGAGTCCACCGCAGGGCTATCCAGCAACATAGATTTGATAAAAGCAGGGATGGATGTGGACAATATACATAAGCCAAAAACTATTTTCCGAGTCAACGGTCTCCCCAGGACGTATATTGACCGAGGTGGTCTTAGTGTGATGGGTGGAATCACGGTAGCTAGCGCGGGACTGAATGTCTCTGCTGGTGGAGTCTTCATCTTGGCTGGAGGCGTTGACATCCAGGGAGGCAATCTTAGGGTCAAGAATGATGCCAATATAATCGTGGGAAATAAGCAAGTCATTGGTGCCCAGCAAGCCGCCGTTGACGATGTCAGCGCAGCTAATGATCCTGGTGATGGCACGCTTGCGGGAATTTCAGATGTCGGGCCATTGGCAACAGAATCTGAAAAGCTACGGGACCTAGTCGATGAAATTAGGACCCAAATGAATGATCTTCTAGGAAAGCTGCGAACACATGGTCTCATAGCCAGCTAAGCTGATTTTAACAGAAGAATTGCACTTCTGGACTCTCACCAGTTCCAGGTGCAAGTGGCCTGGCCACCCCGGTTAATAACAACACAATAGAGTGTTCTTCAAGTTCTGCTAGTCTACTACTAGGCGGCTACTACTGCTAGTCTCTAGGGCCGCTACACCCCGGCGGGTAATTGTTTCGAATAAGAAAGAACATGAACTGGCCCATCCTCCATGAGTCTAATTAAGATAGATGAATCCTTACCCTGCGAATATAAATACTGCATGTCGGAGACTAATAATAGGCCTAGCAGGACTCGCCCTTGCAAGGTTACGGTTACGCTCGTCAACGCAAGACGATCGTTGAATTTTACTCTATTACTAACAGACTCAGGCTGAAGCAAAAAGGTTGTCAGAATGAGCCGTTCTGCTATCACAAGCGAGACGCACTCACTTTCTGATATGCGGGACTTAGGCTGAGGGCCATCCGTGGCGGCGAACAATTCGCTCGCGCTTGGGGAGAGGCCGACAAAGTTGCTAGGAAAGCTTGGTCGATGCGCCACTGTGAATTTAAAAATGCCCGAGAAAGTGCCACATCAACTCTTGGAACAACCCAAGACTTAAAAACGCTGTCGACGTAGAAACCCGCGAGCTCTGCAGGCTCAATCGCAAGTGATTTATTTACATGTATCTTTAGCTTTGTCTTTGGCTAAACAGCCTTAGTGTTCATTCAGGTTCCTCCAAACAGCGCCTCCCTGTCGGCGTTTCGCCCACACCAACTACGCACGACACGCTTTCCGTTTGGTTACGGCGATGCACTGGCGGCCTGCGCGAGGATATGCGCACGGAAAAGCGAAGACTCGGCGTTGCCCGGCGGCATAGAAGTGCAAGAAAAAATCCGAACTACTAGGTTCTAATACGGCCAATCAGCCGACCGACGGGCCAATACAGTTGCTTGAGTATGCCTATTGTTCCGCCTTTTTCATTATCCTGGTCAACTAGGCTCCTACTAACTTAACTAACTACAGGTACTAGGTTCAATTTTGGAAGGCTCCGAGACAGCTCGGGCCAGGGCGTCACGCTACCATGTTGCAGACTGCGCTTACCGAAAAAGCGATGGTGAAACTGCAGCAGAAGCAACCGGAAAAAGTACAGAGCAGGGAGGCGTATAATCCCCAGGATAAAAGTCGTGTTCGCCGATAGAGCAAATGACGACAATGCGCATGGAAGGCGTTCGTAAAATTTGAGTTCACTCATTGTGCAGCGAAATATCTGGCTGGCGTCCCCTCCTGTCCTTGCAGCGCTTAACTAGTGTCCATGCCAGGAAAGGTGATTTGCTTTGGTCCATACGTATGTTATACAAGGGGGGTGACCACCCTTAAGCCGGCCTAGCGCCCGACACCGGATAGCGTAAATTGGGATACGAGGTCTGTGGCCGGTTGGGTCGTTGCGGTGCTGGAAATTGGCCTGCTAGCCCTTTTTGTGTGTGTGTCCCAGTGAGCAAAATAACGCCTGCCGGGCCCCGGTAGTAATCAGGCCGCCTGGGATCTTGTTTATGACCCTTCGATTGGGCCTGATGTCGCTACAAAGGTCTACAACCCGCCGCGCCGCAATTCAGCCGCAGCAAAAGACGATCACAAGGCCTCCACGTGCCTTATCGGTCCTTTCTGAGCAAAGTACGGTCCTTTAACGGAGCGCCTAATATGGTCCCATACGACCTACCTTATACGCCTTTTGCCTCACAGTCCCGCGGCGCACATTTTACGGGCCGGTGAAACACCACAAACTCACAGCCAACGGTACCGTTGCGTGCCGAAGCAGTCAAAGGGTGCTGGGGCTCGGTCCGCGCATGGCGTATACGCGGTGCGGCGCCCAAAAGCCGGCTGTGCCGGCCTGCTTTAGCGTTTCTAGCTGAGTACGCTTTGTTTTTTTTTGCGAGACACATGTTTCTTCCAAAATTAGGGAGCCGTTTTAGGCCTCCATCGGAGCCCCCTGGAGGAGTATACTCATAACGGATGCCGGGGAAGAAATGAGCCAAAGTGGTATCCCGTGCTCAAAAAAGAATGAAATGACAACGAGTCCAAACGACTCTGAAATTCACGCAGGCTCGAGTAGAATAGTCAAGGTTGGCTCATTGCCTGGTTTTTCTTCGCCGCTCAATGGCTGCAAGTTTCTGCCTACGCAAAATTCGTACCGAGACAGCAGCCCGCGCGTTGAGAAAGCAGCTGCGGCGCGGTTGCTAAGAATCTTTGCGAATGTCGGATAAGCCAGAGAGAGAGTAGAGAAAGGAAAGTCTCACTGCCAACCTTTTTTGAGTTGGCCGAGAGCCTCTCAAGAGTGCTCCAGGGGAAGGAATTACTTTTAGTTAGTTGATCCTCAGATTGCACGCTTTGGCTGTATTTGCCCAGCCATTTTTCGAGGCAGCTCAAATCCCAACCTGATCGCCAAAGAACGCCACAGGGTTTAATTAACTATGTGCAATTTTTGAAAAATCGAAAATCAGCCACTCATATCGACTTAAACAAAGGCTGCCACTTGCCGGGACAAAACGCACTTTTGTTACCAAGTCGCGGTCGTGTTGCCGGAGCGCCGAGTGGAAGATGCCAGGGATGCATCAGCCACGGGAATGCGGGTTTTGTTCTTCGAAGGGAACGGCGATGCAGGTCTTGTACTCCCCCATTCGTGCGACGTCGAGTCGAGGAGAAAGGCGCGCGGTTTGCAATAGAGCACGTTTTAATATGCTAGCCCCCACTGTAGTAGCCTTAGTCCTACTACCGTAGTCTGCCTTAAAATTATATAGGCTGATATGTATAACTGAAAATATATTTGGTATCACTGGCAGTTGGCCTTTGACAAAAGCCTCAGGCTCAGGGCCTAATCACGGAATTCCTCTACTTTTACCTGCCAGTGTTTAAGCGTAAGTTCCGTGGCAACTTGTGCCTGAGAATCGGACCTGGAGAGGCCCGGGGGGCCGCCCTGCCGTGGCGTCCGGTCCCAGGGCATAAAAATAATGAAGTCATTGTTGTGTCCTAGTCGGTTTTTTTGGAGCGCTGCCAGGTGAGTTTTTACCCACTGAAAACCCTAGTGGGGGTATTAGGAGGCTTAGTATGGGCCTGGGCCCGGGCGGTCGGGCCGCCGTCGACGAACCGTGGGTTAACGCCAACTGGAATGAATACGCGTCTCTGGTACAGCTACTCATCACGCGGCTCACTAGGGTAGGATTTCGCCGGCTTGGGATTGCATGAGACGAAGTAGCCTGGGCGCACGACTGCTACAGCGCGCTTCCGTGATAATTCAAATTTGAGTTTTCCCGGGGACTAGTCAGGTAGTACTGTCGTGACGCCCTAGAGGGTCCTAGTGCCACCCTTGATGACTTCCTGTTCGATACCAGCCTTTTTTTGCCTCTTCAAGTTGAGCTTTTCAAACGGGTGACCTGTTTGATTTTTGTTGGTGCACCCGGCGACCTCCAGGGCATCTACGGGGCAGCTCGACGGCGGGAGCGCGGCTGTGGTGGCGCTGCGGGCCCAACATAAAAACGCCAAAGCAGACTTCCAGGCCCGCGGTCGAGTTTCCGCCGAACTCTTGGGCCTGCAGCGGACCGACGCAGTTGGGGGATGATGGTAGCCCTCGATTGAGATTTTCTGGGTCGTGGTGGTGGTGAACCACCCTGCAGGGTGTTCAAGTTTTCTGCTCGGTTGCTGCCGCACGAATCCAGACGCCGCAGCGGCTGCCAGTGGCGGGCTCAGGCTCAGAGGCTCGACGGGCGCAACCTGAAGCCGCCAGTTTTATAGCCACGCACGCGCCCGCCCGCTCAATTTCAACTTGGTCCACTGACCAGGCGCCTGCTATTATTTGTCAAATCATAAAGGCCTGGTTCCTACGGTACCACGGACCGTACGGTACCGTAGGTACCTACGGTACCGTAGGTACGGTACCTACGGTACCCAAGTGGTGCTAATAACTTCTTTGCAGTTTCCGCTTCTGCAATCTCCGCTAAATCATGCCGACGAATGTGCTTTTAACAAGACAACATAATTTTGGCGATTCCAGTTGCTTTTCGGTCAGCTTCGTCTCTGCAACTCGGAAGTGTTTTAAATATACAAGATCCCAGACTCCTCCACAGAAGCAGGTTAGTTCCGCCTCCGGACGAAATGTTGGCTGCTCTGCTGTATTTGTGCAGACGCAGATAGCGTTCGATGGGGCAACAAAGCCCAAGTTCCAACCAGATCAGATCGCACATCTAGCCTCCCAGATGATTCAGGAGCTCTCCCAACCGCAAGATGCATTTGTTGGCTTCGTTGGGTCGCAACCAAAACAGGACCAGGATATTTGTTGCAAGTACACGCTTACGTGCAGACGGTCAGGCGATCTGCAGTGTACTGGGCTGTCCTGGAATGCAACCGGCGCTATGCTATGTGCTGCGTTTGGCCGATCGGACCTCACTGGATGGTGCAACAAGTCTGGAATCCTCTGTTGTTGGTCGCTGTTTCGTCCGGAATTTAATCCCGAGTGCCCAACCTGCTCCGTAGAGCACTCTTCTTGCTTTACAACTATTGCTTGCCATCCGTCACAACCGTCGTTGATGGCCGCTGGGTCTTTTGATGGGGAAGTACTTATCTATGACCTAGCTGATAGTTGTGACGTCCTCAAAGCATGCTCAAACATAAGTGACTATTCGCATCGAGAACCAGTAAGTTCTCTTCAATGGAATCGGAATAGAGGTGCATTCACTGCCAGTATAGATGCTTATCAGCTTGTTTCACTCTCCAGTGATGGTAAGATCCTATGGTGGTCATTAGCGACAATCAAACACGCAACGGCCGAGATTAGCGGCCATCTGCCATACCCGGTATATCTGCCTAAGGCGCGATGAAAATTGAGTTAAGAGTTTCTTAGGTACGTGGCGTGACTTTGGCATGCAACCCTGAGTTAACATTGCTCACCAATATGGCAGCTTCATCACCGATAGTGGGGGGCACTTCTATGGCACTAGCTGAATCTTGCGTCATGATAGGCTCTGAAGGGGGGAAAATTCTGCGCTGCCATCCGCGTAAAAAGAATATAAAGAAACTCTTTGCTGGCAGCGATAGTAATATACATTGGGACAAAAGCGCGATTGACTTTTTTGATAATTTGCCACCTTGCATCACATCAAAACTCATCAAGCATGTTGAGCTTTGGGCAAATAGTGTAAGTAGGCAAGTGGTTTCAGCAAAAGACATCTTTGTCTCTAAGCCTCTACTCCGTTATGTGTTCCCAGCTCCAACTGGCGTGACTGAATATGAGGGGCATGTTGGTTCAATGTCCCAGATTTTTATCAACGTACCATTCTTGTTCATCTAGGTTGGTCCGATCACAATGATATCAATGTCTCCATTTCACCGCCGCGTATTTTTGTCTGTTGGCGTCGATGGCTACGCAAAACTGTGGTCGACGATGCAGCGACGTGCTCTAATGGCCATGCGAGATACAAGCTGTATTCACCTTGCTGATGGGCTGTATGCATCAGGTTGGTCCAAGGCACGTCCTCTTGTCTTTGCGGTTGCGGGTGATGGAGGTGTGGTGCGTGTTCACGACCTGGGCAACAGGCGGCCAATGCTCCCAGTTGTCGAACTTAAAGCACCGATGCCAGCATCCGCCAATGATACGGACAGGCGAATCCTTGCTCTTCAGTTCAATCATAAGCAGAGAAATTTCTTAGCAACTGGCAATGCAGCTGGTCACGTCCATGTGTGGCGACTATCATGGAGACTTTCCAATCAGAGTTCTCACGAGCATGAAAAATTACAATCATGCATTGACCATATGGAGGAAAAGGGCGCATGACCAACATTCACCTGCGTACCCTGATGCGTCCTGCTCAGCTCGTATGGGCAACGCCTGGGATGATGATGATCCTAGATGATGATGTTGAGGAGGAGGATAATTTCTATATTAATTGTTATAAGCTACCCTCGTCTCTTGAAAGCAAGCAGCTCGACATAGGTCCACCGTTGCGGGTTGTAACTATGTGATAAGGGTGCGGTAGGGCGCAGGCGAGCCGTACAGTACTCCCCTTAGCTCTACTTCGTCAAAAAAAGGTGCCGTCTCGTCCCTCGGGCGGCTGCCATCGTACAGCACCTGAAGCGGGCCTGGGTCTCAGGGTAGGTCAAAGTAAGTAAGCGAAACCAGATTTCTCCGTAAGGACCACCAGGCCGGTGACTTTTAGAGTACATTGGGCTTAATAATGATTGAAATCAGTGCTGAACGGGTTTCTCACGTCTGGCCAGCGTCGCCCCGGCACACATGTCGTGGAGTATGGTTGCAGACGGGGATGCGCACTGTGAAATACGCTGGGAAATCGCTCACTGTCTTTTTGCGTCCGCCGACAACATCAGCGAGCTCCGAATCTCCGACATTCATAGCTGGCGTGACACGGTTTTTGAAGTTGTTGCGTACGTTATTGATCTTTTCTATTCTACTGGTCGCAAGGTACTACACAGGTATGTGGCCATTGGGAAAATTGAATCAAAAACAGCCCTTGATGTAATTAGACAAGCGTCGTTAATAATTGGTCAATCCACTGAACTAGCAGAAGCGATAGTTGACGCAATTTGGCTACATGATGTACCTAATTGGTTCCATCTTGGTTTGAGATTCTTTCCCCCGTTTAGGTACAAATCAGCGCAGCTAAACTCAGGCCAGCACACTGTCATCTTGCCGCACTGGTGGAGGCTTTGCAAGCAGCTGGTGTTGTATCGTGTTCTTCAGCGCAGAGAAATTGAACTCGTCCCAATGAGGCAAGCCCAAGCTTGATCCAGGCTGACTAATTTTAAGAAGCATCTAGATGAAGAACTTTTGACTTCAGCGGGCCTAACAAATTCTATTACGTTTTCAAAGCGCTTGAAAAAGTTGAATACGGACCAGGTATATCGACAACATAAGTATAACCTTCTACACGAAGAAAGTGAAGGCTACTCCAAGGAACTGCAGCGTCACAACCAATTCAATCTGACGTCCCCCTTGCGTTTATCACCAATCAGATGCCATCACAGGTAACAGCGCTGCTTGTATCAGGGTCTATTACACGGCTTATTCTATATTCTACGCTTATTTTGTCATATTTGATTAGGTTGTCTCGGCTACAAATACAAGCGGCTCCAGCATATCTGCCAAAGTCACTTCAGGCTTTAATTGGGGGTTTTGACCTTGATCCAAATCGTGTAATGGACATGGTGCTTAGCTCGCTTCAGCACAGCTGTATGGCTTCTAGCACTACATCGCCTACAATAAATGCGCTCCTCAAGTTACTGGAGCAGGTCAAGCTAGGTGCATCCCTGCCCCAAATTCTGGGCTTCAAGTTTCAAAACTGCAGAGCTAAGATGTTGACATCGCTCTGCCGACTCACTGCAACATTGCTCAGCGCTGGGGCCATAGCTGTAGACCCACTGCTGCCCCATTTAGCGCCATCAATGGAGAAGCTTGCCGAAACCACAAAAAGACACGCTAAAAAGATCGAGGACGCGTCTCGTCTTGCCGGTACTGTTTCTCTATCGCACTCCGTGGAGCAGGACGCGAGTCAAACCACAGCAGTATCGCGATGCCGCTATCCGGCAGAAGGCCTGTCCTTACCAATTGTTGGGATTATTGAGGCATTATTGTGGGACCGACGTTGGCTTCTTGTGCGACCACTTCTAAGTTGCCTGGAGGACACAGGTGCGCTGCCTGTCTGCGGTCAATCTCGATTGGCACTCTGTTCGATGCTAAAATTTGCTATCTCTCCTCTGTATTGCAAGCTTACGCCAAATTATCTACAGTTTGCAACTCGTTGGCAACCGTCAGGAATTCCCTTAGTACACGTGGGCTCACCGCACCGATGTCGCACTTTTGATGATATTGCATCGGTTCATCGTCTTTTTCAAGTGCTAGAGCCACTGTGTTGTCATCTCCACGTTGGTATAGCCTCTGATGCGTCATTGGTGACCAAGCTTGCACGCATCATTAAATATCTGCTACGACCGCGGGATGCTCGAGGTGCGCATGAAGCAAAACGCTTGCTTGGATATGTCATACTGCCGGCTATGTCAATACTTTCGGTCAATCCTGGCTGCGTATGTGAGATTTGGGCTGCGACAAAGCAACTCCCTTGCTGTGAACGGCATTCGCTCTACTCAACCTGGCGCGGTCGCAGCCTTGAAAGAGAATCCGTGGGTACCAAGCACTTTGAAGTCGCAGAGGCAGAGTGTAAAGCTGGTTATCATGCTCGACAATCATTAAAGCGAGTGGCAAATGACAAAAAAAACTCCAAGCACGTTGGAAGGGCATTGGCAAAAGTAGCCCACTCAAATCCGCTGGTTGTCTTTCGTGTCATTCTCTCTCAAGTTGAATCTTACGGCAACATGATTCAGCCCATCGTTGAGTCGCTCGGTTTTGTGTCCCCCCTTGCATTGGATGTTCTTTCTTACATGCTATCGTCTCACCTTGCCGACACGTCACGTCATAAACTACAGAATGATGGCATAAATATTGCTCATTGGTTTCAGCACCTTTCTCATTTCACTGGTGTCTACTATCGCTCATTTCCCCAAACTGAGCTCCAGGCTCTCATTGAATTTCTCATGCTGCGTTTGGAGGACGGAGATTCTTTGTACCTTCTTGTTTTCAATGAGCTTCTCGCTCGAATGGGTGGTTGTGAGGTCTTAGAGGATCTATCTGATGCCCAAATTGGCGGTTTGGCAGGCGGCGAAACACTCCGCCGTGAAATGCTTGCTTTTAGTAAGGCTTCTAAGCGCGCCGTTTCAAAGCTTCAGGAAGCATTATGCACGCCCAGCACTGCCATTCCAATACTTGCACTTGTCGCCCAGCGCCACTTCGGCGTCAATAAAGTCTGTCTCTGCAGATCATGTGAATTCTTGCAGGCAGCGCGGGTACAGTCTCTTCAAAGGGAAGGTAAATCATGTAAAGCTGCTTGGGCAACTCTTTGATCGATGTCAGATGGTCCTGGTTCAGCTCGTAGATTTCCTTTCGCGTTCTACAGCGCACAGCACCGTCACAGGCACAGGTAAGAAATGTCCGTACTTTGAGCTGCTTCCTGATCTCTGTAAAATGTCCGTGCCGTACACTGTGTCGATGATTTTCTACTTCACACACGACATATACCTTCCCACCTCGTTTAGGCGTTGCACATTGAACCACAGATTGCGCTCCACGCGGCTAGACCACTAATAGCAGAAGCAGCTGGCGCTCACCGCAAAGAACTAAGAGCTAAAATTCCAATTTCACCCGACTCGGGGAGCTCTCTATGCAAATGGGAGCCAGGTGGTGAAGCTTTGCGCTCATCACTGCCTGCACGGGATTGTGGTGCATTGAGCAGCGAACTGTACCTTGTTTTCTGGTCTCTATCGCTATATGACATTACAGTGCCCACGCGAGAATATGATGCGCAAATAGCCTTAATCCGCTCTAAGATCAATGTGGCACATCGTGAGTTTCTAGAGCCAGACAGACGGAAAAAAGAGATGGCACGCTGCCTCAACACCATAAACTCGCTTGTGGCCGAGCTGGAATTCCAGAAGCATCATTACCAGCAGATCATGACTGATCTTGAGGCACGGCGTAATAGTCTACTTGGTGCTATCGTCCTCACCTGTGTGAAAATACGTCCATAGATTATATGCTGCTTTTAAACTAGTTATGTTGACTACTGAGGTGCCATGGTAGGTGGAGGATCAACGCCGCTCGATTTCAGAAGCACTACTTGAGAATTGCATCATGCCACGTGTTACGATCACACCAGAAGATGCTCTTTTCTGTGCAATTTTTTTCAAGCAACTTCATTCTCTCGAGACAACCAACTTCAGTAGCCTCCAATATTATGATCGGGTAGTCAAAGATGTTTTTCCTGTAATCTATTGTGCGACAGATCAGGAAGCTCGTTGCCTTGGAATTTTTCTTCGTGCAACTTTTGAACCCCTCACGCGTTGGCGCTTCGATAGACGTCGCTATGATATGGAAGCAGGATCAAAACTTGGATTTTCTGTTGCCATTGGTTCTGCTTCTAGGTGTACATATGAACAATATTGCACCGTGTTTACCAAGTGGCATGATAAGATAACTAAAGTTGCCCTTCACTCGCTTAGCCACTACAAGGATCATGGCCGTGCCTGTCTCCTTGTGCTAATAAAACTAATTGGCGTCTATCCAATCTACAAGCACGTATCTACCCAGCTTTTGGGTCTTTTAGAGGCTATTCAAGTTCAAGAGGACATGAAGGATGTCCAGGCGATGGCCAAGCGTTACTGCACACTTCTTAAGAAGTCGGAGGATACACTGGTGGAAGAATCTCTCCTACAACGTGATATTCTTGGCTCTAAAGCGCAAGTTCCAGCCCCTGGCACCAAACGCCAGGCTAGTACTGCCAATAAGCAACGGCGAAGTCCAAAAGTTAGCTTGGCACGAGACCAAGAATAACCTAGTGCCCAATGTTTCTGAGTGAACGACCCGCCTAGTTATAGATATGGCAATTTGGAGCCAAGGCAGGTAACCGTGGAGTGGTCCACACCATTAACCTGCCGGGGGCCTGCTCTGCAGGGGTGCCAAATCCGACGTGGGGGGCGGTGGTTCGGGTTTATACTTTTCAAGTTTGATTCTTCCAAACCACTGTTTCGGGTTTTGGGGGAACCTTGGCTAAGTAACCTAACTACTTCAGTTAGGCGTAGGCACGTCCCCGAAGGGGGCGTGCAGGGAAGAAAAACCCCGTACATAAGAATTGTTCAAATTTTAAAACCATCATGATAACTTGAAAAAAACTATCATGATCGGATTTTTAATCGATTGTTCAAGGCAAGGGCCTCTGGCTCAATTTGGCCCCGGCCGAGACGTTTAGATACGGTAAACTTGAATTCGGGGTTCGGTGATCCACCTGTCACTAAATATTAACGACGTAACCGGGCCCAACTTGAACCGAACGCCAGACTACTAGCGTAGCGGCAAATTTCGCCTTACTGATAGGGCAAAAGACCGGCGCCCGGTCGGCTCTGAAATAAATGACGAAGTGGGTGATGCATCACGGTTTGTTTTAACACTGTCAATTTTGCAGAAAGGTCGCCCAATGATCGAAAAACCGCAATAGATACGTGGCTGCCAGAAGAATATACCGCTCTGTGCAGGCTAGTCCTCACCAACACACACGCAAAAACTCCAGTCAGCTGTCCCAAACTTAGTCCAGTAGATTTTGTAGTAATCCATGGGCCAAACAACCATACCTTGCCTAGGCCTAATGTGCACGCAACTAGCTAAATGCACGCAAGTTTTCTCTTAAAACGTCAACTTTTCTTGTAGGCGGGGCTTTGACCTCGGCGATAATGGTGCAATGATCAACTGAGTACCTTGCAAGCGATTTATGGTCTGAGCAACGCTGTGACGTTGCAAAATGACCACCTCCTGGACAAGTTCGACAACAGGAAGGCCCAATGAAGTGCCCGGCATCGCGCTTGGTATCAAGATGAGGTAAAAGGAGATCAAAACATTTGTCAAAAACTGACGTGGGCATTTTATTCTCCGCTCTGAGAAAGCTTGACCACCAAATGAAGTCGCAATGCTGGCGTATCCCTGGGTCATTAGTGGCCTTTTTTTGTGCACCGGGTACCCAAGGCTTCGGACCGGGGGCATTGTAGTGAACCAAGGGCAGGTCGGAGTAGGTGAGAGATACATAGGAATTGATTTTGAGTGCAAAGTAATACCACATCAATCCTTGACCGGTGCCTGACCCAGCAAGGTCCCAGGTACGCTCTGTTTTACCCAAAACACTGCGGCACATTTTTTTATGTTGAGGCCTGTTCGGTGCATCGTAGGTACCAGAATTCCAGAGTTTTTTAAGGTCGTTGGTGATTCTGCCCCAGTTGTCAAAACCGAAACTGGCGAAGGGGTCTCTTGAGCTCCTGCATGGGCAATTGTTCCGTAGGGCAATATTATTAAGATGCCTCAGTCGTCGCTTTCCATTACTGCCCCCGGGCCGAACGATAAAAAAGCCACTATTCACCGGAGCTGTGCATGTTCGGTAGCCGACGAGCTCAGTTGACCTCGTGGATAGTGCCAGGATGTCGGAGAGTGGCCCAACAACTACAATGTCCAGGTCGACAAACATGACCTTGTCGTAGGCGCCCAGGGTATAAACGGCAAGTTTCATGTAGTTTAAGTTGCGCTTCATGAACGGGTATGTATTGCTTAACAAAAGTGGTACTAGGTCCATCGCCCTGATTCGTAGTCCCTTGACGTCCATAAGCGCAGCGAGCTCCTTGGCATGATCATCATGTTCAGATAGCCATCCTGGCCGTGCACTCCGCCACGAGTTTAGGTCTAACGGCGTGCTAGTACCCAAAGGACCCATCATCACAACTGCATCACCATAAAAGCCCCCGGGAGTCCGAGCGCTATTGATCATGGTTAGTGCTGCACATGCCGATTGTTGAATGAATTTGCTATCGATGGCCTTATGGCCACTCACCACCAGAGCTGCTAGCGCCACACTCTCACTGCCATTTTTAATAAACTCCTGTTCCACTTGCTTTACTCTACTGGTCATATTGTGAATATTATGATTTATGTCCTCAGCTATTGACTTCCCTAATCGCGCCATCAAGCAAGCCCATACGTAGAGTAAATTTAGTGGCTTCACAATTTTTGAGCTCATGAAAATTTACATTTACAACCAATACGGGCACCTGATACCGCAGTACTTGCAAACTTGCAATCTGTAGCCTACGGTATTTGCTGGTACCGTAGGTACCTACGGTACGGTACCTACGGTACCTACGGTACTGGACAAGCTCGTAATATTAGGGCCCGACGATGATAATAATCAGATATTTTGTTGAAGTAGAGGGATTTCTGTGTATAGGAACTGTCCGAGTCAATGATTCATCTCCAACTCAGGCTTAAGCCTGAGTCCGCAGCCGCCGCCGACTCGGACTCGGAGCCTGAGTCTAAAAAAATGGCTTCAAGTTCAAGTTCAAGTCATCGTGACGGTCACGGTTTTGATGAACTTGAACACGGACTCGGAGCTCTCTCTGGGGCGGGATGTCTGTATTGTGCCCGAGTCATTTTTTAATAATCTTTTTCGACTCGGAGCTCCGAGTCAGACTCGAAGGTCAAATGACCGTGACCTGTGAGCGTGAGCGCAGAGATTAGAGGCTATTTGGCCTCGAAAATGGTGTAAAGAATGCCACAACTCTATCATCATCGGTTCAAGTTCGTCATGTCATATTTTTCTCAGTTCAGAGACGGAAAATCGGGGCTGTTCCCGGGCACAAGGCTCTTTTGGGTTTACGAGGGTCTTAGCCAGCTGTCAAAAAGCCATGTGCGATTCTCTCAAGCTATGCCCCCCTAGCGTCCGACTCTGAGTCCGAGTTAGATGTCCGGCGAATCTACTCTTGGCGGCAGCCCGCAAGTCCGCCCAGTTTCTGGTCGCCCGAGTGCTCGGAGGTTCGGAATCTTGCGACTGCCATCACATCGGCGCCGGTTCTCAAGACGAAAATGTAGAAAATATTGGGCTGCAATGGGTACTAGGGTACATTCTCTCCAGAAACCCCCCACTCCTGAAGGGCCACCCACTGGCAAGTCCACTGGCACTCAGTGACTAAGTCAGTGACTCAAACCTACTACTAGTGAACACCGGGCGCCCGGCTCTGAGCAGACCAAGATTACTCACTGAAGCGCGTGTGACTAATTCAAAGTTCGCTGTGCGGACCTCCCGCAGACTTAGCAGGTTTTTGTGTTTGAGCTTCATAGGCCACTCGAAGCTGAGTGTAACGCCATGCTTGCGCAGAAGCCTTATTATCTGCTGCCTTTTTCAATTCCTCGAGATCACGCATGTACTGGACTGTTGTATGCGCAGAAAGCTCAGCCACAACGCACTCCTTAACCTCACGGTCTAGGCGCATCTCATAGTCACGTAGCTTAAGCTTCGATTGCACAAGCTCATTCCTCAGGGTGTGTATGTTTAAGTCATTTATATTTTCAAGGAAGCTTTGATGAAGAGGGTCAGGGGTAGCCCGTGCTGTCGCTGAGCACGTTTGTTCGAGTGACTTGGCCTTCGATGGCAGTCCCCTTGTGCCAGCATCAAATTCAATATCAGTCTCATTTCTGTACCTTGAATTCTTCTCCCTCGACTGACTCCATTCCCCCTTCCGCATTGAACGGAATGTTGCAGGCAGCCGTGTGAGGATCAGGTGTTTGGTTGACAGCGGAAGGTCATTAGGCGGGATGGCTGGAGCTGCAACATTAGTACCGAGCTGATGAAGTGGATATTTGCCCTGACGGACACGACGCAGAACTCTAGAATGGTGCTCGACAGCATTCCATAGGACAAGGAGCTCACGATCGGCTGTCTCAAGTTGCGCATTCATGTTTGTGCGGTAAAGATTGAGCTGCGAAATAAATCGCGCTGAATCACGGTCCTTTTTGTTGAGCCAATACTCATACTGCATCTTGAGGTTGCCAATGGATGTCTCAGAGCCTGCGCAACGGCCTTCAGCGCGCTGCACAGCATCACGTGCTGCAGTTACCCTGCGAGACATGTCTACGACCGGGTTCGGTGGCAACTTACTGCAAGTACCAACATCAGCTAGCTTCATGGGAGTAATATCATTAATAATAGCATCTTTCTCCTGGACCAGAGCCTGAAGTTGCTGCGCATGGATCTCTTCTTGTACCCGGAGCTGCTCTCCCATTTGGTTAGCCACAGAGATGATACTATTTTTTGAAACGCTTTCAAGTCGCTGTGCGCCGAGAGTCACCGACGTGATTTGGCGCTTCCCAAGGTCAATCTCCTTTCGAAGTATCTCTAATTCACACCGTGTCGACTCTAGTTTTCGTTTGAGGACCAAAAACTCGTCCTCGCGCTCAACAAGGGGGGTAATTAGTGCCTGCGGTAGGTCTTGCGGGCTAGAAAACCCCATTGCCTTCGCAATGCGGGCAGCAATTGTGTTCAAGACGGCTGAACGTCTGTTGGGATGGTTGTTGCTAGAATTCTTTGGCTGGTCAGCTTCACTATAATAACGAACAAATGCTCCAGGCAACGTACCTTCGAGTAGGCGACCATCACTTAGGCGGACACCTCCAGTTGACTCGTCTATTACTGCCCCTGGGATGCCAACAGCACGCATGGCGGCGAGTACTGCACCTGAGACGACTGCCTGTATCTGAGCCGGGCTATAGTCGTGAGTAGGAGATTCAACTGAGCCGGTGCCGCCACACTCCGCTATCTCCTCTAAATTCAAACCTGCTTGCGCCAGACGCTGCTTAAGCTTCCGTGTAAACTCTTTCAACCGCTCGATCTCCGCCCTCAACCGCACGATCTGCTCGTCTTTGGCCTTGTTACTCTGAAAATCTGTTTCGCCCAAGCGGTGAACGCGGGGATTGTTGGCCACCTTTCGGCATCTATTAGCAAATTGCAGCGTTGAGAGACATTCTTCAGCATGAGATCGAGTTGGTCGAATCGTGGCTAGTACCGAAGTGTAGCTGTCCCCGCCAAGCGCATTCTGAAGCAGGCGTGTTAGCTTTGAGTCTCGGTATGGGACATGTGCACCCGCCTGCGCCGGGTCCAGCGATACTATAACTTTGCCCAGTGCTGTAAGCGACTTATTAATATGAAGTGCTTCTTCCATGCGAATGCCGGAGGAGTCCGACTTCTTGAGGCGCTCTGAGCCGGCAAGATCAACTAGATGGAGCTTACCGGCAAGAGCATCGTTAGTTTCTGCACATTTCATCGCCACTTCAATTGTAAACACGGTGTGACTTCGTGAACTTGTATCATTCATACTTGTCGATTCTGTGGCCCGGAGGCGAAGCCCACGATCAATGACCAGGAGCACCTCAGCTGAATTCTTCACAGGGATCTTTGCGAGGCTCTTGACAAAAACATTTCCATCCTTGTCCTCACGAATCTCTTCCTTAAGCTCATACCAGTGTCCTTTTGTTTTCTCGTGGATCATGTCAGGCATCGGAGTCACTGGTTGAACTGTGTTTGTCGAAGGGACTGATGACCCACGCATGCCGAGCCCAAATGTCTCCCCACGTTGCTTTGCTGCGCCCTGGTAGATCGCCGATGTCTTCTCAGTTGATGGACCGCGACTCATCGAGAGCCGTGTCGAATTTGACAGGGATGCCTTGCCAAGGTCGCGGAGCGTATCACAGTATACTTCGAGAAACGAGACTTTAACTTCACTTTTGGTTCCTCCCGAAGACTCGAGGCAAGTGAAGAGGTAGTCGACAGCCCTTGGAATCAGGCCATGCATCTTGTGATCGCTGCGATCTTGGCCGCCTCGGGGAAAAAACATGGTGTGTGTCTTACCCGAACCCGTTTGACCGTAGGCAAAACAGCAGGCGTTATACCCTTTAAGAACGTGATCCACTTGTTCACGACAGACTGTCTCAAATATTGTTGTTTGTTTCTCATCGCACCAGAACACATTGTCAAACTGAAACACGTTTCCCCCGACCCCCCCCCACTGCTCATGCTCTCCGTCTTCATTTCGCGTGCGCCTCCATTGTTTCATGGAGAGCTTCCGCACACGCCCCCCTGGCTCAGGTGCGCCAAGTTCGAACAGTTCTTCTGCAGGTTCGTCTTGTGGCTCTGCCGGCCGTGCGCGCACGAAGACCTTGACGTTTGCATTTTCACTTACCTTGGTGTAGTCCGCCACTACCTGATGTGCCATGGTGACAAATCCAGACAGGTAATAATTAATTTTCGAGTGCAACGCTATTCGAATGTATCAGCTGTACCTACTGCGGTACGGCGACGGTACCGTAGGTAGCGTGGGTACGGTACCTACGAGGTAGGTGAATATACACACACCGGTGTCGGTCCTACCGGGCCGAGCTTTTGGTCGCCTCAAAAGAGGTATAAGGTCTTCTGGACGTCTGTCGGATGGTTACTACAGTGGCCGCGGCGGTCACAAGCGGGCTGTGACCGTGACGCGGGTGAGTGAGTTTGTTGATTTTTTTTTACGACTCGGCGGACTCGGAAATTTCGAGTCAACTGTCAGTGCGGCCAATGCGGGTCACTGGCATTACTAGCCCAAGGGGATTGCGAATAATACAAGACCAAAGGAGTACGCACCTTTGGGAGTACGGCGGCTGCCAGTGAGATAGTCTGCCGCGGAGCTACCTTAAAATACACTAAGTAGTTTTGGTTTAACTGTGTTTATTACGCGTGGCGTGTTGAAGGGTGATGTAAGTGTATAGGAAGGGTATAGGATAGGGGGGGCCCGGGGCCCGGGTATTTCCGCCGAGTCGCCCTATTTATCGCAGGGATTATAATCATATAGCCTTCGCTTGAAGTTGCCAGTGAAGTTGGCCAATCAATTAGTAAACCTACGCTGTCCAATCAGGGACGACTTGAGGCGACGGCCGGTGAACATTGCCACCGTTCGGCACTTCCAGTCTCCGCTGGGGGGCGAAAGCAGCACACTTCGCCATATGAATGGTATTTAGTTCGCAAAGCAGCTTCACCCGCCCATCATGGCGCACCCTGCACCTAACTCCTCGAAGATATATCTCCAGCCCAACACGCGAGTCCTTGCCTGGCCGCTTGGGCTGCTGGACTTTGAACAGCATATCACAGCGCGCCTGCTCTCGCGCGTCGCAGAGATGGCGTCGAGGCGCCGCTGGTGACTGCCATGGGCCCCGTGACCGTCCCAATGGGCTGCGTCCCGCGGGCAGCAAGCGCTGCAACTTGAATAGTTTGCCGCCACGGAATTGCCAACTTGAACCTGAGGGCGGAGCGCCCCGGCCAGACGGGCAAAAACCGATTGTCTTGCCAAATTTGTGTCTACGTCTGCGATGAAGCATATCTCAGTGCTTAAGTGTGAATCGCAGGCCTGAATCATCTGCCCTTACAATACCCCAGGCATACTCTAATACCGCATGCGGCAACAACCGAGCAAGTGTCGAGCCATTGATACGCTACCCCAGGGTAGGGCGATGGCTTGTGGGTCGATAAAACTGCTCGCGGAGATCCCTTCCACGGAAGCTGTATGTGCTGCACTTGCTGTGCGTCTCAGCGTGGCACCCGATGGCAATGCTAAAAGTGAGCAGCTCATTTGTGAGCTCTACAATGCCGGCTTCTGTCATAAATCGCGTTCGCTTGAATGTCTCGAACGCCTCGGCTACATGGAGAAGGTACTGTGGGCGAGGTTGTCAGCATGCTGTGGGGCATCAATTTCGCGTGTACTCGCGCTATCCACTGTTGCGCTTTTAAACGAGACGGCGCGATGTGGGCACTTAACGGACGTTCTAAAAAGGCTCACCTCTCGCTTCGAACCGTCGGGGGGAGGGGGGGAGTCGCCATTTGGCTGCCTTCTAGAAGCTGTTTGTCTTGCAGCGATGGATGAGGCCTGCCCACTGAACATTTTGGACTCTATTTTGCTTTTCTGCATCAATATCTACTCTCGGCTTGAACACACCTCGATTCGCCGGGCTGCACTCCGATTAGCGGGCCTGCCACTTTGGGAACGATTAAGTATCCCGCGCCGAAAGCAAGAGCTCCAACTGTTCCCTCAGCTTTGCCGGCATTGGCAACATTTTCTTGCCAAAAGAGCAAAACGCAAAGCTTCTGTGGATGCTTTGTTTTTCCCAGCACTACTTGATGCTATCACACGGCTCGTCGAAACAAAAATGGGTAGCGATACAAATGATTTGCCAGTTAGGTGCGTTGCTCGCTTTTTTGAACTCTGCATTGATTTGATGTTGCAACTACCGACGCGGAGATTCCTGCGTGTAGTCATAGAGGACTCTCGGATCCTTGAGCGGGCCACACTGTCGGCATGGGCAGCTGACCAGCGAATGGCACCTCTGCTTAATGCCTTTCGCAGCGCCATGGGCTTCGCCATCATCGACCAGACTGGTCAATTGCTGACTAAGAGCGAGGACGTGGCTAGGCACCACATCCGCCTTCATCGCTTTCAGTGCGCATGCTTTGCAGCAAACCCCAAAGATAATTTCAGTCTTGAGATTGCACACATTGCGGCAGCGCAGCTTGCATCTGAGAAAAGCCTCCGAAAACTGCTGGTACAGACACCATTGACGACCCTTGTCGCAGCCGCATGTGACAAGCTACATTTACTTCCAAGGAATATCGCGCTTCGCAGACCTGAACTCCTCATCGAGGCTTTGATACACGAGCTGAGTGACAACAATAATAGCTTCAAAGAGGTAAACAACATATCTCTCTACCCAAACGAAGTTTCTCTGTTGGGCGAGGTTCCGCACGAAACTGACTTCCCACTCGCTCTGCCAAAGCTTGCTCTCCAGTTCCTATCTTTCAAAGACTATTTGTCTCGTTGTTTTACGCTCTACCGTCTAGAAAGCGCGCATGAGATACGAGATGATGTATCTCAAGCAGTCCAACGACTCCAGCCACACATTAACTCTGCCGGTTGCACATACTTTGCTGGGTGGAGCCGGTTTGCTGTCCCGTGCAAATGTGAGGTTACGCGCGTCGCTAAATCGATCCTCGGTAAGGAGCATCCTAGTGAAGTTCTATGCAATGTCACTCTCGATCTGGCTAGTTTTGGTGAGGACTGGGAAATCCACAAACATGACATCGTCTTCTTGGTGTGTGTTGAGGGGTTGGCCGTCAAACCCCCGCCGGCTCCACTGCCAATAAATAGGAGCGTTAAGTCCACGAAGGATTTGCAGATCACAGAGACATATATCATCAGAGCCGTCCGTGGTGGAGAGGTAGTAGCGATCACAGATTATACTGCTGACAGAACTGGATTTAGTACTCAGTGCACCGTTACACTTAGAATGGATCCAATTCAGTACTATAAGGATGCTCAGGCCTCAATTACAGCAATTTATGGCGCAACTAATATATTATTGCGACGCGACGCGCGTGCCAATAACTCTAGCCGCGTCCTGGAGACTATCCGCGAGACAATGAACACCGAGTCACACAAGAACGCAATCCCTGCGTGGCTGCACGACGTACTTCTTGGTTACGGTGACGCAAGTGCAGCACATTATTCGCAGCGACATGATCAATTAGATGCCTTCGATGCTGTCGACACTTTCCACGACCTCAATCATATCGTCGCATCCTTCCCCGAAATGGCCGTGATTGTTGCTGATGAAAGCGTCCCAGTGACGGCGGCGGGACGATCACTGTTCCAGCTGCGCCTGGACCGCATAGCGAAGACAGTAGTTGTGACGCCCTACGCAGTTGCAGCTCGGAAAGTTAACAGCGGAGCGCTTACAATGCAAAGTGCGCGGATATTTGATGTACTCCGGTGCAATCCTGTACGCTTTACGCGCTCGCAGGTGGAAGCTATTCGTGATGGCATGAATCCTGGTCTGACTCTCATCATTGGCCCCCCAGGAACCGGAAAGACTGACGTTGCGGTCCAGATCATTGCAAACATTTACCAAAACTTCCCAGCTAACCGGACGCTACTCATCGCGCATTCCAATTCCGCACTAAATGATCTATTTGAAAAAATTTTGGAGCGCAATGTCCCAGCTAGACATCTTGTCCGCCTCGGTGGAGGAGAGCGCGAACTTGATGTCACCGGCTCATTCTCACAACTAGGGCGCGTTGACGCGACTTTGGCGCGACGCCTCGAGCTACTAGAGGAGATTCAGCGGCTCGTAACAAGCTTACGGGACGGTTTCCGGCACTCTGGCAGCGAAGTGGAAGTTGCATTCTGTACCTGCGAAGCCGCTGAGTACCTAGAACAAACTTGTGTTGATGTTCGCATCAACAAGTTTGAGCAGATAATTTACAATCTTGGTAGCAATCAAACAGTCATGGCCATAATAGACGCCTTTCCATTTGGTGATTTTTTTGCGCAAGCCACAAGATCTAGTGTAAGCGGAGATGAGAAAATAGCATCTACACTGTTCAATACCTGTCAAACATCTTGCCAGGCGCTGAATGTGGCACGTGCGTGCTTTCAACACATTCGAGAGATATTTTCCGAACTCCGCCAATATAGAGGCTTTGAGCTTCTACGAACGCAAAAGCAGCGTACAAACTACCTTCTGACAAATCAGGCTCGTATTATCGCAATGACGTGTACGCACGCGGCACTAATTCGCAAAGATCTTGTTGATCTCGGATTTAAATATGACGCAATTGTTGTTGAGGAGGCGGCTCAGATGCTTGAAATCGAGGCCTTCATACCGCTTGTCCTGCAGCATTGTAGTGGTAATAAGTCGCAGCTTGAACGGGTGGTTTTAATTGGTGACCACCACCAACTCCCGCCTATAGTCCGGAATCGTGCGCTTGCCCGGCACGCGTTGCTCGAACAGTCGCTCTTCTCGCGACTTCTTCGTCTCGGTGTACCAGCCATACATCTCGACAAACAGGGTCGATCTCGACCTGAGATAGCAAACCTTTTTAACTGGCGCTACGACAGACTCGGTGATCTGGATATAGTCACGAAACATGCGTACAGCCTTGCAAATCCGGGCTTTGCATTCGCTTATCAGTTTGTTAACGTGGCTGACTTCCATGGACGTGGGGAATATTGCCCGACGCCCCATTTCTTCCAGAATTTGGGTGAAGCCGAATTTGTGGTGGCGGTCTATATGTACATGCGGCTCCTTGGCTATCCTGCCTGTCGCATTTCGGTTTTAACTACATATAACGGCCAGAAGGATCTTCTCACCGATATCTTTAAACAGAGGTGTGCAAAGGATCCAAAATATGGGCTCCCACAAATTAACACTGTTGATAAGTACCAAGGCTCTCAAAATGATTACGTCCTCCTATCGCTCGTCCGTACAAAGCATGTTGGTCACCTTCGTGATGCACGTCGCATTGTGGTAGCCATGTCCCGTGCGAGACTAGGCTTATACGTCTTTGGCCGCATGTCCACCTTCAAATCTTGCAATAGTCTTGGCTCGACAATGACAAGCTTCCTCAGGAGACCATCGCGTCTTGCGCTTGCATGCAGTGAAAAATTTGGCAGCCAGCCTGGCCGCAACGTCCATGATCCACCGGAAAATTCGGTCTTCATCGACGGACCCATAGAGATGGGCATCCTCGTCAGTCAACTCGCCAATCGCCATTTAATTTCGTAGTAGTAACTAACCGGGTTTACTTTCCCCGTGCACCTACCTATGACTAGGTTTTACCCCCCATCTGGGATTAGTATAGGCACTTTCCTAGGGTGCAGTTATACTTAGGAGTACGGCGTTTCTTACGTGGGAAACGTCCAACGTAAATTGCGCCGTGATTTACGCGTGATTTACGCGTGATTCAAGTTATATAATAAAACCCCGGGCCGCTCACACGCAGAGCGCCTAAAAAGGATTTGTGGTAGCCGCGCAGCTACTAGCAGCCAAAACCAACGCGAGCGCGGCGCGGATTGTACAAATTGTTCTTATGAGCGCACAACTAGCAATTGGCTCCGAGTCATGGTCCCACTCGGGCAACTGGCACGTGACAGACTTGTGGGCAGCCACTCTCTGCGAAGTTGTAGACGGTGCGGACGCCAAAAAGGGTCGCGTACCTCTCCGCGGCCGTTTTCTAGTATGCATTAAGCGGTGACTTTAAGGGCGCACAAGGGGTAGCCTTACTACCGTTACCCGTCACGGTCGGTCAACTGCAGCCGCTGTTCCGCCGCCGCGACGGCCGCGGCGTCACCGTGACCCGGTCCGTCCGACTCGGAGTCGCGGTGACGGTCGTGGTGCCACAGTCACGGTGACAGTGAGCCCAGCCGATAATCTGCTTGTAATTCACTGATCGATAGCAGGAGTGCGTGAGCCCGTCCTGAGGAGGATCGGGCTGTTGTCCCCGCCCAGTGTAACTGCCAGGCACCTGAGGCTACGTCGTCATAGTTACATATATCTACATCCACGAGTCATAACGCAACATGGCTGTCCTGCTTGAGGTGACCCATCCAGTGCTCCGATTTACATCCGACTTCCTTGAGCGCACCCCAAACAGAGCTGTTCGTGTATACGCGCGTGCATTCCTGGCGAGTGGCCTGGAGACGCTCGAGCCCTGGGAAAGCGGCACACCCTACAACAAAGAAGATACTAGGCCGAACATAAGCGAGGCCACTATAGAGGTAGTAAAAGAGTCGGATGGCGCAGAAGGTGTCGCCACAGCGAAGATCAATTCACTAAAATATCGAAGCTTTGGGGCTGAAATCACTAATATTGACGAGGCATCAGTTTCCGAACTGCTCTGTAAAACTGCTGTCGTGGAGCTATGGCTTGCCACCGGAGGGATTGCCGACGATAAAGTGGATTTGCACATTGGTTGTGCGAGGCTACCACTAGGAACAGCACTTGCGACCAACCAGCTGCATGCAGATATAACTGTGGCTCTTAGCTCCACGTGCGTCAGCCAAACTGTTGACCCCTCAGCTTCGATCCTCCTCGATGCTGGACGATCGTCAAAGGTGAATCTATGTCTATCTGCGTCAAACAAGTTGTTTTCGTTCATGGTGGGCGGAAGAGTGCTGACATTTGGCAATGGACATATCGAGAATATGCCTGTTGAGTGGATGACTACCACAATTTCACAACCAAACGAAGTTAAGCTCGCCATTAGGCTACAACAGCGAACGGAACATACAGGTGCAGGTGGTGTTGCGAATGGCCTTTCCACTGTCGTGGGGCCGCATGCGACAATTTCAGGTGGCGTGCCCAAACAACTAGATCGTCCAATTGCAGAGCATCGGAACAAGGATACTGCGACACCAAGCAACATCTGCCGTCTCGAATGGGCTGCTGACCTAGATTTACCGGTGGCGCTCTTTGTGACTGCCAAAACCCTGCTCGATGTTGCGTTCAACCCAAATAAATGGGTGTTTGTCCTTGAGCTGCAGCAACATGACACAACTGAAGCGAGAGTTACGGCAGTTTCATCCGTAGATGCACTGATGGGTTCATCAATGGTCAAAGCGTCGTTTTTTGCCACCGAGGCTGGTGTTGGACAAAAGGTGTTTGGTGCGGTACAATCTCCCCAAGAAAAATCTACTACCTCCGCCCGCGAGTGTGCCATTGCAACAGCAACAGCTGCAATCGAATGTAGCATCACTGGCTCTACAATAATTTCCAGTTCTACTTCGGACACCTGGAAAGGCACCAATTCTGCTGAAGAACTAATACACGATTCTAGACTCTCCGATTGCGTTGCGCCAAGACGCGTGTCGTGGAAGAGGAGACGTGTTGATGCATACGTTGAGCTTCACCAAGAGGTTAACAAAATTTTTTCAAGCATCTTGATCAAGCATGATTCTCTCCAAAATCACAACTGTGCCGCAACATCTAGTACAGGGACATTGCACCGCCAAATGAAAGCAGGCCTCGGTCAGAGCACTGCTTTTCACAGCTTCCGCCTTGGTCTTACCCCCTGTCTTCAGCGTGTAGTTCGCAAATGGCACCCAATACAGCCTACAAATATCGCAACTGAAGAAGCTGCTGTTAGCGAGTGCTATACGCACATTATGGACCTTGTTACATTGTTCCAAGAAGGTGCAGAGCCAGGACGATCTTCCAGAAAATGTAGCCTCGCACGAGCTTATGATGCTGCGACTAATAGTCTATGGGGCGTAGCTGCTACCGAACACAAGACCCGACTTAGCCGGGCGATGGTAGAATCATCGAACCAGACCGCCATTGCCAATGGATGGTTTGATCTTGCTAAATCAGTGCTTCTGTCCTGCAATATACACTCAAATAATATTCCAAGGACCACATACAGGCAGCTTAGCGTGGCGAAACAAGCACTCAGCGAGTGCCTGGCATGCGGTAGTACAGATTCAAGAGATGCAGCCGTGCGCCTGCAAGGTGCTGTGCTACTCGAAGAAGGAAGTCTCGATGATTCCGAAGCAATATTTGCGGCGCGCGCGCTATCAGGCACTAATAACGCAATCGATGCAGCATTTCTCTGTGTCATTGCCGACATGCGCGAAGATGGCCTTAAGGCCAAGTGTGCTGCAACTTGTGCAGCAGGTGCCAAAGTATCGCCCAATCCCGGTGTGCTTCGTGCGATATGTGCCCTAGATGATGCATCTAACTACCTAATGACTTTCGGCCTGGCCAAATCCGCAGCTTCAGCACTCGCGATTGCTGATCGTGCTCTTGCGTTGGCGTATAAACACAACTCTATGCTTACTTCGTGGGTAGGGTCACCGCAGATTGCAGCCCATCGACGTGTTATCCACGCACGCCTCAGCGTCGACACCAGGACTGCTGTGCAGCTAGCGCATTCTGCAGTTAGGGCTTGCAAAACCATTTTTACGTTGACAGCACTTGGTGACTTGCTCTGTATGGCAAATGACGTAGCCGGGGCAGTTGAACCATATGCTGATGCATTAGTGAGGCATGCGGAGCGCTTTCCGCACGCAAAGACGCCATTGGACTTATGCGTCAAACATGCACGCTGTCTCCTTCGGACTAATCAAAATTTTGCTGCGCGGGATACATACGTCACTGTGGCAGAGGAGCTACAGGATTCGTCGCTTTGGCTCGGCGCAGGCACTGTGGCACTCCGCCTGGGTGCATTAACCTCAACTGACCGCCATCTACGTCGCGCAACAGTCCGTTCACCGCACAGTGCGCAGCCTTATGGCCTCCTTATGCTGAGCAGTCTCACACATGATGGGAATGCTACCTGTTGTGCAGGAAGTCTTCTTGATGTTTCAGTAAACTTTGGTCTTAACGACCGTGGTCTCCTCCGGGAGCTCGGAAATGCCTACTTTCAGCTCGGACATTACTCTATTGCCGAAACCTTGCTTCGTCGCGCAGTAGCCGCCGAGTTCAACAGGGGTGCTCATTCACACGCCCTCAAGCGCCTTACTGACGTCCGAGCAGCCCGGGTCGTGGCACGAGAGGCTCGCTACGCTCCAGATAGCGAGCACAGTCGGTTCGACATTAATGATCTGCCTTGTCAAAACGACAGCTGAGGCGAGACGGGACAAGAAGGCCAGGGGTCTCAATTTGAAGAAAAATCACCGTGGCCCGGGTCTCCACGCTAGCTGAGAACGTATATAGGGTCATAAGTACTATCCGGGCCTGATACTGACCCTGGGGCACTTCCCTAACCTACTAGAGACCAAAGGCTAGTAGTGGTATTCGCCAGATGTCGCGGGCCACTGGCAAGTCGCTCAACTAGTGGTAGTAGGGATTCGAGTTTTGTATACATAGGCGCACTACGCCGCTCAGTCGCTACGCCCCCACGTCGCCACCGTCGCCTGCTCGGTATTTAACTTACGCCGAAACCTGCGCTGCCGTGGCGACTTCAAGTTCGCTCCGACCCAACCACATGTATAAAATTGGTGTCTCACTCTCAGGCGTCTTGGTGGGCGTGCAGGGAACACGATGTAGTAGGGCAGGGAACTAATTTTATACGTCCCGTCTATATTACTAATGATTCTCATTGTAAATGCTCAACTTGACTCGGAATTATTCCCCACAAATTCCCAATGACAGTCGTTGGGAGTTGCTTTAGGCTATAAATGCCAACCGTCCCCCTGACGTACCACCGTGCGGATATTTCAGGGGGCGGATGGCTGAGAAAAACAAACTTAAAACTCCGAGTCGCTTCTATCATGATGTGGGTAAATTTGTCCCCGAAGTCCCGGCCCCCGGCGCGACATTCGCGGGCCACGAAAATCATCAGAAGGAGACAGTTCGCCTCCTACCCAGAATAATGCTTGCCTCCAGGGAAGTTACTTGTGAACGTACGCCTCTTTGACTACTTTAGTGCCTAAGCCACTAGGTCCCCCCCCGCCAATGCGGTGCCTTCTCCTCATCTGAGGGCAGAACTATGAACTGGCACGTCCTTGGTGATGTGAGTTATCAGAAACGGAATCTGCACAAGGTAGTCGACCTCCACTAGCAATGCAGGTTACTTTTTTTTCAGATGGCCTGGAATATTGAACTCTCGAACAAGGTGGTGACTGGCGCACCTGCTGGGGGGGCATTGGCCTTGCTGCATCGCCACCAGGTATGACACTTTTTTATTTTAAACTCAAATTGATTTCAGATGGGTCGCAAGTGCCTTGCTGAGAACAAGTTACTACTCTACACGAATGCAGGCGAGCCTTTGGCGACAATTACTTGGAACCAAAGTTGTCTGGTGGGCATGGGCTGGGTGGAAGAAGAACTGTTGCTTCTTTGTTTTGAAGATGGCGTGGTATTCATCTATGATGTGTTGGGCAACTTTGTGCGATCATTTCTGTTGCTCACATCAAAGCGTCGTTTAGAAGAGACCATTATTCAAGTCTACATCTGGGGGTCTGGTCTTGTCGCCTTGACAAGTGCCATGGATCTTCAAGTATGTGATACTGTTCATGCTTTCTCGCCAGCTGTTTATACTATGCCAACGGGGCTGTCTGAGGGGCGATTAGCTATTACCATGGTCGTTTTACAACCATGTTTTTCTTCCTCTGGTCTTGTTGAAGTTTTTCTTGGTACAGCTGATAGCTCGATTCTAGCTGTCGACGTGAACGGCCCCCATGATCAGCTCATTCACGGTCGTCTCCCTACTCCTGTGACTTCAATGGCAATAGCTCCAAATGGTCGTTTTCTAGCGTGTTTTACTCTGGGATTATTAACAGTTGTATCTACATCTTTTACGACAAAAGTGCTGGAGTTTGACACTTTAGCGGATTCAACACCCCTTGACATGCAGTGGTGTGGGGAAGATTCCGTCCTGCTCAGTTGGGAAGATTGTTTATTGATGGTTGGACCATATGGACATTGGCTTAAATTCAAATACAGGGCCCCCTTGTTTCTGATACCCGAAATAGACTGTTGCCGCATTATCACTGATCGAAGGTGCGAGTTACTTCAAAGGGTGCCTGGGCCGATTGCGCTGATTCGCCAATTGAGTGCAGATAATCCCTCAGCTATGCTGTATAACACTCTGGAAATGTGCAAAGTTGTAGATGTAAAGGTGGATCATGTGCGCTCAAAGGACCCACCAGGCCAAGGATGTTTATCAGCCGAAATCTTGCATGCGATTCAAGCAAACATTGCAGCTGCAGCTGTTGAACTCACAACAGTCCAGCAGAAGTGCTACCTCCGCGCCGCTGCCTGTGGCAAGGCATTCATAAAAGTATCTTCGGCTTACACAGAAAATTTTGTTGCTGCGGCTCGCAAGCTTAGGGTGCTCAACCACTTGCGTCGACGTGTTCCTGCTTTGTGCTTAACCACGACCCAGTATGATCGACTAGCAACGAGCTCCTTGATGGACCGTCTTCTGGCTAGAAATTATCACTCCTTAGCACTACGCGTCAGTGAATACCTTGGAGTCCAAAGAGACAGGGTAATCATTCACTGGGCATGCGTAAAATTACGAAGTTCTGTAGCACACAAAAGCCCGGACGGACAGATGAGACCATCAATGAATAACGCTTGTTTGAAGATTCCTTGCTATATATCGCAAATCCCCATCGTAACAACTGCCGATGTCCTTGGGTGTCGTCAATTCGCAATGGCTTTGTTGCAGTCTGAGTGTTCTATGATAGACCAGGTCAAATTATTACTTGCTATGCACGAGCATGAATTAGCATTGAAAAAAGCTGCTCAGGGCAAGGAAGTTGACGCTATCTATCTTGCTCTTATATGTACTGAGCGCATGTGTCCCTGGATGACGAGGAACACGAGTCCATCGTCAAACTGCAGTTCACTTTTTGATACAATTGCTCGTCACGAAGACCTATCCAACCTGCTGCGTGTGTATTATCAGTCACGCATTCCAACAGCAAGCAGCAGAAACTTACACAACTTTCTAGTTCACCACAACGCTGGTCGTCCTTGCTTCAAGCAAGCTGGAAACTTGGCACTAAGAATCAGCTATCTGCAAACACGGCGCGCAGATAGATTTAAAAAGCTGCGTGAAGTAATTTCATTGTATGCGCAGGGGCGCGAATCGCAATTTCAGCGTAGGGCAACTGAGGATCAAGTAGCTTTGCTTGAGTTTCAATCTGATCTAGAAAAAAAGTATGGAACTGGGTGTTTTTTCGACATGTCCCTTAGTGAGACAGTATACAACTTGATTGTGCTTTGCTCAACTCAACAAAGGCGTGCAGTTGATTTGCTTTCAGACGCTAATAGATTACGAAGGAGGTTTAAAATACCAGATCGCCGTTTTTCATACTTGAAGTTAACAGCGCTTGCTGCTTCTGGACAATGGCACGCACTTCGTGGTTTTTCTGCTGAAAAATCTGCCATAGGCTACGCGCCATTTGTGCGAGTCTGCATTGAGTATGGACAGCCGGCCTCTGAGATAGAGTACTACATGAACCGAATAACTATAGATAACGAACGCAATTCTCTTCGTGCCGAGCTTAAGTATTAATTGAGCATCAGCACAACGATTGAAGTATCATCTGGTGGATCCGGTGGCGGTATTTCTTTTTTTTTTTGAGGCCTAAACCGGCTTGAACGGCGGATACCTCGCACTGTGTCATTGGATTGATGGAATTCTGGTGACAGCCCCAAGATTACCCATCTGCCAGAACGGAATGCTGAGTTCGAGTCCGGATCTCTACCCGGGCCCAGGTTGCTCAACGCAATTTAAAAAATAAGAGGGGAAGATGCATCAGAATCCCGCACTTCTAGTTCAGGTTATCTACTACCTATGATGACTAGTCTGTGGAGATTCAATTTGCCTCGAGAGCCTCTGACTCAGTGAGGCCAGAATGCACTGTGGCAAGCCCTGGACCTCTTTTCAAGGCCACCTGATGGTTTGCCTGAGTGCAGCGAACGGTTACAGACGGCCGTGCACATGGCCATCTCACTGACAGATGCCAGTGGTCCCATGCTTAGCGTCCTCCGAGTCACGGCCGGCGATCACGGCCGGCGATCACCACGGGGAAGTCACTAAAAAATCAATCAGACCAAAACTTGAAAGTCGACCATTGGCACCCTGCCTCCGTCCCATCCTGACGGATCATAAATGGAATTTAAAAATTCGATTTTTGATGATCTCGGGCCGACTCCGAGTCCAACTCGGAGTCCGAGTCGGAGCCTGAGACTCGGAATTGTACCCCCAGGCCTGAACTAGAAGTGAATACCTTCCTATATATCTCCTCACTTCCTAACATTTGAGCCTACACAGTTTTCCTATTGACTTTGCCTCTAGTCCGACTTCTTATCCCGACAGGCGCCTCATACACGTAGGTATGCCTCATCCCTACGGTATCTAGTCCGCTGCACGCGTGCTTATGCTAGGGATTGGGGACTAGAGCCCGTCGAGTCGCCCGCTACTTATGGCGCCGCGAGATAATGATATGCGCCAAAAAATGATCCATTCCCTGCGCGTCCGATCTCAGTCGCTCGAATCGTTGTTACTAAGCTTGCAAAGGAGTAGAGCTGACCTTCAATGCCCGACGGCAATGCAAGAGTGTGCTTATTGTCGCGGTTCACACGCGGTTGGAAGTTATACTCGCTGCGATCTGGATACATCGAGCGATAGCCCCGATCGTTCCCGATGCTGGATAGAGTTGCAGCCTTGTCATCGTTTGAAAAAATTTGGAAGCTCACATATTCGTTCTCCAGCGTCACAAATTGATCCATCTAACCCATCACTCAATGCTAGTATGTGGAGAAATGCTGAGATCCCAGACGCAAATACTCGCACTATTGCCCTTGATTATATTCACGAGGAAATCAAGAGTGTGCACAGCAGTGGTCTCTGTGAATTAAGAATGCGCAACTTAGCCACGAAAGTCCTGACTATCATCAGGAGCTGGTTGGCGCGGAAACGATTTCAAAAGCTTATAGATATGACCGTGGCCATTAAACAATTACTGTGCAGGGAAATATTAAAGGCCGTATCTCAGCCTTGTGTCCGCTTTTGTGAGCTGGACCGAAGTATTACTAGAATCAGACGCCGATATTCACGGAAGTTTCTGTATACGTGCTGGCTTGCGCTTGGAACGGAGTTACATGAGTCATCCTATTCCAGTGACAGGGGGCACCGATATAACAAGACCAAGGTCCAACCTAATCAAGTAATCTGCTCAAAGATTCTTGCTAAAAAGAAAAGTCTATTCAAAAAGTGGCGCTCGTTGGTGTTCTCACAAAAAGCGTTGGCCGACACTAAATATCTGGCCTATCAGACTTCTGTTGAGCCTCGATGTAGTATCGACTCTGTAGCTGATCGTGTTGCTCAGATGGCGAGCTTGGTATGCAGAGCCATGCATTTTACTGAAATATCTTTAGATGAGGTCGCTCGTAATTTAGCCATTGCCAGGCGCTGTTTGAGTGTTGATACTGGTCTCTTGAAGAACTCTTTTGTGTCATGGGCTGGATGGGTCAAAAGTTTGTCTGAAGGCCGTTTGATACCAAGGGTCCCTTTAACAGCACCGGCTCAGGGAACAAAAGCGTCATTGGAAACACGCTTCAGGGCCCCTCATGACTTCCAAACAGCGGCTAGGATATCACGCTCCTTTCAGTTACTTAGATATATCGATGCCTGGCGCTCACGCGCCGCCCTTTTGGGTAGTATCACTCAAAAACAACGGATGTTACTTACAGATCATCTTCGTCTTCAATTGTCAGCTTGGAATATTTATGCAGCTCGGCTCAAAGCAGCACGTCAGGTGGCTCTTGATCGATGGTGCGCACACGTTGCAAGAGAAACTTCCGGTCCTCTGCGAGCATGGTACCTCTGGGCAAATATGCGAAGAACACGCCACCAAGATTCTAACCGCCTAGTTGCCATGTTTGCTCGTCTAAAATGCCGACACAGTGCAGCGACAGCATTGCGCGCCTGGAGACATGCCGCTCAGTTTAATCATTTTGAGGCCCGATACACACGCAGGGAACTTATTGCGGCGCTTTCTGAGCAGAAAGGTCATATCAGACGATTAGAAAAATGTGTAGATGACCATTATATTGTTCGTGGAGAACTCGAACATGTGGTAAAAGATGCACATGAGCGTGCAGCAAGGCTTGCTCGACTGTTGCCTGACCTCGATGCCAAGTGTAAACAGCTTGAAGAGAATCTTCAAACTGTGGAAGTGCGTGTCGCCTCGGCTCAGCGTTGTATCTCCGCTGTGGAGGTTGTCCGCTCTGCACTCACTCAAAGCATATTACAGATGCAACCAGGAGTTGGATTTATAGACAGAGACCTGGCTACGTTTGCACATGACCATGGTATTAGACTTGAAGTGAAGATGACACATCCCAACATGGGGTTTTGTCAGAACGTCCTAAGCCCTCCCCCAACTGTATGTTGTAAATGTACTGATGCAAACGCATCGACTGGTACCCTTCATCTTGCGCCGCCAGAGAACGCTGGTAATTCAACGGCACCATTGGAACCTCAAGATGATAAAGTTCCACATGGAATGGTGTTAGTTTGCCCTCCGAATAGGTCGGGAGGAATTTTGCTGTGCCGACATGAAGGAGACGACTTGCATTCATCGACTGAAAGAAGTGTCATGTCGTCCGACAGCACCGATGTCATCAAAGTAGAACTTGCAGCGCGCGTAGGTTGGCTCGTAAATTTGACACGTCAATCCTCTCCTTTGGTTGATTTCCGTCGATTGTCCCATATAGGTGGCACGCCCTTAACTACCAGTCACGAGGCTAGTCAAGAAATCAGTCATGACACTACAGGACTGTTTAATGTGCCCAGAAAACTGATGCATGAAGCCGCACTCCTCCTTATACATACCTTCCGAGAGATGCAAGGAATCTTTGAGTTTTTGCGTGAAGGAAATACTTCAGCACTCTCTTCTCGTTTGCTCGCCTCGTGGGGCAAGTTCTGTGCTCTCACAATGCGAAAGCCCGTGAGAGAGAGGAGAAAAATAACAACTAGTGCATATACTTGGGCAGACTTGACGTGGCAGCTAAATGGACAAAGGCAGCACGGAGATCAGAATACGTCCCCAACTTTCGAAGTTCAGACCGGTACATCGCATTATCATTTGAAAGTATTGCATGTTCCCCTCTACAGCGGTCGTATGCGATGGACTCGTTGCAACGACATCACCAAACGGACGCCCCCCCAAGCTCGCCCATTGCCAGTGGTTTTTTTTTGGGGGCCTGGGGCCCGGGGGGAAATCCGGGGGGCAGGGGAGAGGGATATTTAAAAATCAAATATATTGGTATATACTATTTCCGACTCTTGGACCGAGTCCGGGGCGCAGGCCTCACGGGTCCCGCAGTAGGCGACGGTATGATCACGGTCTCAATTTAAAAAACGGAGCCGGACAACGGATGTTCCCTAGGAGCCCTATATACATATGGAGCGATAGTAAATAATTAGTGGGGAATTCAAGTTAGAGGCTGACCATCAATAATTTATTCCGCCTATTGGAGCGATTGGGTTTCGTCGGGCGGGATTTAACCACGCCCGACCGCATCTCCGACTGCACCAAACAGCCCATTCGTTTATCATATGGGGGGGGGGGTCACGGTAGCAACCGCGCGGGGGCAGCTTCTGCGCACGCCCGACGAGATTTAATGCGGCGTACGAAGGTGGGGCCGGGTATTCGCCTGCCGCCCAGGCTTGATCTTGGCGCTAGGTCCGTCTTTTTTTATGCTGAAAACAGAGTATCCCGCATTTTCGGGGGCTCGAGCAGCCCAGATGATGCACCTGCTTTGAGTATACGACACGCTCCAGGCCCGCGGCCATCCTCGCATCGAGCAGGATCATCTCGTTTATTCGGCCTTTTCTCTTAGACATGTTAGGCAAGGGGCGGGGCCGAAGTGACGTCAACAAAAGGCACAGGCTAAGCGCCTGAGCCCCCCCCGGCCCTGAGGGCCTATGAATTTCCGAGTTGAGATTGACTCGGAGGTCACTGGCACCGTGACGACGCTGGTCGCAGGCTAATTCATCCTACTCACTGAGTCAGCCTGAGCCTGAGTCACGGTCTAGTAATTAGAGCTAAGCCTGAGGGAAGTTAAGGCAGAACGTTACTCAAAAGAATTAGCCGGTGTCCACTCCGGTGTCCGGCTAGGGGGACTCCAATGACTCCAGTACTATGGCACGGTCACGGTAGGTAGAGTACCGTAGGTACCACGGTACCTACGGTACCTACGGTGCCGTAGGTACCCTAGGTACCGTAGGTACCCTTTTTACAATGCCTACCGGTACTTACAATTAACAAATCATATGCTGCGTGTGCTGCGGCCGTTATCGAGGCCGTTCAAATTTGAGCAGGCGTGGTTGTAATTGGTCTCGCCATGCCGGAAATCCCCGATTTGCAGCACTACCTTGGAGATCTGGAGAGTAAAGACAAGGCTTCGCGAATTCGTACGCTCAGTCTACTGAAAGACAAGCTGACTTTAGCACCGGGATCATCGGATGTTGGCGATCACTCTATGAATTATAATCTGATAGACGCTCTAGCTAATAGGCTCGTCAATGATCCTGCAGAACGATGCAGAGAGCTTTCGCTTACCATCATAGCCGAGTGTCTCCGTGACATGGACCCCGCAAAAATCGTGAGGTCAGCTCGCTGCATAGTCCCGGCAGCTGCTGAGAGATTCGGAAGCCAGCCGTTCAGAGAACCAGTAGAAGAGCTTAGGCTGAAGTGCGCACGCATGGTTAGTTTCTTCGCTTTGATTGCCTATTTCTAGGCTCATTGAGACATGCACTAAAATTTTGCATCAAGCTGCCTCCGAGCTTAGTTATGAACGTAGCCACCCGATCACGGACATTTTGGCATTTTCCCTTGTTTCCGCTCTGACAGACAGATTCCCGGAGGGTAAACGAGCTGCTGCGACCGCGATCAGCACCTTGTGCCACATTGCCCCCTGGAGCATTAATCTTCATTTTGTAGCCTTGATGATTGAACTTAGTACAAACCTGTCACATCAACACGTGGGTCATGCAAATGAGTTGTTTTGAAAAAGGCCTGCCTTGCTTTAGGCAAAGACGCGTCTTCTAACTCTCGATGCCATTGTGGATGCCTACTTGACTGTGTCGCAGCATTTGCTCCACAGCAAGACTCTTACTGCTCTTTTTTAGGTCACATGTGTTTCGACCATTTGCAATGCGCTCCCACATGTGTTTCGCCAGGTGCTTGGTTTTCTTTTTAAAATTACATTGCTGATGTTCGCATTGGCAGATTGTCCTGCCGAAACTCGGGCGTATTTGCATGGATCGATCCAAAAAAGCTCAGGCCCGTGTAGAGGTAGAATGGACCCTTGTTTACTTTATGCCAATGCTCAGGTGCGAGTGTGCTTTGCTCGCTCTTTGGGTGTCTGGCTAGTGCGAGGACTTGACTGCATTACAGTGGCGGAAAAAGCGATTGGGAAATCCCCAGGGGCGCTAGTAAACGCCGGTGTATCCACAAAACTCGCCCCTGCCTATTTTGCAATACTCGCATAGCATGAATTTGCCTCTGACTTGCTCGCTTTGCTCTTCATGCTCCTCTCAGACGAATCTCGGGAAGTTGCAGCAATGGCAGTTTCTGAGTTGAATGTCCCTCCTGTGTGGGGACTGCTACCTTCTTCTCCATTGCGATATTTCTTAGGCAGTAGGCATACATTGGCAACTAGCCACCTCCAAAAGTATATCAAAGTGGTGCGTTGCGGAACTTCCCCTGCCGTGTGTTCCCTCTGTTCTGCCCCGTGATTTTGCCTGCAATGCTGCATATTTGGTATCCAGTGCTGCTACAACGCTTGTTACACTCCACTTTCAACCTATCTTGAATATCCAGCTCGCCTGGTTGAGTTGTTGGATGCCGCCGATGCGTCTGAAACAGTGTGCATGTCACATGTTCCACTTGGGCATTGTACCAAAACCCCAACTTACAGGGGCTCATAATCTTCACGCTCTCGCATCATTGATTATAACGTCAGGGGCTGCTGTTACCAGTTCTGTGCTTTTCTATGATAGCAGGCACCAGAATAAATTGTAGGTGAATAGTTCGTTTCAAGTTGGGAAGCTGATTCAAACCTATGGTGAGTTGTCTACCCGGGTATATGATATGTTAGCGCTTCAGCTCTAGGCAACTGGATTAGTGATAATGATGAAGGCGTCCAGGGCGGCTCTCGGGCAGCCATTCGGGCATTGGGTGCGGTTCTGATTGATCATTCTCCAGCACTCCGTATACTGCTTGACTTTGGAACGCCGCCCTTGGCAGGTCAGACGATTAAATATCTTACCCCGTGCTGACTTCGAACCCATAGCCGTCAGAAATGATAGCTTGGTCAATGTAATCTTGGAACATTTAAGTGAGATGATGACGCTTATTACTGATAAACTCTTTTTCCAACAGGGAGGGTGAGTGCTCGGCGGATAGCCTCTTCTGCAACAACAATGGTCACCTTATTCTGCCACTTGGCAGAGGCCTCTGCTGAACAGCGAGCATCATGCCCCATGCCGTCCAACGCTGATGCTGCAGATATTTGCCTTTGCTACGCCGTGCGGAACCTTCTCCGTCAGTACATCTACAAATGGGGTTTGTTTCACCATGCTGTCGCAGGTTTACGGCTTGAGTTAGATGAACTTGCACTTGCAAAACTCATGCGTAGTCTGCTCCTCCTACCATCATTCACTAGTGCGTTCTTACCAACTTACACGCAAGCAAGCCCAAGTTCCAACTACATGGTGAACCAGAGCCTAGTCATCCTCCTGGCGCATTTTGGTCAATCTTCTCGTGCTGATTTTGTTCAGATTTGTTTTGATGCTGTTATTGGCTTGCTTCCAAAACCAAATCCATGCTATGAGATCCACACTGTGTCATGGCTCCTTTTAAGTGCGCTGGTACGTATTTGTCCAGGAGCTGTCGCCTCTGTCTTTGACACCGTCCTAGCTCCAATCCTTTTGGTGCATGTGCACCCATGCTCTAATCCAAATCCAGAAGCGCGAATCAAGGCATTAAGGTAAGGCCCCAAGACTATTGCATAAAGCCTCAAGAATACTTTTAGCCTCCTACACACTTTGATGTGCGCATTGGATGCGCAAGGGAAGTTTAGCGAATTTACCATCGCAACGTTGATCGAAAGTATGTTTCAAAAAAAACACAACACACCCGTGCTATAACTCGTGCCTTTGAAATAGGTGCTGTGCTTCCTAATCTAGTTTGGTATACTGGTCGCACCGCAAACTCAACGCGCAACCTGCACAGTCACGTAGGGTGAAAGCCAAGATATATTTTCTAAATTTAGGTAAAGCTGCACTTGCTGTGCTACACGGAGTGCTCCATAGTGCCCTCACCCCCTCAACGGGACTATCAATGGAGCAAACCGGGATTCAACCCATTTTGAAATTACTGCCTGTTCTTGGAACAAGCTTGGATGAGTACGACACTTCATCGCGAGAGATTTCCTTGAGGTGCGTTTACATCTTACTTAGCACATTTCAGCTTCAATCTGAACTTGCCTTCCCTCGGCCCTGCATCTGGACAGTTGCCTTACCACCTTGCTTAATTGTCTCCCACCAACCAGTCTTCAGCTTAACAGCGTTTTGGAATTATATCCTGCTATCGTGAAACGCCTCGATGATTCGCTAGATGACATTAGATTGGAAGCCTGCGCCACATTTTCTGCGTATGTTAAGTGTATAGTGTATATCTCCTGTTATTGCTCTTATTCTCTTATTCTGCAGATTTGCCAGGGTGACACCGCCAAACGCGCTAACAGAGACAATCCTTGAATACTGTATTGAACACTTTCTAGTTCATCTGGATGATGCAAATGTAAATGTTCAGAGCGCAGTCTTCCAGGCTCTTCTGACTATTGGAAGCGTGGGGCCCTTGGCCAAAGTCATGCTCTCGAGGAAAGTCAGTGAAATTAGTTTCTCCCATCGCGACCCGGCCCTCGCTATTCGACTTCTGAATGTGCTTAATCTAAGCTAAGGAGGAGCATGCTTAATCCACGCACGCACTCGAGACCATGCACGTGCCTGTCGCGTTTAGACCACTCCTCCTGATAAGGACGTAATCGGGATTTGAACTCACTTCCAATTGTCCGGCAGCCCCCATGAATCCGAAACAAAAAGAAACAACTAGTCCTGCGAAGTTCAACGTAAAGTTGAAGTAGAGGCAGGAGGGTAAATTTAGCAAAACCCGCCATCTAGTGTTCTAGCGCCCAGGGCATATTCCCGGGCTGCCCCTTGCCAAGTTGGGACACCAGAGCAGTACCTGGTACAGACCAAAGTACCACGGGGCGACAGGGTACCGTAGGTAGGCTCGGGGTACGACTAGTAGACGGCCGACCGCTGCCCATCGCTTGGTCCCCCGCCGTCGGAGATTGATTTTGGTGCACCCCTGGTACTGTAGGCCTCCTCGGATCCCCCGGCGAGTTGTGACCGATCACTTGCTTGTTCATTTTAAACCCTTACTTGTTCATTTAAAATATCTCGCGCGCTCCTGAGAGCTTTTAGAGGCCTGCAGCTTGATCTGCACATGCCGCGACATCAAAAGGTGAACGCGGCATGAACCTTAACGGGGAGCCCGCGACGACAAGATTGTCTGGGCTGATGAAGTCTGTCGTACTTTGCACGACGGGACTACCGCCCGGAGAGCGAGAGGAGATATGCGAAATGGCTCGCGCAATGGGAGCGGCCGTGAACGATAACCTGAGCCGTATGACGACTCACCTAGTTTGCGCCACTGTCAAAGGAGCCAAGTACGATGCTACCATGCACTCTCCTTTGAGGGGCCAGATCTATCTGGTGACTCCCGAGTATGTCCGATGCTGTCACACCACTATTGCCCGCCTTGACGAGAGAAAGTATCCAACTCTTGCTTTATCAGGCCTAAGAATTTCCATCTCTGGCTTTGAGAGCGCCTCACGCGAGGTGCTCCGTGAAGCAATTGTCGCTACAGGCGGCGCGTACATACCAACACTAAACGCGGGTACAACCGATGTGCTTGTTGCACGTCGAGCAACAGGTGCCAAGTATCACGCTGCTGCTGCCTGGAACATTCCATGCGTCTCCCGGGGATGGCTCGATGACAGTCTTATATATGGCCATCGACGTGATATGCGTAAATACACACTTAGTGACGTGAAATTGATGGGAAAGCGCAAGCGAGACCTCGGGCTTGAAATAGAAAACAACATCGCCGAGCTGGTTCGTGCCACCCACGACACATGCGTTAGCAGGGCTTTTGACAGCGTTATTGCTTTTGTCGCCGAATGTAGCATCCCTGACACAGTGAGATCTGACATCGACGTACTTCTGAGCTATGGGCAGGGTACGAGGCTTCCGGTTCTTGCAGCTGCAGTTACACATGTCATTGTCCCCCCAAACCTAAGCCCAACGAGCTACCAAATAACACACTGGTCTCAGCATACAAATAGCGCCCACGTTGTCAAGGCTTCCTGGATCGCAGCATCTGCAACATCAGGAAGTCGACAGCCTGAAGTTTTCTTCGCTGTCTGTTGAGTGATCATTTTTAATTTTAGTAATGCAAACAATTACTTACTGCTTCCGACGAGTCTCGCTCGCCAGTGATAACTTGAAAGTTTTAGATAAGCAGCTTGGGGTGTGCCCGGGCCAGTGGTGCGAAAAGACCCCCCTTTACTACATCGTCACGGTCGAATTTTGAAGGTCGATCACCCCCTTCTCCTACTTCGTTCAACGGTCAGGGGTGCTACCTTTACTCTCGCAAAAAGGGCCGCCCGAGCCCGCGGGAGCCGTCCGCGGGCGAGGGCGCGCGCTGCCCGGCCCGCGCCACGGGTGCAACGGCCGCGGCGGCGCGCTCCGATGCGCCGGCGCCCGTCGCGAGCTCCCGCGGCCGGCGCACAGGTCGGCGTTTTTTTCGCGCGAACGCCCAGCCTTCCGGACGGGTTAGGACGAACTAGTATCAGCTGATATCTGTGTTGGCAACCGGGTTAAAAGTTCTACGATTGCGTAGTGGACCGTGCAGCGAACCGATGTCCCTAGCTGGGATAGATGGCGAGCGAAAATCGGGGATCGACATACGTGCCGAGCATGTGACTGTGCGTCGCCGGCGTCGTTTTCCAAAAATCATAGTTCATAGTTGCATCTATAAATACAGGCGACGATGGCAATATCAAACATAGTCAAGTCGTCTCTGGGACCAGTTGGACTGGACAAGATGCTCGTCGATGACATTGGTGATGTCACCATAACCAATGATGGTGAGAGATAAAGCAGTGAACGATGATTAATTAGATTCTGCAGGCGCAACCATTTTACAGCGTTTGGAGGTTGAACACCCAGCTGCCAAGGTGCTTGTGGAGTTGGCTGAGCTTCAGGACAGTGAAGTTGGTGATGGGACTACGTCGGTGGTCATTGTTGCAGCCGAGCTGCTGAAGCGGGGGACTGAACTCGTCAAAAGTGGTATACATCCAACGACAATAATGACTGGGTTTCGTCTTGCTCTTAAAGACGCAGTCAGGTTTGTTAAATCCAGTCTCATGGTGCCCGTTTGCCAACTTGGCGATGATGCAGTAGTTTCTGCAGCAAAGACATCTATGGCCTCCAAGCTTCTCAATGCGGATGAACTCTTTTGGTCTAGATTGGCAGTTGATGCTGTACGTTCGGTCAAAACGCTCACAGCCGCGCCTAAATTAAAAAATAAAAAGTCGGACACACACATTTTGCACAATAGGCTTGCAGCAAATGGCAAGGCTCGCTACCCTGTCTCGGCTATTCATATTCTTAAAGCCCATGGGAAATCTTCAAGAGAGTCTGAACTGGTAAATGGGTTTGCAATCAATATACAACGAGCAGCCCAGGGCATGCCTACCGTGGTGAAAAATGCAAAGATTGCACTGCTTGACTTCCCACTCCAGCGCCACAAAGTACAAATGGGCATTGCTGTCCAGGTTGATGACATTGCCGAGGTGGAAGGAATTCGTCAGCGCGAACTAGACATTACAAAAGAACGCATACAGAAGATATTGCAGTCTGGAGCAAATGTAATCCTCACAACCAAGGGAATAGACGATACCTGCCTCAAATACTTCGTGGAGGCGGGTGCATTGGCAGCCCGGCGAGTCAAGAAAGAGGATCTTACGCGCCTGGCCCGTGCAACTGGTGGTCGCGTTGTTGTGACACTAGCAGATATGGAAGGTAACGAGACGTTTGACTCGGAGTCTCTAGGATCAGCCGAGCTGGTGCAGGAGGAACGTGTTGGGGATGGCGAAATGCTTTATGTCCGTGGCACTTCGTGTTCAAGGGCCACGACGATAGTCCTTCGTGGTGCAAATGACTTTCACCTCGACGAGCTAGACCGTGCGCTGCACGATGTATTGATGGTTGTGAAACGTGTTCTTGAGTCTGCTGCTGTAGTAGCTGGTGGCGGCGCTGTTGAAGCAGCCCTGTCAATCTACCTTGAGAAGCAGGCACATACCCTGGGCACACGCGAACATTTGGCGGTAGCTGAATTTGCACAAGCGCTCCTCGTTATTCCCCGGACACTTTCTGTCAACGCAGCTCAAGACGCAATTGAGCTCGTGGCAAAACTTCGAGCAAGCCACAATGCTGCACAGCAGCACCTCCAGGATGATCTTCAAAAGTTTACTGGGTTAGATTTGACCACTGGAAGTATTCGCAATAATCTCGCAGCAGGTGTCCTTGAGCCTGCTATATCTAAGATCAAGTGCCTCCGCTTTGCAACAGAAGCTGCAATCACCATCTTGCGTATTGATGACATGATCAAGCTCAATCCGATGGCTCAAGAATGATCATTTGGCGCCAATCTAAGCACATAATCCGCTGAACTGTTCATCTAACCGTCGCAAGAAGATTGATATGATAAAAAAGACGAGGGGAATCGTTGTCATGATGATTAATCAGGAAGGGAATAAATTAGATACTCTCCAGGCTGCCCTACATTTTTAAGTTAGAGAGGAGGTGTTTTAACAATGAAAAAGCGTTGGATTTGATGTTGGTCAGAGCTGTCTGATATCATCGCTAGTTGTGGGATGGTTGGGAGGCACAGAGTTCGATGGACTCATAGCGCGGGACAAAAAACGTGTTAGGAGTGCTATGCACCTCGGGAATCATGTGTGCGTCGAAAGGAATTCCCGGCAGCGAAAGAAATTCCCGGCAGCGTCGGCCAACACAAGCATGGCCAATAAACACCGGTGGGGACGTCTTTCTATTCTAAACGCAAAGAGGAAATTAAGAGTACGGGTATGTTCAAGTTTTGCGCCCTTTCAAACCGCGCGCCCGGGCCGCCAAAACTTTCACTGGCATAGCAAAACTTGAAGGCTTCAAGTTCCCGGGGGCCCGCCAACTTCCAATCGATGTGTAAGCACCTTCCCCTTACCCCAATAAACCCATAAAACATCTGTTTTCTGAAGTTCTAGTTCTAGAAGAAAATTACTCCTTTTAAAAGCTCCCAACCGTGACCCGAATGGTGTTGGAACCTTAACCCTCTAGCTCAGGTCACGAATACCTCGAGCTCAGGTGCGAGAAAGAGTTCCAAATAGCTGGTCAACAAATAGTTGGTCAGAAGCGTCGTCGACTGGTGTTTTCTAGCTCGCCAAACCACGACAGTTTCTTAGTTTCACACAGGCTGTAAAGACTGCAAACGAGCAAGTAGTTCAGTCAGGTATTTTTCTGTTTTGTATCCATTGGGACTCAAGCAGCTTTGGCATGTCAATCATGCTCTCTTCGTTTGTGCTCAGACCAATCGCATGCCTCGAAATTGAATGAAAAGCAACAACGTAATTTAGCTTGGGAAGTCGAGGCCGCTGATTTGGAAGCATGTTGAGTTTTATGCATGCCTCTAGTTCCTCACGGAGCTGTGCACTTGCAATAGCAAATGAACAGGGTTCAATAAGTACTAGTGCAAGAGCAAGATGAATCGTTTTGGTCATAGTCAGAGAATAATTTGTACGAACATGGACACCCTGCTCGGAAACTTCACGAGGATCCTGAAAGGATGCCTTGATTTGAAGCCAGGCCTTCCACAGCGCACGTGCTTTGCGTGCCTATGGAAGCCATTCAACAAACAAAATCAAGAATACAAACTGCTCCGAGGCTCCGCGCCAAGATTGAGTTCGGGCCATTGTATACCCTACAGTTCTCCACCATAAGTTTGATATCGCACTCAAAAGCGCCAATTGATCTGTAGGGCGCGTGAACACGCAGGATCTTTGATCGCATGGTGCTGAGGTCCATAGGTTCTTTAATTTTTTTTGAATAGCCGGGTGCCTATAAATGAGACATTTTAGTTTATATACTTGCAGACAGTGAATACGACAATAGTGTCAGTGACGGGAAAGGCAAATAAGTCGGTTGAGTCTGCTTCCTGTAATTGTTTCCAACATTCTTCAAGAACCTCTCGAATGTCGCAAGGTGGTACGGAGCTGTTCGCATCAATCATATGCTTCATTCTGGATATCAGGCGGGTCAAAGATGCGTCATCCCAATTGCCGTTCATTGCCACACTGTCCAGAATGGCAGCGATGCGCCTCACACCACCAGTAGTTTGAGGCTTTAAACCAAGCAGAATATCAATAAACAAAATAGGGTAGAGCGAGACTCGATGGTTCAAAAAGTCGTACCTCACGCCACGCCATATTACTTCCACGAAGGCTGCAAAAAGAATCCCCTTGCTGTGGCCAATCAACTCGTAAAGAACCAAATAGAGGGATGGATCTAATGCCCGGCGCACAGTGCATCCCCCCTTCATTAGCCGGGAATCACCACTCACTGCTAGGCTTCTGCTTGCACTAGGTGCGACATTAGAAAACCAACGCTCAGCATAGGATGCCAGCATGATACGAAAACGCGCAGAGATTGTTACGCAACACCTACACGTTCAAAAGACTTCTTTGGGCATTTAGGATCCACGCAGATGGAGACTTCCAACGCACAAGTTTTGGCAACTTTTTGAAAGCATCTGGGGACAACCTGTGGAGAGCCTCGGCCAGAACACTGGGAATACGTCCTGGCCACGTCTCGAGAAGAGCAAGTGATACAACCCGAAGCTCGGGCACATGTGAGTGCGACCAGGATGCCTCAAGAAGTGCAACCCGCGCGTTGTAACTTATGCGGGGTATTGCCGTCACCAACCGGCGACACCAGGCGTCGATCACAATGGCGTGCCCGGTCTGTATATGCTGAGCCTCCAGTAGCGACAAAGCGGCCTGCATCCTTGTAATCCGAATCTATGCGCTTATGCTCCGTCCCCGCTGTTCACTCACTAGCCACGAGTCCCGCCGTTTGGTCGCCACCCCCCATCCTCGAAGCCATACGCCCTAACTTAATAAGTACGCGAAGGCAACTTTGAAGAGCCAGTGGCGACCATGGCTAGCGGCGCCGCGCGACGGCCTACGGGCGCCCTCGCGCGCCACGCCACCGCGACGGCAGCCGCCCGTAGGCCCATTTTCGAGCCGTCGACGGACTAGTGTGCGCCCGCCGCACTCGTCGAGGTCTAGTGGGACGCCCTCGGCCGCGCGGGGCAGCTTCGTCGATGGTCGATGGTTCGAATTGGCAGCTCGGACCATCGACCATATCGACCATAGCGCGCTTTGGCTGCCTTCCGCCCCGTCATTTTGTGAGCGCTCCACGGCCGGGGTCTCGAGCATTTTTTAGCAGCAGACGGGCGCCCGCGGCGCCATACGGCACTGCCCCATCAGCACGCACCCTCCGCCGTGTGTCGCCACATGACGTCGTACCATGACCGTCTTTCAAAATGACCTTCACCCAGAACCCACGAACGGCTGACCGCAAGGGATTTGGGGTGCGATGAAATTGACCGTAAACGCGGGCTTCAAACGAGGTGCGTCGATCACCGACACGCGAAGTGCGAAATGGGCTCCACGACCCAAACCTGTTGGCGTGGAGCTTCCAAGGGATCGTGGGGTTGCTCGGGAACCCCTTTTTTACTATAAAATGTCTAGGAAATAGCTATATTCAATTCGGGTTTTACCATTGGGGTACCCAAAAATGTCCAATTCTTATTCTTACTAAATGTCCAATATATTAGCAGGTACATAGCAGGCGAACCGCGCCCCATCACACGCACGCGCACACATGAAAAGGGGGCACGGCCATCTCGACCAGGCTCGCGTGAAGTAAACTAGCTCGCATGCGCCTCTCTTCGAAGTTGCCAGAAACATTCGCCTGTCCTGTAGTCCACGTGTTTGTGGCGTACACGAGGGTGCATCATGACAAGAGAAGCTACGCGTGATGATGCGCGCGATGACGGCGCAACGCCGTGCGCGCGCGCGCGACAAATTTTGCGGTCATCTCGAGCCCTCGTAGTGCCATAGATCGTTGGGCGCAAAGATCGCGATGCACCAGCAGGCGGTGGAGATCTCGCGCAGAGCTGCGGTTTGGGCACTCAGCAGACCGCCCAGACCGTGACGGTCACTGGCACGATTACCTTTCGACGCGGGTGAGGCCCTAGAACAGCGCGCTAAAACTAGGTGGCCAAGTAGGATTACAGGATTACAGGACTAGTAATACTAGTAGTACTCAGGGTGGCTCGAACTTAATTCCTTCAAGTCGAACTTAATACCGGCATCCTCAGACTGTACTGGCAACGCCGGCGCGGCACCCGCATCAACTGATACCGGCGCGCAGGAACCCTGTCTAAAGTTTGCTCGTGCACTCTGCTGGCAGCTGTTTGCCGCAGAATCATCTCACGCACGTCGTGCCCCGTGAACACTTCGATAGATCGCGAGCGTCTGGCCCACTTCAGTTCGCAAGTGGGCTTCAGTTGTGTCCTAACTCGACGATCTCGCAAAAAACGGCGCGTGTGAATTGCACACCCTAGCTACCCTAGCTTTTGCCAAAGTTGCCTGTCAGGCAGCGCCAAAGATGCGTCATTCTCGTCGCAGTTTTCGCCTTTTGTTATCTAGCCCTAACCCACTGCCTAAAAACTCGAGAAATAGTTCTGTGCTGCTGGGGAAAATGGCCGTCGCCCGAACCATCTTGTCTAGGCGAATGGCCTCTGAGGATTCTTCTTAAATATGAATTTTTGGCAGCCCGTCATTGCGATGATTTTTGCACCATTCATTGGTTTTGCCTGCATGGATCTCAAACGGGTTGTAGATAGCAAGTTTTGTAGTTGGACCAGATGCATATGCAGCGTAGAGAGCTAGGCATCGCTGGTTGATGGTGTAGATGATATTGGTGCTTTGCCAATGGCGGTCTGTTCCATAAACATGTGTAAGTGTTGCACTGAGCCCGTTACTACCAGTATGGAGGATGTAAGTGTTCATAGAGCCATCATTATATATGACAAATAGATTAGCTGCCACTGCCGCTAGTCTAATGGTATTTATACTAGAGTTTTGATTTGGAATCCGCCGGGCCCGCCTTGAAACTACACTAGGGGAATTGGATAAGCTAAGGGGCCAGAGAAGCAACCCGTCATCTCCATCTGCTAAAACAAGAATGATAGAATCTGGATTTGAGGAGGCCCTCATGATGCAACATTCAGGGGCTCGACAACGAAGGCCACTTACATTTTTGCAGGCATCCCAATCTTGCTTCCAAAACCGGACCGTTGAATCTCTGCATGGGGCGACAACCATTTGGTCAAGCACGTATGTGGTAACGCATGGACCTCCACAGGACAGAAAGACATCTGGTGGTGCAGGTGCCTCGAGAAATTCTGGCTCTTTCCAAAGGACACATCCCCGGCCCAGAGTAGCCACCACAAGCAGTTCTGGGATGAGTGAGAGCGCAACAATAGTACTAGACAAAGGCAAGAGAGTCAAAAGCCTACCAAGTCTAAGGTTTTCTCTCCCCCTAACCTCGACATGTACCAGCGAAACAGCTTTTCCTGCAGAACAGACCACAAGTCGCGAGCAGACGGCAACATTCTGGACGCATGATTTTCCTTGAAGATATGAATCTGCACCAACGGATGCAGGACCATAGATAGAAAGTGACGTACAGGGTTCTTTCGAATTTTGGGGGCCTGGACTGAAAAAGCGGAGCTCACCTCCACTACCAGAGGAGAGAAGGCACGGCCCACACCAAACGATGGCTTCGACAAGGCGAAATGCATCATTAATCTTACATTCTGATCGCCACGTGACGGAAAGACTTTCGACCACAACGATGGCTCCATCAGCAGATACAATTGCGATGCGATTATCATCATCAGGGTCACATACAATATCCACTATATTACGAGGTGACTGAAAAACCAAAATCGTAGCAGGAGGGTGCCTAGGACTGATCTCATTTGGCAGCGACAATTGATGTGAAGTCATGTCCCGCACAAACCGATGTCGGAGGACACTTGGCATCCGCGAATGTCCCTGTTGTGCGGAAAGATGCACACGTGCATTCATTGCATCAATATCGAGACGTTTCGCCGCGGTTAGCTCCAGAATGTTACCCTCCAAGAAGAGAAATGGGGCTGGCTCAGACGCAGTCTTCCACAAAACTTCACTGGGTGCGTTGTAGCAAATGATTGTGTGTCGCATTTGACAATGCCTGAGCTGGTCTTTCTCAGTAGTGTACTGATCCTTTTTAACTCGGAGACTCGCGGGATACCACGTTTTGGTTCATGCTCCGGATTTACGGATGCGAACCTATAATCTATCCGATACATTGAACATCATCTTTAAAAGAAGAAGACACATCATCGCCGGACCAAGTAAGTCTTAGCTCAAATCCTTTTGGATCATGGCGACAACGGCAGATTAAAGAAGAAATGCCCAGATCCGAGAGGAAATCTTCATAGATTTTGACTCTTTGCTCCTTGAATAAGCCAACTTCTGCGAAGTGGCAAATGGGAGCAAAATCATCGCTGACCCATTCGCCATGCTGCTCCAGCAATGTCCCCTCGCTGGCGATACCACCATTGGAAACTAAACTTCCATGTTGCTGCCACCAGCCCCCAGAACCTGCGGGGCGCATCTCGAACTTGCAATCACCTGCGACAAGCGGCTAATTCACATATTGAAAGCCTATTACACAGGTAGCACACAACGAAACGTCCAGTCCCATTCCTCTCTCAGCTGCAATTTGACGATATTTTCCGGCCACAAGCCTGTGCGATAGTAGTGATCACAACGAGTCATGCAATGAGCTATGGCGAGCTAAGGACTAGTTTATCTACGCGCAAACAGACGATCACGATACCCGTCACACCACCTACCCCAGGCATTTGCATCACCAGCGTGCCTTTTCTCGAGACTGCCGATGGCAGACAGAGCCCATTGATGGAGAGCCCCTGCTGCATCCACACAGAAGACAGTTGGTCCTAGGATCTCCAACAATGATATCAACACAAACATGGATGTGAGCGGAAACGCACCGCAACTAACTTCAACGAAAGAATGCGCAAATATTTTTTCTGGCACTTTCATCCGAACACCGCATAGAACAATAGCTGTGCATCCACACCGATTCGTGGCTTGATCCAAGTCTAGTGGGACCTCGCCCTCTACGCAAAAGGCTGGAAGCGAAGGGCATTCGGATCTTTGGCATATGTACCGCTTGTTTTCTCTGGCTTCAACTCGTACGCGGCTGATCAAGCATTGCGCAAAACATTTTGCTTCCTTGAACCCCAGGGCGAAGCCATGTCCGAAGCGTAGTCCCCACCCAGCCGCGGATATAGAGGATATTGAAATAGCCGCAGATCTTTGCTTCCCGCAATTTTTTCTGCTGCCAACATCTTCAGCGAAAAGTACCCTCTTGTTATTATTGTATTCTCCCATATGGGCGCGTGCGTCGTAGAGTCAGGCCGCAGAGACGCCAGATAAGTCACGGTCATGGAGGTCGTTTCAGTTCAAACGGCGAGGCCCCGGCGGATTGACGCACTATGCTCGTGCGTTATCCGGCAGGCTAAGGGTTTTTCTTATCTCACATGAACATTTTCACTGATGGGGCAACTCGGAGCACTCTAGAGTAGGATGGGAGTAAAGACAGGAGCAGACCGGGGGGGACTACCCCCGGCACCATGACACTACCTACCACACCTCTTCAGGGGCCCCTGGAAAAAAAATGGGGTTAGAAAAATCCCACTAGCTCCGTTTTACCCCCCCTGTTTTTGCCCGCGGCAGGCCCGCGACCAGCGTAACGTCGACTCGATGAGTACCTCGGTCAGAGGCGCGGCGAGAGGGCTACTCTACGGACAGGAACAGATGGCAGTCGCGCAAGTCGACCTGCGGCTTGCCTCTGCTGTGGCTCGACCCCCCTACTACGCCCCCTACTAGGCTCCTACTAGGGGGGGGGCTACCCCACTACCACTACCCCCAACCACCACCTCCTGGGGAGCTTCTAAAAAACTCGTCATGGTGCTCATTGGGCTTTCCCCGGTCTACTCTTGAGTAAAGATAGGTAATCTAGCGTTGACGCTTGGGCCGCTAGAATCCAGCGTCTCTGGCTCAACAGCGCGCGGTCGCCCTGATTCCTACCAAAAATTGCTCTGATCTGAGTGCCACTTATTACTCTGAAGCCTCCAATTCTACTAGTAGTAGTGAGTACCCGCGCGACTTGATAAGACTCACTCAAGCTGATGGCAGTCGAACAGCCCGGGCCCGGGCCGGCGGACGGCACATCTGGGGTCATAGTCAATCCCATTAGTCACTACACTAGTCGCCGCGGCCGCGACCGCGCCCACCGTGACGGCACGTGACTGGCCCAGCGGCGGCAGAGGCAAATATCATCCGGCCCGGCGCTTCACCAGCCCGGGCCGGTGGCCCCGGCCCTCAGAGGCTCAGGCTGCCAGCCTGAGTGAGCCGCCCCCATCCCCCACTCAGGCTGGCTACGGGTCACCGGAGACGTACGAGGGGGACTCCCCATAGAAAACTTACTCGGATCCCTCCGGCTCAGCGACGTCTGCCGGCACGATCCGAGGAAGCCCCTGCGCACCCCACTCAGGTTTGGATATGTATGGATACGTTATGTACTAGACACAACGCCCAAGCAACCATGAAAGCATGCAGCGCGTATGTTGAGTGGTATGATCCACAGCCAATGCTGGCCCGAGAGTACTTGCTGCGTGTGTACTTCGAAGAGGGTGAGGTGGAAATGTATGATGTCAAGTCTCGACGAACATTCCTCAAGCTGTCCCCCTTACCTGCATCGATAAAAAAGGATGATCTGTACCCAGGAAACGAAATTGTTTTACATTCGCGGACCTTGAAGATAATTCGGTATGCAGATCTAGCCACGGAAAAAAATCTGACCAAAGCCCTGGTAAGGAGCACCTGCATTTTGACTCACAATTGTTTGAAGAATGGAGAGCTTGGCTCAGCAATAAGTGTTATAGAAGGAACTGGCCTAAAAATCATTAAGCTCAAGATGGTGGCGTTTACAGACATCGAAGCAAGTGAATGTTCTTCGCTATTGCGCAAGGACTCTCAGATGGTGGCGCTATTGAGGTTGAGCAAATGCGTCGCAGTAACCGTGTTGGGTGTAGATGCACTTGAGGCACTAAAGCAAGTCTGCAACGAAATAAATGAGAGCTTAGGAAGAGACAGCGTAGATAATTTCGCAGTTGCCGCGCCAGACACCTCCGCAGCAACAAATTTAGACGAGTTTGCCTTTGGACATTCACGGCGTCTTTCACACTGGCCGACCACCCAGTACGGACCGCATAGCACTTGCTGCATCATACGTCCACATGCTCTAGTGAGCAATACACTCGGAGCAATTTTGTCGCATATAGAGGCACCTAAGATCTATGAGATTTCCGCTATGGCATTCTTTAGGCTCGACATCCCCTCTGCCTCAGAGTTCCTTGAAGTTTATGAGGGAGTCGTGCCTGGGTTCGGAGCTTCGGTCAAACAGCTTAGTTCAGGACCGTGCTGCGCACTTGAAGTGCGAGCTGTGGGCGCTGTCTCTAAATTCAGGGAAACCGCTGGTCCATGGGACGTCAATTTCGCCAGAGAGATTCAACCTAAAACAATTCGTGCCATCTTTGGTATAGATGGAGTGAAGAATGCCGTTCATTGCACTGACCTCGCTGAGGACAGTGAGCGTGAGCTCCGCTACTTATTTGATATGATGAATCCATGCTAAATTAACGTCTTGAAAATACAGTGGCAATGGACATAAGTTTTGGGATTTTCGGAAAGTAGTTTCACCCAGTTTGGTAGGGGGACCGGGCCCAGAATCCGGGGTTCAAAGTGTGCAGCAGAAATCCTCAGGCTGCGGAAAGGTTCGTGATGCTTCTGTTACGGAGTGGGGGTCTTCTTCATAGGCTGGCCGTGCGCGTAATTTGTGCGTGATAATTAATAAAATTAATATAATAGGTATAGAATGGGATATATAGAGCAGCCCAAGGGCCGCGCGGTGCCGAGTGCCGGTGCACTGCAACCCCACTAAGTACCCGGGCACCACTGGCACTGCACGTGGCACTGCCAGTCTAGGTTGCCATTTACCTGAGGGGTTATTTATCCCTGGCGCCGCCCGGGGTTAATAACCCGGGTAATTGCCGGTTAGTACGGGTTATTTACCTCAGGATCTTCTAGAGGGGTAGGGGCCTCACGGGCCACTGGCGCGGGCCTGGGCCGCGCCGGGCCACATGACTTGGTACTTGCCTTGGCGCACCTGTACGTATCCAAAAGCTCAACGGGCTGCTTGCGCCCATCCGCTCGCCCGGAGGAGTCTATCGCTGTCGAAAACCCTTGTAGAACTCAACTTGAACTTGCGAATAACGCAAGACCAGGGTCCGCATCTTTTGGAGTCACGGTACAGCGGCTGGAATAGTCCGCCAGGGAGCTACCTTAAAATACACTACTAGTTTTGGTTTGCGGAGTTTAATTACGCCGCGGCGCCTTAGCGTGTCACGGTGCCACTGCCAGTGTGGTCACGGTGAGTCTAAGTGTATGAGGAAGGGGATAGGACAAGGAGCCCTGGGGGGTAGTATTCCGCCCTATTAATCGCACTCCCCCTTTGATAAGGGTGAGCGCTTGCTTCTTGGGCTTATGGAAACATTGGGGTGAAAATAGTCCTCGATGTTGATTAAGTAGCCCAATACATAGCCGTATGTCTTGTGTAAGTTGCATATTAGTCAACTCCAGCGAGACTCGTGCCTTCGACGGAGCCAGTGTTCGACCGATCCTTCCGGTCGAGAATAGCCTTGCGATCCTTGTCAAGCTTGAGTTTAGTAATGATGCAGTTAGATGGCTGAAGACCAACATTCACTTGAGCACCATTAGCTTTATCACGCGTGATCCGCTCGACATGGATTACATACTTACCGCGGTAGCAGGCTGTGACTTTGCCCTCGCGATTCTTATAGATACCGCGGACGACCATCACTTCATCATCTTTGCGAACGGGGATGGATCGAACATTGTACTTTGCCTGGAGCTCCTTTGAGAGTGAGGTTGACATGATCTTGCGCCTACAGTTCGGGTGCTATTACATCGTTCGTTGAACCTTCTTACCGCGAAGAGGAATCTGCAGTGAAGTGCGCCTTCCGCGATTTCCGGCGGCTGCTTGCTCCAGTCTGCTTCATCGTGACAGCGAATTGATCGTCGCCAAGCTTGCTAGGTGAGCGGGGGGGGGGGCTCACGAGTATGAACTTCGCACCAATCAATTGCTTCAAGGGGAACTAGTATCTAACTAGCACCATGGGCTGCCTCTTGCGCTGCCGTGACGCGCGGCTTGGTGGAACAGCCTGGTCACGGTTAAGCCTTGGGCTAGGCAACGCCACATCTGCGAATAATGCAAAAACCCGAAATCACTGGCAGTGGTTTATAATCAAAAGTCTTAAACTCGCACGGAAGCCCCCCACGCCGGAGTTGGTACCTCCACTGACCTCTCTTCAGCATAGAAAAAGGCATGAACTCTTCCTGGGTTACCTGCCCTCAGAGACGGGGTGACTCGGAGTTAGGAACACAGGTCCTTACGGCAAGGACCTAGGGCTCAACTTGAAAGAGATTAAATTCCGGTATTTGGCTAGGCCGAGTCCTTGCCCTTCTTCGTCTGTTTTTCAAGTTGTTGTGGAATATCTTATGAATGGAGGTACTAGTGCTAGTAGTCCACCTATTTGGGGTATATTTTGGTGGAAGTGTCCAATGGCGCTTCGAATCTTGACGCCTCGGGCGCTTATGTTGGTCCTTGGGTGCCATGTAAGATATGCGGCTCCTGGGAGATGTTGAAATCTAGTATTCAAACGGCTCCTGCTGTGATATTCTAGTATGTAAACTCATATCTCATTGCGGTCCGACATCATGTTTGCAGGGTGGCATTCATGTCTGTTGGTTCCTCTACTGTGGGCTGATTAGGATTATTTTTCAAGATCCATTGCCCTAGCCAGCGAACCGCATCGAGGCCTACTGGCTTCTCTTTGCAGAGTTCGGAAAGGGCCTCGGAGAGAAAGTCAGACAAGGCGTCCCTACCGGCTTTTGTCCGACCAATGAATTGTCGCACACCATCTCCACTTGGCAGTACCTTAGGTTTGATGATACCTGTGATCGAAGACATCAAAACCAGTTTACCGCTCAGTTCTACGAGAGAGAGAGATTCCGCAAGCTTGGACAGGGCCTGTTGCGATCGGCTTAAGGCAGCATTATCCAACTCGCTTTCCGTGATGGGCATAAAATACTCGACTGACTCGGTTTGCCGATAAGCCTTTACCAAAAGGCCCGACGGAGAGGTATCGAACATTTGCAGTATGTATATGTCATTATCATCCAAAGCTCGTGCACAATTATAGATTGCCACCTTGCGTCCTGCCATCCTGCAACGCAGATCACGTATCTTGCGATATATCAAAAGTTACTTTCCAATATACTGGATGGGATTGCCGTGGTAACGCTGATATATTGCGATGGGCGAACCGCAGCGAGCCAAAATACTATGATTTTATCCCCTCGATTTAACGTTTTCACAGGTCAGATGGTCGGGAAGGCGAAGTGGGATCCGAGAGCTCGGATATTTATGAATCTTCCTCCTGGCGCAATCAATGCATTGTGGGAGTCTTTCAACGATGTTGCAGATGGATTTGGAATAAGTCTATGCGAAATGCAGCTGATTTGCCAGGAGCTCACCACTGAGCTAGAGATCAGTCGATCAGCGCTCAACAAACACGTCCAGACGCTCTTTAATCAAATCGATTCAGATGAGAATGCACTCGTGGATGGCATTGAGTTTCTCTCAACACTTGCCATGGCGTCGGGAATGTCGTTTCGCGATAAATTGGAATTCGCATTCACATGCTTTGATTTTGATGGCGCGGGGCAACTCAGTGTTGACGAAATCACCCTGGCATTTCGCTGCACCCTAATGGGCTTGAGCAAGCTCACCGGTGAAACCTGCCCCTGCGAAGATGAAGTGGAGCTCGTTGCTATGCGGGCATTTTCATTTGCGAAAATTGACCCAAATAAAAACTCGCCCAGCATAAAATCTTCTGTCCAGGAGGCCAAGCTCCGAACTCTGGTGAATCTTGGCCTTGTGCTCTTCAGACGCCCTATTTTTGTAGGACCTGGTTGCTTTCTGTCTCTTTGATCCAGTAGCTGTATCATGGCTTGAATTCTTTGATGATCCTGACCCAATGTCTTCTCATAGTGGCGAACTTGAACGTGTGCTTACATGCCCGCCACACGAATCAATGTTTAAATTGCTGTAGGTGGCATTGATGGTAAATTTAGCGACGACACTAAGCTCCCCATACTCTTAGAATCATTGGACTATACCCCGACACTCCAAGATATTGATTACTTTCAAGACGGCTGCTATCCTTCTCCGACTACCGCCGCATTTGCGGCTCTTGAAGGCTCACCTGAGCTAGCTGCTCACCTAACGGGGGTTTCAGCTAAGTTTCAAAATCCACATGGTGATCCTGAACCATGGGTCAAGTCCGTTGCTTCGTTAACGCCGACTGCGCTCGCAAATGCAACCGCAAATCAAAGCTTTCCGGACGCTAGTCTTACGCTCGAATGGGTGCACGGATATCGCGGTGAAGATTGCAGGGGTAATGTGCGATACACGCTGACAGGCGAGATCGTTTATCCAGTAGCAAAGCTGGGCATCATCTACTCTCCGCTAGAGCATCGCCAACGATACATGACATGTCATACCAATGAAATTGTCAGTTTAGGTGTGGCTCCCGATGGAGACACGGTGGCTACTGGGGAGGCGGGTGCTCGACCTAATTTGATATGCTGGGATGTAACCTCTTGCAAGCCGCTTTCAATCATAGCCGGTCTACATGCTATTGCAATTACGCAAATAGCCTTTTCGCAGTCGGGCGAGCGCCTTGCTTCTATTGGTGGTGATGTAGGACGCACACTCGTAATATACAACTGGCGCGTTGGTCTTCGGATGTTTTCAGCACGCTCCAATATCTTGGGCTCTATTCTTGGCATGTCATTTGTAGATGATGGCCCAGATTCAATTGCTGCGTGTGGTATTGGCGAACCTTTTGCTTGTTTCTGGCGACGTGAGGGCGTGAATATCATCCGGCGCCGTGCCGCATTTGGAAGACGAGCACGAAGGCAGCCAACCCTTTGCCTCGCCCGGTGTGGCGACGTAGTGCTATCCGGACAGGCATCTGGACACTTGTATGTGTGGCATGGACGTAACTGTGTTCAGGCTTTCCAGGCACATAGAGGCTCATTGAACGCTGTATATGTGGGCAAGTATGGTGTACTTACCGGAGGAAAAGACGGAAAAGTAAGACAGTGGTCTCATACACTCAATCCTGGTGCCAGTTTTGATTTGTCAGAGCTTGGCATGCACCCAACAATACGATCAGTCTGCTTGTCTAATGATGGAACAAGGCTGCTTGTTGGTACCGGAGGAAATGAAATATATGAGCTATCTGCCGTTGATGGGTCGGATGCTCTTGGTGGTCCCGTGACTACCTCCCATTTTGGCAGAGCCATGTGCAACGTTGCATGTCATCCTCTGAAACCAGAGTTTGCATCTTGCGGCGGCGACTGTACTGTGCGAACGTGGGATATTGTCACCAAATGCCCTGTGCGGACAGCAAAGCTGGCGGCGCCCGTCGGCTGTGTAGCTTACCACCCTAATGGTGATCTCCTTGCGTCAGGCTTCGGCTGCCCAAGTACTGCAAATGAAGTGGGCATGCCGCAATCGAAAATAGGCGGATTTTGCGTTTTGAATGATAGCGATCTATCAGTTGCATTCGAGGCCAAAGACTCTACACTCCCTCTTGTTGCCAGCCAATTTTCGCCAGATGGGGAAATCCTTGCATTTGCAAGCGAAGACTCATCTGTCTATTTGTATGCATGTGGAGAAGAATATGAGTCTATAGGTCAATGTAGACGCCATTCGTCACCAGTGCGCTACATTGACTTTTCTAGTGATTCTCGTTGGTTGCGATCTTGCTGTGATGGCGGCCACTTGCATTTTTTCAATGCAAATTCGGCACAATACCAAAGTAATCTGAGTGCACTCAAAGACATTCGCTGGGCAAGTGAAACATGTCTCTATGGTTATGGTGTGGCTGGATCATATATTGCGGCCAAGCAAGATGGCGCCATACTCACAGCCTGCGCGCGAGCTCAGGGTGATAATGGTGAAGGACCAGAAACAGGTGGCGGGTTCATCTTGGTTGGTGACTCCTACGGGCGAATTAGGCTCACACGCTTCCCGTCAAGGCACGATGCGGCGTTTCTTGAATGGCGTGGGCATGCCGGTTCTGTGGTAGCTATGAGCTTGGACTCTGATGAGACTCATCTGTTGACTGGCGGTCGCGACGATCGCTGTGTCATGCAGTGGGCTCTGGGAGAAGACGAACGTGGACTGGAAGACGCTGATGATAGAGATGAGGATGAAGTAGAAGATTATGCTCCTGAGTTGCGAGACTGTAGTGATTTTCAACGCCACGAGGACGTTGAGACTGCTGTCGACCTCATTAATGAGCGTCCATTAGCTGCTGAACTTAGGATGTGCAATGAGGTAGAGCAAACACTCGAGTTGGCTGAGAATGCAGAAAGTAACAGTTTAATACCACCCTACTCGCATGATCCGTGGTTTCTTGGAATATCAATGCCTCCATCGCAACAATCAGAGCTTCATATGGGAGCTGCGCCCACTGACGCTGTAATTCTGTCGCGGATTTTTGGCTACAGCTGTGAGGCAAGCCGAAATAACGCAAAGTACACCGCGTGTGGTGCTGTGGTATACCCAGCTGGGGCTACTGTAGTTCGTGTGGATGTTGGAAGCGGTGGGCAATCTTTTGGTACTTTTCATGCCGGCTCTGAAATTTGTGCCCTTGCCATATCAAAAGACAGATTAATGTTGGCAACGTCAGATATTTCCGCGGAGCCGAAAATTGCTCTATGGGTGGCGTTAAATGTTGCAGAGGGGCCAAGCAGAGTAATACGCGGTCCGCATTTGAATGCCATTACACTCCTTGCATTCGATGACGACAAAGGGAAGACCCTAGTAAGTTTAGGGGCAGATGACCGTCACATGGTCGCTGTCCATGACGTGACATCGGGTTATCTACTGTTTATGTCTTCTACCACCTGTCGCAAGCCCTTTGATGTGGCTTTTGGTAACTTTGGAAGCGAAATAGTCATCGTTGGTATCAAGTATGTCCTTTTTTTTACATTTATTGCCAACCATGCCGCCACGAGACATGCTTCTGCATCTTTTGGAAGGATTGGTCGACTAGGTACGATTCAAAGCTACCTCAGCTGCGCATATCTTCCTAATGCTACTTGTGTCGTTGGTACTGCCGACGGTCATCTCTATGTGTTTGAGGGTTCTTCCCGTGAGCTTGCAAAATCTATAAAAGCCCACGACGGATTTATATATTCCATGGATGCACCTTGGCATCGTGCGGAGCAGGTACGTGCAATTGTGCTAGTCACTGGGGCTCGTGATGGGGACATCAAACTCTGGAACGGTGCCCTTGAAATTATTTCCAAATTTGACAATCGGGGTGCTGGTCCGATTCGCTCGGTGTTTACTTCCGCAGATTCATCTAGAATTCTGGTCGGTTCTCAAGCAGCTGCACAACTAAGAGAATTCAGAACCTCTGATGGTGTTCCTACGTCGGTGGCTCTTGCCGGTGGTGGCGCTGCAGCTGGCGAATTATGGGGACTAGCCCCACATCCGGTAGAGAAATGTGTGGCAACAGCCTCCGACGATGGTGCATTGGCAGTTTGGAACATCGAAGCACCTGATGTCCGAGATGCACGAAGATATTTGACGATGCTGGCCGGCGCTTGTCGAGCTCTGGCATACTCTCCCGATGGAAAACTGATTGCATCATGTCTAGGTGGTCCGAGACAGGAGGCAATGACCTTGGACTGGGCTAGGAAGCGTAGGGATTTCTTGGATGATGAAGCAACAAAGAAAGTGAGAGGCGATGTTGACACTTCATTCAAATTTGCAAGTGCTAAAGTTGATGGAACATTGCAGCTCATTCGGTCAGGCACTGGAGCTCTAGTACACGAGTTCACAGATGCGCACGAGTGGCTACGTGAAGTTAGATTTTCACCTGATGGTCAAACTCTTGTTGCTGGTGGCACAGACGGAAGGGTACATGTTTATCTATCAGATGAACACGGACAGTTTTCATGCACGACCTCCATGGTGCTTTCAAATGGTGCTGCTATCTACGCTATTGATTTCACCGTTGACGGTCGGCACATACAAGTTGCAGATGAAGCTCGTACATTAGTCTATGGTGATCTTCGTGTTGGGGTCAGTGTAACTGACCCTTCAACTTTACAAAATGCCAGATGGGCAACCTTCAGTTGTCTTTTTGGCTGGGCAACCGTCGGGGTACATGCTGTTCTGGCAAATCCAGAAGGTGGGGGGTACGAGACTAGTAGTATTGACGTTCACGGAGACAATAAAACAGTTCTCAGCTTAGTATGCCTTGCCCGCTCAAATTCAGCCAAAGTAGTCGCAGTAGGTGACCACCATGGAGTTCTACGGCTACTGCAGTACCCAGCTACAAGTGCGACTGAATCTTCTGCTGAAAGAGTTGGAGTTGCTCACGTGGGGACGTTGCGCCGTCTGGCTTGGACTGACCATGACTCACACCTTGTCACAGTCGGTGGCTTAGACCGGAACATCTGCGTTTGGCGCTTTGTACCCGATTCAGCAGATTCAATCTATAATTATACCATTGGAGCTAATCAGACTGCTCCAGATTATGATGACGCAATAGATGCTGATGGTGGACGTGCTATGGCCACTGCCATTGAGCGTGCATTTAAAGCAACTGTCTACCATTTCGACGCTAAAAGGAAGTCGCCGAGAGCTCGAGATGATAAACAACACAACATCACCGCTTGGATGTCGGTGTTAACTCCACCTTCAAATCTCGAAGATGAAAATCCAGCATTACCACAGATTTCGGTGACCCTGGATTGCGCACATGGCCAAAGATCTGATGATATTAGGGGGTGTGCTGCATATAACTCACAGGGCGGAATTGTGTATGCTTGTGGTGGGTTAGGAGTCGTATATGATGCCAGGACACATTCACAATGCTTTCATTTCCATCATCACAAGGGAGGTGCTCCAGATTTTGACATCTCAGAGAAAGGGGATATCAAGAAGAGTGCCTTAGCTGACATATGCTCATTAGCCATTACTGTTGATGGGCATTTTGCTGCATCTGGAGATCAAGGGAAATTCCCACGTGTTCGGGTTTGGGATGCCTTGACTGGAAACACAATTTCTGTTCTTCCAAGACATCTGCGGTGTGGTGTGCTGTTACTTTCGTTTTCAAAAAATGGTCGGCATCTGGCGGCTATCGGTGGCGATAAGGATCATTCATACTCACTATATGTGACTAGATCAGGGGGATGGGAGGATGGAACTAGAGTTGCTGCAGGGTCTGGCATGCGATCTCGCGTACACTGTGCAGCATTTGTGGGTTATACCAGTTATCCGCTGTTTGTTGGTGCGTGTGATACTGTAGAGTTTATACGTCTAGCCGCAGCAGGCGGCATACGGCGACAACGCGGTGTATTTAACGAACAAAGATGTCCAAAGATGACCATTTTGTGTGTTGTGCGGGGACACCCGGTGAGTACCGATAGTGGATGTGGGGTTGAAAACAACGGCCTTGATACCAATTTTGATTCTTTTGCTTTAACGGGAACTGGTGCTGGCTCATTATATTTGTGGATAGGCAAGGAAGTTGGTGAACACGTGCCAAATGCACATAATGGACCAGTTTATGCAATCGCAAAAGCCCAAAAAAGAATTATGTACGCAACAGCCGGGCGTGATGGGGTTGTGAAGACATGGAACAATCGTTTGCAAACACTCCAAAGTTTTGAGCTTGCAAACATGAAGATCCCGATATTAATTCCAATTGCTGCATCGTTGTGCTTTGGCGGTCAACATGAAACCAGACTCCTGTTTATTACACGATCTGGCGAAATGTGTGAGCTTGCGACCTCTTTTGGCTGCGCAGTACTTTTGACCGAAGCACATGCTCGCCGCAAGAAGCAGGCAACAGAAGCTCAGGGCCTTGACGTGAACCCAGAAAGCAGTGATGTTTATGCAACTAGTGGAGATGATGGTTCGGTGCGCATTTGGTCGTGTCTGTTGAAACGTTGTGTAATGCGTGCATCTCCAGATACTTTTGGTGGTGCTGCTGCGCGCTGTTGCTCCTGGGCTCCTAATGGTGTTCAGCTCGCTGTTGGTCTTGGTGGTGACCCTATGGACAAGGCCAGAGATGGAACTTTGGTGATGCTACGAATTCAAGCTGGAGTCGCCAGACAGCGTCTTTGCCATATAGTGGGCACTAAATTTCTTCTTACAGTGCGTGCTGCCTGAGATACTTGCTGAAATTCGCAAGTCCAAGGCTCCTCTAGTTGATATTAAATGGTGCCATGATGGTGACTTTTTTCTTGTTGCATCTGAGGATGGACGAGTTCTACATCACGCGGAGTCCAGTGGTTCATCCTTAGATGTCGAGGTGGTATGTACTATAGGTATACATTCACAATGCCCACGACTGCACTCTGAGGACGATTTGTGCCAATGCCGGAGCCCCCTTGACATCGATCGACATGAGTGTTGATGCTAGCCATTTCCAAGTGGCCACCTGCACTAATGAACTACAGTTTTACACCATAGCTGACGGTACTCGAGTTCTATCTCCCGCAGCTGTACGCGACAAGAAATGGGCAACCATCACAGTGCCAATTGGCTGGAGCGTCCAAGGCTGCTGGAAACCAGATGCTGATAGATCTGTAGAGCTCTTAGCAGCTAACAGCATGGAAGAGTCGGCAAGAATCCCCAGCTACATTCAATTTGCAAATAATACGAGATATCTGGCCACCCCCCATGTCACTTCTGTTCATCGCTCACCCGATCTGAAATATCTGGCTAAGGGATGCATTGATGGTAGTGTCGCTGTTTACAACTACCCAACCCACGCCCCTGGAATGTCCATGATAAAGGTTCTTGACGCCAGATTTGTTATCCTTACTGGTGCTGCTTTAGGTTCCTGGCCATGGTTCAAGCATTGCTAAGGTCAGGTTCACAAGTGACGGCAAGTATTTAATTGCCCTTGGAAGATTCAATCGCACGATCACGCAATATAAAATTCAACAGCTGGGTTGAATTGTGAATCTCATTAATGCAACATCTGCAAATTTTGCCCATCTTTCTCTCAGACTGCAAGCATATATGGCTAAGGAAAGTTCATAGATTGCCCAGGTTAAGGGAGAGGGGTCGCGCAGATACCGCTTGCTGGGGAACTTGGTCTCCTGAGGGCCCTCCAGTCAAGTGACAGAGCCTGAGGCGTGCAAGCTCTATAGAAAGGGGTTCAGGCAAGGGGCTTGGGATTCTTTTGTAATAACCCCATAAAATATCTAATCGCTCTCAGAAGAACCAGAAGCATCGCCACCAGTCGGCGGGGGTTGCGGAACACCACCACTCGAGCGACGAGACTTCTTCTTCGGACGAGTATTAGGATACAAATCTTCCAAAATACACTTCGCCCTGAGCTGGTGATTTAGTCTCCCGAGGGCCCTTGGGTAACTGTTTCGTGGAGCTGATGCGCAAACGCGATCATCTAGCTTGATGGTGTGCCAAAAGTATCGCCCGGCGCGGCACGAAACGACACCGTGACTGGGGCGACGTTCGGTGTCCACTAAAATCGTCAGATCCCAACCGTTTTGTCTCTTCCTTGGTCAAAAGGTGGGAATAGACCCCAGGAACCTTAGTTTATGAAAATCCACCGCCCCGGGCTGTCAAAATCTGGCTCCCCCCCCCCATTGACCATTTCACAGTCACAGGCCCCGAGGACAGCAAACTGTGGAGTGGTTCACACCTTGTTCTCTGCCGAGGGCTGCTCCGCAAGGGTAAAAAATCCGACTCGGACGCGGGGGCTTCCGTTCGGGCTTTTAAGACTTTTCGAAACTTATAAACCACCGATTTGGGGTTTCGCGAAGAATTCCAGAGTCTTCGTGGCGGAAGGTGCCAGTGCGAAGCATTTGATTCGCAAAACGGAACGTTGAGGCTCGGAATTACTAGTACTAGTAGATTGTATTGGTTCAAGTTTGTGTTCCAAGTTAATTCCCCCTACCTTTGGTACAAGCGGTACAGGTACTGCGGTACCTACGGTCCGGTATATAATTGGGCTATATGATTAAGGCCTATGATTAGCTACCTACCTACGGTACCTACGCTAGGTACCTACGGTACCGTAGGTACATTAACTACCGTGGTACGTATGTTAGATGATTAAGTCGCTCTTTGTCGTGGGGGCAACTGGAGACATTTTAATCGAACGCCACTGGCGGGGATTCACGCCGCGTAGCATTTGCGACTATCTCTGTGACAAGGCAAAAGGACGAAAGCAAATTGAGCTTAGACCGGCTCTGCATGTCTCCAAGGACTACTTGCTGGCAATATGCCGTGATCGTATATGCTTTGTTGCAACAGTAGAAAGGGACGTAGCACCATTGCTCGTTCTGGAATTTTTACATCGGACTGTAGATATTTTTGTGGATTACTTCGGACCAGATGAAAGTGCTATCAAGGATAACTTTTCTATGGTATACCAACTACTCGAGGAGATGTTGGACGATGGAAGTCCGTTGACTACGGAGCCGAATGCTTTGAAAGCCATGATTAGACCCCCGTCCGTGATAGGGTGCCTGCAGGCAGTTGCAACTGGTAAGTCAAATGTCAGCGATGTGCTTCCAGATGGGACCATCTCATCAATGTTCTGGCGTAAGTCAGGGGTAAAATATGCCCAAAACGATATATACCTCGATATCATAGAAGAAGTCGATGCAGTCATTGAGCGGAACGGACAGGTTGTTTCCTCTGAGGTTACTGGCACAATAATGGCCAATTCCCGCCTGTCCGGAATCCCGGACTTATGTTTAAGTTTTGTCGATCCAGCTTTGATCAGTGATTGCTCCTTTCATCCATGTGTGCGCTATGGCAGATTTGAGCGTGATAGTGTCGTGAGCTTTGTCCCTCCTGATGGTCTCTTTGAGCTCATGCGCTATCGAGTGAATGTAAAACCTAATATATCGGCGCCCCTATCCATCAGTCCGACAGTGGTGATGTCAGATAAACGCCACACAGGCCATGGCCGCATTCAAATTCAAATTGGCTTCAAGCAAGCTTCACCACTAGCTCTTGCCCACCGAAAGACTAGTTTGGTTATAGAGGATGTGTCGCTGTTAATCCCCTTCCCAAATTGTGTAAAGACTGCCACGCTCTCTACCACATTGGGGACTGTCTTGTATGACGAGGCCAAAAAGATCGCAAGGTGGACAATTGGGACACTAGTTGCCAATCCCACTAAGATACCCCTACTCACTGGGACAATGGTAATAAAGGGCCCTGTTGAGGAGCCACGACCAATACAGGTCACATGGAAAGTGCCTGCTGCGTCAGTCTCCGGTATCAAAGTTGCTTCTCTGCAGCTTAGCAACGAGCGATATCGCCCTTATAAGGGTGTTCGTGTCATCACAAGGTCCGGCCGTTACCAAGTCCGGGTTGCATCCTCAGGCTGAGAGTCTCGATTGCTCAAGACTTGGTCCTAATCCCAGTGAATTATCCAACCTGCCTTGTTGCTTAGTTTAATTTGCCTTAAGTTGACTACCGCCGCAAATCTGATGATTAATAGTATTACCTTGCCGGGTACATCCTCCGCCAGGTACTTTTAGGGGGCATCCGAGGCAGATACTCAAGCTCGAGCCACTGGCACTAGGTTGCCATTAACCGGTTAATTGCCGGTAATTTACCTATTATTACCCCTCGAAGGGGATCCGGGGTAAATAAACCGCTCAATAACCCGACGGGTTTTCGACTAAACCCGTTCAGTGAGATTAGCGAAAGACCCCTCTGGACGAGGGGATGGGCGCAAGCAGCCCGTTGAGCTTTTGGATACGTACAGGTGCGCCAAGGCAAGTACCAAGTCATGTGGCCCGGCGCGGCCCAGGCCCGCGCCAGTGGCCCGTGAGGCCCCTACCCCTCTATAAGATCCTGAGGTAAATAACCCGTACTAACCGGCAATTACCCGGGTTATTAACCCCGGGCGGCGCCAGGGGTAAATAACCCCTCAGGTAAATGGCAACCTAGCACTGGCACCTTCAAGTTTTGGAAAGCGAGTAGTTTGAAGAAGAGGTATCCTGAACCCCAAATTTTCCGTATCACTCTAAGTAGGCTGGTATGGGGCAATTCGAGCCTACGGGGCCTACGGGGTTGGTCTGGCAATTTTAGTGGCCCGCGAACGTCGCGCCAGTCACGGTGGCATTTGTTTTGTGTCGCGTCAGGCGGCCTGTCTGGCAGCGCCTGTCGGGTAACCGGCCGCGCTTGCGCTTCCGCCCTACACCGAGGTACCCGAGCGCCCCTGGGAGACCCCAGTGGGAAATCCGCGACCGCGTCGCGCCAAAAAAGACCTCTCTCCACTAGTTCGGCCTCGGGGGGCGCAAAGGGCCCCTTGGGACTCCTGGGCCAATATCGCCCCCGCACAAAACGCTATTATTAACGTCATCGTAAAACGTTTGAATTGGGTTTCCTTTTCCTGTGCCTCAACGCAAGCGGCCTCCGGCGTAGGCCAGACATACTTTTCCTTTTTGGTACCCGTAGGCCAGACATACTTCCAGTAGTCGCCCGGCACCGTAACTGATGCTTCGCAATTCCCACCCTGAGTTTCCACACATTTCACACTTGCCACTTAGCTGTTCGCGCGACACCCACACATTTAACACTCTGCGTCGACTAGGCTCCAAAATCGACCGTGCAAAATCTTTGTTCTGTCAGGGCCCAGGCCTGTTCGCTTAGGCCAAGTAAACATAGAGACGCGCATCACTCGCATTGCGTTCAAGGTACTCACGCTCGAGAAGCGATTCAATGCACTTTTTAATAAATTGAGGTTGAGGGTGAAACCGTTGACTGAGTTGACGTGTAACCTAATGGGTGCGTAATATCTCTACAAAGTTTCATATAAAGTAATTAACCTCTGCAATTAGGTCGTTGTGTTGGGCTTGCTTGCGGGCTTTCATGATACGAACTACAGTGGCTTCGCAGAGATGACGACGGTCTTCCTCTATGGCTGCAGGGACACTATGACTTGAATTTGGGTGGGTACTTAACTCTTTCATGGCAACCAGGGGCACACGGACCCGCCTGAGCTTGGATGCGAATGAGTTATTTACCCTGAGTTTGTCATTACTAGAAAATCCTTTCCCCTTCGATCTTTTCAGAAGAATTCGGTATTTTGGAGTGCAGAGAGATATGAGATGGCGCTTGAGGTCGTTGTGTGGAATCTTGGTTGCATCTGTAATACTTTGCATAGTAAGCTCTTCACCAAAATCTAGTGCATTGAAGAGAATAAGGATGCACATTTGATAGGTGGAAACTGTAAGTTCGTGCTTTGCTACGTCCGAGAAAATGGCTTTTAGTTCAGCTGTTCCGGAGCTTGTGAGCCAAGTCAGTTTGCGGCCAGTGTGCTGTTTTAGGTAGAAATTTTTAAAACTTTCAGAAGCAGAGGCGGCAACATCTGGAACGACGCACGGAATTGCAGGATGAATTGGCCAGTACCCGGCAGTAAGCATTGTTACGTCTATATCACACGAAGCAGCATGTGCTGTCTTTACATCCACTTCATCCATTTTTTTTTCATCCCGATGGGTATTATATTTTTCCATGGCCCCCCTCGAAAATCTTATGTCCGTAATCATCCCTTCAAGCTTTGTGGTGTACTGGTAACCGCATTCGCGTTTTAGCTTGACAAGCATTTGCCGCTCTGCTTCTGAAGATATTGACCTCTGATTAAGAAGCCTCTTTGCGAGATACTGCTTATAGAGTACTTCAAAAACATCCTTATCGTGAAGGTAGCGAAAAATTATAATAACCTTTTCCAACTCACATTCCACTTCTCCCTCTGCAGCACCCTTCAACCCAGACCTCATGAGCTCATCTATATAAGCCACGAGAGAAGACGCGCAGCGAGTGTCCGCATTGATAACAGACTCGAAGGCTTCTTTTACCTTCTTTTGGGCCATGTTTTCGCCCTGAAAAGCGTTTCGCACCACATTATCATACTTTTCGCGAAGTGCAAGCAGGCTGCGTAAAAGAACGACGGGATCTTTCATCTCGTCATTCAACAGAAGCTGCCCTGCTGCTCTGACATGCTCATGAAGAGCAGACCGCAGCAGATCCAGGGTTGCTGGGACTTGAAAACACAGAGCATACATTCGTGTGATATCAGCCATTTTTTCTTCACTCTGCCTCAGAAGATCACAAAACCCAGACTTCTTAGATTCAATCAGGGCTGGAGTATGTGCAGAGATGAGTTCGGTCTCCACAATATGACGGAGCTTCGGTCTTGTATTGGCGTGCAAGTAATTTGGTACTCTTTGCATCTCTTCGCATATTCTAGACTCCACCTTTTTGAGATAGTCAGGGCATGTGTTTTGAGATAGAAAAAGGTGAGATTCACTTCGATAAAATTGACATGTGTCTTTGAGAAAATAAACTTCGAATTCCTCTTCATAGACATTACTACTGTCTATACCTAGTTCACTAAGCATATAAAGTGCACATTTCATGCAATTATGATCGATCAGGCGGCCGAGTCGTTCATCACGTATATTTTCCAAAAGTAGCTTCCTTAGTCGGTCTCGCACTTGGCCATGCCGGGCTATGGTCTCTCGGAAGGCCCATAGCCCCAGATCATACACTGCCATTTTTTTGTTTTGTGGTACGTACCTAAGATATTGGTTATGGAGGAATTGAGAAGACACGGAGCCAAGCGTTCTGTCCATGTACATCAATATATCTCTCACCATTATCATTGTGACTTGATGCTGTTTCCACTGCTCGCATACCTCCTGTAAAAGCTGATTATCGGGGCAGACAGCTACTTGTTCAGCCACCTGCCAATCAACATACACTTACTTATGTTTCCTGACGTAAACAGACATACCGAGCGCAAGCGTGTATAAACTGTGTCTTGCACGCCTTCATATAGCATATCCCCATGCTTGTGTAGGACCAGATTGTAAGCATTCCTATCATATAACGTCAGTAAGAGAAGTATGCCAGAATACTCACCTGTACAACTCTTCGAAAGACAGCAATGAAGCGTTTTTGTTGTAGATTTCAGTCACTGCTGAAGACAACGATTTCCAAATATTTTGGGCTTGCTCCTTATCCATTTGACAATGAGCGCGAAAAGGCCTGAGATTTACGGGCTGAGTGAATAGCAGAACAGTAGCGGTCGCGTACTTTATTACAAATTTCTTCGGAACCGTCGACATGTCGATTGACAACAAGCATCGATTGCGACTGACACCCCCCTGAGTCGTACAAGATCGATTTAAACACGATCTGGCTCGATTGGCTTCGTGCGGGGTTACGATCTGGCTTCGTGCGCCTGCGTGCAGTCACGTAGCTATGTGCGGAGCTCCAAAGTTTAACCTCGCAAGCCTACGACGAGCCCGAGCATACAAGCTCGTATGAATCTATAGAGCTAGGTCCTACGCGAGCCCGAGCATACATACGCCGGTTTGGCGGACCCGGCGGTGTCGACCCCGGGCCCACTGGCATCCCTGGGCCTCACTGCCAAGGGCTACTTTGGCTACGATATAAGCTATAGAAGCCGGGGTGTGAACTTGACTCAGAACTTAACATCATCACGGTTAGTACATTTCAAGTTCAACGACGCCGCAAATTGAACTGACTCTGAACTCCATCCGGCCGCCGCGGCCGCGGCGACGCCGGCTGCCCACGCTGCACAAAACTTTGCATGGCAGCCGAGATTATCATATCATGATTCAACCGACGAGCCACCCTGGCTTGGCAAAGTTCTTCGGGTTCTCGGCAAGCCCAGCCGGTCCAAATCGATCCCTCTATAGCCCTTCGTCTGGAGGCCTCTCCCGGGGGGCGGCTGGGCGACCCCATTGCAGGTTTTACACGATCATGATATTGGCGTTCCCAGACGAACTGTAAGGGAGCCCCCTCAGGCTCTGGGGACATGTGGACCGGAGCGTCCTGCGGGCAAGGACGCGGCTAGTGATCGGCCGAGACCCGCTGCCTGTGGCCCGGGCCGGAGGGGAGCGTCATCATGATGTGGCATTTCACTAGTAAAGGGCGGCGGCTGTCACAGCGGTACGCCGTGTCCTCTTTCCGTCGACGTGTTGCGTGTGTTGCGCAGTCGTCCGGCCCAGCAGGCTTCCCAGGCTTCAGCTAGCTTCCCAGTCTTCCCCACAAGTATACTACCGCAGTATATCAGAGTACGACTCTCAGAGTACCTACGGTGCTCTCTGGCACACACTGATTAAGGCCGGGTTTAATCGGGTCGTGACTACCGAGTCATGGTTTAAGTGGAAGACCAGGTATCTCCCCTCGATATGGGTTTTAGGCTTACGGAGATAGCGGTCGAAATATTCGCTGTTAGTAATCTCGATTAATTGAGCTGGGGTAACTATCTAAGACAACCTAGGCTGGAGATGGGGTGAACTATCCGCGGCAAGGCCAAACTGTGACTGTCCACTACAGTGGCTACGTAAGCATAATAGTGTGATATTTTACGTACGGCCGACCTTGCACAGCTACCTAATGGTGAAATATTCGATTCATCAAGAGACAGAGGCAAGCCGTTCAAGTTTAAGCTGGGTGGCGAGCAGGTCATCCCGGGACTTGATGCTGGGGTATCACAGCTGAGCATTGGCGAACGTGCGAAAATATCGATTCCTTCAGATATGGCCTACGGTATTGTGTATATCCCCTGATATTATCCCACCAGGCCTCATTAGGTGAGCGTGGCTTTCCTGGGCTAATACCAAGAAACTCGGCTCTTGTATTCGACCTGGAACTCATTACATTTAGTTAGGTATCGAGTGGGAACGGCAGGCACAAAGGGGGGGGGGCAGCCGGCCTAGCGCCCGATGTCTGGTACCCTGACGGGGAGTGGTCCTTGGGGCGTAGGGGAGCGGCCTTATCATAAGAAAAACAGATTGATTACTATCTCTCGGCGACTGCCACGGCGCGGATGCAAGATCAAAACTGCCCGTACAAGGAAACACGTACAACGGCCGTACACGCCACGGAGGTGCAACACCTGCGTGTGAACAAGGGCGCCGCTGATCTCTCGATTGTGGACGTTGGCGTGTTCAAGTTTCAAGTTCAAAGCCTGAGGTCACCGGTCCCTCGAAATGTCACGGTGGGGGCAGGTTGGACCCATCGAGTGCGCCGGTTAAGGCTTGGTGGCAGCAATATATCAACAAAGAACCAAGGAAACACGTACAGGTGTGTCAGCATCCCACGGGGAATACTTGAAAGCTATGCGGTTGCGTAGGTCAGTAGGTAGGTAACAACAAGTACCGTTAGGTATCTCGTGGTGCCACAGTGGTGCGTAACGAGACAGCCAATACACCCGTTTGTTTACCTGCATGACTGGCGCTCGGCTAGCTCTCTGCAGCATGGGCTTGGGGGTTCTACGGCAGTGTATCTCTGTCAGTGGCCTCGGAAATATATTCACACCTCGGGGCACAATGCGAGAACTAACAGGTTGGACTTCATCATCAGGTCTAGGTGTCCAACGGATGCTATGCGCTAGTTTTGCAAAAGAAGCAACGGGTGGAGATTCCATCATGAATACCTTTGGCGCACCGCTGCCTCCTGTAGAGCTGGCAATTGATGCGGAGCGCATCGAAGTGGCAACAGATGGTTTTAACGGAGAGCACGAAGTAACAGCCGTTGCGGTAAGAGTTGTGCAACAACTGCGAGGATCAGCTCCCTACATGGACCTACATCGTGATTCTAGCATGGTAGTGCATCTTTGTTAGCGGCTGTGTCTCACAGGATCCTTGTAGAGTTATTCATGAGTGCAGGTAGCGAAGTTCTTGAAGATGAAGACATGTTCCAGGGAATAATGGATGATCTAGCAACGTTACACGTGCTCGGGGTAAAGCTGGTGATTCTAGCAAGTGTGCGATTTCAAGTAGATAGAAGATTGCAAGTGGAAACAGGCGATATAGGGGTCCGTGTACGAGGCCTGCGGGTTACTGGCCCAAAAGAGCTGGCAGCGGTTCAAGTCGAGTGTGGCCTTGCCAGGTCACGAGTTGAGGCTGCTCTGTCTAGGGCGCTGCGAAGTGGGGGTGCATCTCATGGGCGGTCGACGATTGGAGTGGACGTAGTTAGCGGCAATGGGTTCGTTAGTGGGCGACCAGTGGGGGTAGTTGATGGCATAGACACCGGATTTACTGGTGCAGCACGACTAGTGGATGCAGCAAAAATTTCAAGGCATCTAGATGCAGGTGAAATTGTCTTGTTGTCTGCGCTCGCATACTCGCCGTGGGGGGACACCTTTAATGTACGCACTGAAGAGATCGCAGCTCGTGCAGCCCCTGCCTTGCTTGCGAGCAAGCTAATCTTTGTTACTGCAGGCCACGAGTTTGCTTGGAAAGATATAAATATTCCCCCTGAATCGACTTCTCGTCGTGTTGCTAGCCTCAGGCTCGATGATGCCCGCAAGCTTCTCGAACGTCGAGAGGAGCTTTCTCGTGCTGGCTCCTGTGGTGTTGCAGCTCAGCTTCTCGATCTCACTCACTGGTGCGTTAGTGCGCTCGAACAAGGCGTCACGCGTGCACACCTTATTGCCCCAACTGACGGGGCTCTTCTCCGGGAGCTATATACACGGGATGGCGCGGGAACGCTTATCTCTCGTGACATCTACGAAGGCATTCGGTCAGCTACTTCGTCTGACATTGACTCTTTAGTTAGCCTTATAGCACCACTGGAAATTGACGGGACGCTCCTAGCACGTCCAAGGCCAAAACTGCTTGAAGAAGTCAAGCGCGGTTGCTTTTACGTTCTCTCTAGAGACGACCTCCCCATCGCCTGCGCATCCCTCAAAAGGCTCGATGCTGCCGGTACACTTGCCGAGCTAGGGTGCCTTGTTGTTGCTCAAAAGTACCGTCGACAATCGAAGGGGGATGCTCTTTTATCATATTTGGAACGTGTCGCTATTGCGGCCGGAGTCCAGAAACTATTTGCACTTTCCACCAAAACTATGCATTGGTTCATTGAGCGAGGATTTAGCCAGGTGTCACTAGCATCCCTTCCTCGGGAGAGGCAGGCTATCTATGACAATCTTAGGAGACCAAAGATTTATTGTAAGACCCTAAAGGGAGACCGGGATGTCGATGTTGAGGATGCATTTTGGACCCGTAGACATGCAGAAGGTGAATTTGAAATTCTGTAAACCCAGTATAATTTCTAATTGTTATCGACAACCCCCGGGCCCCGGCAGAGAGCTTCGACTTGGGTAAATCCCTAGCCAAGCGGATGACTCGGAAGAGCCCAAGTCGATCCGAAAGACCTGACTCAAAGCTGCCCAAGTCTCAATGAATTCGAACCAAAAAGTGTGGCGTCATTGTTGAGAATGGATGCGACCCCACAGACGCGCAACGGTAGACGCGCAATCACAAATTGGACTCGGGCAGAGGTGGGCTCGACTCTCGCCGAACTTCTCCGATGGGCCATCCCCGTTCCGCCAGACCCAGGCGTGCAACAGGCGCGCGACCTCAACGGCCACAGAGAAGAGTAGTAGCAGCCTGGAGATGAACCCGTTTTTCAGAGTGTGGCCTCGTGCGGTCACGTGTCGGTGAGGCGCATGGAATGTGTCCGGATGTGAGTCAGCTTTTCCGGCCCTGCTAATGCAGAATGTTGCGACGAGTTCCGCGCTCGTCCTTTAGGTATTCTCCATCGGGGAGGAAGCCAAATTTTGATAGTTCATAGCCGCTGACATAGCTGCTGACGTAGCCCTGAAGTGAGGAACCTCATAAACTAAGATTCCTTCTATAGTACCCCGCCCATCAGAAAGGGCCTGGCCGGATGCGCCGCGAAAAAAATGCTCCATACAATCACGAGTGAGCGCGATCTTCTTTGCCCTGGGCGACGCGGTGGCGGCGAGAACCGCCCGACTCTGACGCCCCCCAAACCTCTTGAGCGTCCCGATTATTTTGCGGCGCCGCGCGGCATCGTAGCTAGACTCGCTATCATGCGAATGATGCAAGATCCAGAGGTGTACGCGCCTCAGGCTGACGCTAACTTTTCCGTTTTAATACTAGTAGCTTGAACCACGAAACTTGCTGGGAACCTCACTAGGTGGATGGATCTTACCACACCAGAGCAGGGGGCGTAGACCGAGCGGGGAACCTAGGGGGACCGCCCGCGCGCCCAGGCAGGAAAAAGACCGCACATTAGTGCAAATAGAGCTTTTCCGAGCAATCAAGCGGTCCGTGTCGATGGCGTATATATATGTGTCGTGAAGTACGTGACGCAATCCACAAACGCGTCCGCAGAGCGCAAATCGTCGACGCATTCGTTTACAGTCAAATCCTCATCGCGGCACAAAATCCTTCTGGTCAGCTATTCGCGGCGTCGGAGAAGCCCCGGCGAGATTTGGTGCCGGAGAGCAACATGCTGTTCATCGGCGCCGCGGCGTCCCGGGGAAAGTCAGCTCGTTACATCCGGCCTTATGGTGAATGTACCGACGCTGACCCGTGTTGGTGTCACTGGACCCCGGGGCTGCGTGCGCCCGGTTCTCATGCATATGCATGCATGGGCTGCGCCTCAAACCCGTACCGTAGGCCCTAGGCTCCTTCGAGTTTACTCAGGCTCACTGGCATTCTAAGTTTCGAGTTTCGAATGGTCCGACTCGGAGTAGTTCAAGCCTGAGTTCAAAGTTCAGTGGCTAGGTACAGTGGTAATCCCACAGGGGTACGAGCTTGTATGATGCTAGTATGATGTGTATGATGTGTGTTTCTAACTCCTCCCCAGCAAACCGTGACCGATATGGCAAACCGTGATTTGTCAAATGAATTGAATCGTACACACCGACGTGTTGGGGCTGTGATTAAAAGAGTTGAGACATTGGTGCAAGAAGTAGAAGAATTACGACAAACCCAAGAGGCGCTCGTTGCGAGGGTTGGTGTCACAGCAACGACGGGCCGCGTCGACCCTGTTGCGGTCTCTGCGGTGGAAGGCAAGATCGAGAGACTCAGAGGAGAAGTCTCCAGGTTGGAAAATCGTGCCGAGACTGGCATGGCGACTATGCAATCGGTGCTACGGGATACAGTACCTGGAACAAAATTGCTTGAACAAGAGCAGAATGCCGTCAACCAATCCGAATTTTATGTAGTTAAAGAGCGTCTGCGCATGTGCGAGGATCAGGTTGCGGTCTTAACCGCCGTAAAACAACAACAAACTCTTGACACAGGCAAGGTAGAGCGGCCAGACACCAATGTACGTGAGAACGACTTAATGCAGCTGGAGGCAGGACTGCAAACTAGACTCATGAGCTTGATTCAGAAAGTATCATCAGGCATGGCATGGACTGTGGAGCAACTAGCGGCAAAGCTGAACGAGCTTCATCAAAATATTGAGTTAGAGGGGGTAGCGAGGTTAAAAGTTGAGGAATCGATGACGGGTGTCATTGAAAAGGCTGTGTGTGGTGTCGCAAAAGCCACTAACCACGAGATTTTGTGCTGTATGAATAAAATAAGACAACTCGACGTAAAACTCAGCTCATTTAATACATCCATTCATGGTAAGGTAGAAAAGAGATGCTTGCGCCTCGAAGAATTTCTGGCGATTGTAAATGCAGAATGTAAGAAAAGCATAGGAATCCTCAGGGATGAAACGACGCAGATCACGCACTCAATTCTTGATGAGCTAGTACGTGGGAAAGATGCACGTGTGCTTTCTACTGTAACTGACCTAAGTAAATCAAAACAGCAGCTCAATTCAATCAATGAAATCCAGTGCACTGCGAGCAGAATGGCGCACGAAGTTCAGCACATTGCAATTATCAGGCTTTTGGCAAAGGATCTCAATGCGCAGAAGCAGCAACATGAAGAGTCTCTTTCCGAGACTATCAAATTCCTCGGTAACAAGATTGATAGGAAATTGGCCAAAATCAACTCAAAATGCACCAAGTCCTTTGAGGAAGCTGAGATCCGTGCAAGATGCATCTCGGACGATCTTAGGAGCAAGCAGAATACAATTGAAGTAAAGTTGGTTCTTGCAGAAATGGTTATGCATCTGGCTGAGACTGAGTCTATGGAAAACCTAGATACATTTATGGCGGGGTGCATCGCCAAGGATGCCGCCCACGTGCAATCCGGAAAGCAGCAATTTCAGATTTTGGAGGCAGCCCTTGCTGCCAAAGCTGTAGAAATGCGAGATGCTGACAGGGCTGAGGCCCGTCTATGGTACAAGCAACAGAAAAATGCCAACAAGATGATCCTCGATCAAGTCAAAGGCAACAGGCATAACTTTCAGCAGGCTACAATTGACTTAGAGGACAAATATACTACCATATACCAGGCGACTGTCGAACTAGCAGCTCGTATTGAGTCTAATAACGTTTCTCGATGCCTGGTAGAGGCCATAGTCGAGCGGGAGAGGCAAACACAAGCCATAAAGATGACTCATGCAATTAGCGCTTTCAGTTTGAAACTCAAGACCCTCGAGGATAATCTGGACAGCAAGTTTATCAATCGAATTTCCATGGTAGAAGAGGTTGTGGCTAAAGTGGCATCGGATTGGGAAACAGCCGTTCGAGCAGCAGTCACGGCCTTTCGACCGTCGGAACGTCACAGAACGCCTGGGTTTGTCCGTCGCGTGTTTCCCTAGTCACCAGGAGATGTGGGCGAGGCCAGATTTGACGGTCCATTGCGAGCTAGCCGCGTGTCTGTCAAACTCTCGTAGAATGTGACCCACGCGAGACCGAAGCGCACGGCGGGTTGAGCAGCGAACGACATGTCTGGGGGGTGTGGCGTGGTGTGATCTTAACTGATCTGATCTTACGTTGTCGCCAACTGGCACCATATGGCACCATTCACCAGTCCTGGCTCTAGCTAGCAAGAGGCCGCTCCTCCTGTCAAGACAGGAAGAGCGGGTCATTGACGGCAACATAGGCCAAAATCGCGGCCGGCCCCCGGGGTGGGGATTCCGACGAGACGGGAAGACAGGGAAACAGTAAGAGATTTTTAGCTAAAAATAGCCAAAAGGTTGCGCTGGGCGAAGGGGCGGGGGGCGTTCAAGTTACCAACGAGACACGAAGACAGGTTCTGAGCAAGAGAAACCTGCCCAACACCATTGACAGGCGTACGTGGGGTGTCCCCTAATTTGAGATTCGAGTTCCCAGCCACTTGTGCGCCGGCGATTTTGGCCACGGGGACCCAAAGAGTTCCTTTGTGCGCCCTGAGACCAGGTTGGGGGGAAGGGGTCACTTTCGCGGCGAGAAGCGGTCGCGAAGTTGCCCATCTGGGGCCTAACGTGCGGGTATTTCAGGGGCCTCTGGACGTCATGGACTGAAAAATCAAAACTCGCTTCTATGCTGGTATTTTGGTCTCCCAGGGGCCCTCGGGTACCTATGGCGTAGGGTGGATGCGTAGGCGCTGCCGGGTACCCGATGGGCTGCCAGATTAGGTCGCCTGACGCGGCACGAAACGGGGCCACTGGCGCGACCTTCGCAGGCCACTAAAATTTCCAAACCAAATCGTTTCGCTTACCCGTTTCGGTCACGTCCTAGAGGGGTATGTAGGCCCCTCTGGCTCAATTCGCCGGCGTACCAGACGTCTAGTTATTGAGATACGGCAAATTTGGGGTTGGGTGTCACCCCCGGTACAGGCGTAGGTCGCCGACAGTCGACTAAATGCCAGCACTGGCACCGCTTAAATGCCGGAGCGCTCAAGCCAAGGAAGGGGGTCTGTGGTAAAATTCGAAAAATACAAACTCAAGAATTTGCAGTTTGTATGTTTGCCAAGTGTCCTTGGGGAAGCGTCCGTACACTAGCCGAGGAAATTCGCCCTTTTGTGTATATCTCTTGCATTTCAAGCCGCTACAAGCAGGATGTTCCCTGCGAGATTAATGACCAGCACTTGGCCTGAGATCGCATCATCTGTTAGCAGCGAGATGAGAACATTGTCGATGTTGGTCTCGAGGACAAGATTTCTTGGATTGTCCATTGTAGCAAGAGTCGCCCTGAGAATTTCAAGTAGGGTTTTCCTTGTAATTGCGCTGGTATATCTTTCGAGTTTGTGGCCGATTTCAAGAACAAATAGATACCTCTTTAAATCAGCTGACACATCTAGGAGCGCCCTTACAAAACGAGGAGATGTATTGCAAGCATCAAGTAGTGGTTCTAGAGCCTGTTCAAACTCCGCCCCATCCAATCTTTGAAAAAGAAACACAATTGACTTTGCACAATAGGGTTCAGACATCGCAGATTCGACTGAAATGTCGGCCTTCAGCCAAGAGCTTAGAGCAGCGAGTGCTCTCACACACCAGTAAGCTTCATCCAATAGTCGAACGTAAAGACGGACACCTCCGGCACGCCAGAGCTCTGCGGCAACATCGCCTTGGTTGTCACTGGCTGCCACATGACAGAGTTCACACAGAATGGCAAGAGCAAATTGTTTCAAATGCCTTCGTCTTGCAACACATGTAGCCAATAAGGTTGCAGCACCACATCTTGCAGCCCGAGCCAGCCGCGAACGATCGATGCGACACAGGTAGTACACAATTGGCACTAGCTGATCTTCAAGCTCGTCTCGACGAGGGACTAGTCTCTTTGTGAATCCATCACCTTTGACAGCGCCCACCTGGGTAACTTCGAGGACAACAACAACCGTCTCAATAGCTCCACAACTAGCTAATGAATCTAATGCCGCTGCACTTGTCATACTGATTGCCTTTAATGTTTTGAGCAATCCCACAGTGAGTTTAGCGTCAGCGTCCCCATCAGAGCCTTGCTCCCAGGCGTCTCGGACCCGCTGAGGAAACTCAGCCAGTACACCTAAGACTACGGTTGCTGTCTTCGATGCGGCAATGGCCTCCTTTACCATAGTATCTGCGTCGGAAAGGGCAGCAAGAGCATTAGCCATCAACTCTGCAGAATATCTGTCTGGGGAGGAGGAATTAGCGCAAAGATTTGCCTCTAGGGACGCAGCAAGTTTTGAAGGTGTGTCCCTCAATGCAAGTGCACGACAGAGAGCAGCCCTTGAGGGATTCTGTAATTGCAGTTTCACTGTCTTGACGTCGAGAGCTCGAACAAGAAATTCAACGCTGGCAAGAATAGCTATGCACTGAGACCTAAGTCTTGCGGCCTTGTCACATGGCATTAACAATTCGACAGCAAGCTGCAGGCCCCCACTGAATAGAAATACTCTCAGGCAAGGCCCTGAACAGCGCAGGCCAAAAATGTTCAAAACGGTGCCAAGTAGACCCAAAACTCTATCGTCAAGTTTGGTAATTGGTATCAGAGATGTGAGCACGGGTGCGATCCCCAAGGCCGTTAGTAAGTCTGCCGCGTTCGGAACAGCAAATAGGATGATGCGCAGCGCTTGGAGGACTTCAATAGCACATCCCTGTGATCTCAAAGCTTCAACAAGCGAAATTGCACCCAGCTCAGAGAGAATATGCTCTTCATCAACCATCGGTTTAACAAGTGTGGATAGTCTTAATAAGACCTGGTCACCTTTTTTAACAGACGCTGCAAAATCAAACAGGAGTTCGTTAATCTCCTCTTGCTTCTTCATGTTTCTGTCCCGCAAGTCATTGTGAACAAAATCTTCAGCATCTTCAAAGAAACCGACAGTGAACGGGTCTAAAACATCAGCCTTCGTGTCGAGAGAGGCCCCAAACTTGCTTCTTGACAATTCTCTACGCGAGCCTGCATCGTGTGACTTAACATCCCACTTAGCCTCACTTGAAATTGAGTTGTTTAATGGCAAGACCTCATCCCTAGCACCTTGCCAGCCATTCCTCACTGGGTCATTTGGACAAGACACGGAGCCAATTCCATCAAAAATCTTGCAGACATCAAAGCCGTCTTCAATTTGATCTTCTTCATCTTCCCGATATTTCCTCAACGCCTGACTGTCCGCAACTGCTGGTTTTAGGGTAGGTGCAACGACGCCAGCAGAATTAATATGCTCAGTTGAAACTGACTTTGACCCACTGGCGCCGCAACTTGTTCGTTGCGGCTCATCCTTGCCGTTAAGAGACGAAACATGGCGACTCGGCTGTTGTGAAGTCATTGGAACTGAGGGCTGGAGACAACTAGGAGGCGTCGCTGGGAATCCAGCAGCCTCGGAGGGGCTTAGCGGGGGTGCACGTTGCAGCCATGCATGACCCAGAAGTACTCGGGCATTAGCGCGCAACGCAGCTTCACGATTAAAGCATTGAAGTAAAAAGTCGCGCAGAGCCTCACTCGCACCAGCAGGAAGCCTAGGTACGTCATCTTGCACAATCCGAAACAGTGCTGCCATGGGTGCCAGATCGAAATGTGGAGGCTTTCCTGTTGTGAGCTCAAGAATCGTGCAACCAAGACTCCAGATGTCACAGGCCGCGGAGGGTGTTGCAGACATCTCAATGATCTCAGGTGCCATCCAGTAGGGGGACCCAACCATGTCATCATCAAGATCAGCACCTGCAAACGACGCTGCTCGTGCCTACATCAAGCCATTAAATTGCGTTAACATGGTCGCCTCTAAGCAACTCTGAAGGGTTGACAGCTACACCAAAATCTGCTACTTTTGCCACACCAGTTTTGGTTGTTAAGATGTTAGCCCCCTTGATATCTCGATGAAGAACACCTTGTGCGTGAAGGTACTCAAGCCCAAAGAGCACCTAACCGCAGTATTAGGCGAGGTGAATTATTGCGCTTAATACTAGCCTGGTTAACGTATGAACTACATACCGGCTCCGAGAAATCTCCAAAGAGCTTGCGCACAGAGGCCTACTAACATGGAACTTGTATTGAATGGCAACCGCGAAATTCACATACGAGGCTACCATTTTCCATGTATTCAAGAACGACATGCAGACCCTCGCTGTCATTTATAGCACCCAAATATTTAACAATATTAGGATGGTCCAATTTGCTCAGAAGATCTAACTCTGTCAATACCGCCTTGATGTCATTGCTGCTTCTTTCAAACTTCTTGATAGCTACAAATGCGCCTGTCTCGCGCTGCCAAGCCTGATGCACCACTGCACTGCTACCTTGTCCAATGACCGCACCAAGACTGTAATTACCAACGAGATTTAGCGCCATCCACGCCGTTTCTCATAACAAGCCTGCGTTATGGCCTCCTTTTGGCAACAGAAACATGAAAGGATGTAGTAAGATCTATCCCGCGCATGACTACCGAGAAAAACCCGGCGGTCCGAGGGTACGACTCACCTTTTGGAGTGCAGTGGCTGAAACAGTCCGCCGGGGAGCTACCCTTAAACCCGGACCATGCCTCTTGGAGATGCCTTACCATCCCAAAACCTATCTCTAGAGAGTTTTTGGTTACGGCTACAGTCGATTTTAACATGGAGTCGACGGACGAGGGGTCCTTGCCTACACACCATCGATTTGGAAGTGGGACTGCAGATGCTATAGTTGCTGGGCTGAAGGAAGAAAACTCACGATTGCGCGAGGGTTCGCTTCGGAGGCTTTATTCCATTGTTGACCGATGCTGGTCAGAGATCTCGGACGCGATACCCCTGATAGAAGAGCTCAGTGAAGACGATACCTTTAGATCGCATGAACTTGCCGCGGCAGTTGCGAGCAAGATATTTTTCCACCTTGAGGAGTATGATGATGCGCTCCGACTTGCTCTTGGAGCTGGAAATTTCTTTGACATTGATGCAAGGACAGAGTATGTTGAGATGTTAATCTCAAAATGCATGGATACTTATATCCAGAATCATCAAAGCTCTCCCATCGGCATGCAATCACATGACCTCGATCCACGTCTTGCCAATGTCATTGAACGCATGTTTCAACGTTGCTATGCTGATGGCAAATACTTTCACGCAGTAGGAGTGGCACTTGAAGCGCATCGTCTAAATAAGGTAGAGGAAATTGTAACTCGATGTCCACTGGGAGACCGACATGCTCTATTCTCTTACGTTTTGGAAGTTATTCCCTCTGTCACTGCTACCTGCGCATTTCGACAGCTAGTAGTTCGTACATTAGTGACGCTGCATCCATTATTGCCGTCGCCTGATTACATATTTCTTTGCAGCGCACTTCAGTACCTTGGAGCTTCAAATGAGGTTCAAGATCTTCTACTTAAGCTGGTCGATGGGAAAAATCACCACGAAACACTCCTCGGATACCAGCTCGCTTTCTTGATTGCTGAGTCAGATAATCATAGATTTATTTTTGACATTGTATCAAAACTGCGGGATCCTGCTGGCTCATCAACACTCAATGATTTACACCAAAATCATATATCCCACCTTATCCGAATCATGGACACAGATGGTTTAGCTAGTAAGATATCCTTGGATTTTATGAGCACAAGGTCCCGAACTGACACTCTGATATTTAAGGCAATTAAGGAATCCATTGACGGTAATCGAAACTCCGTGTTGCACAATGCAACAGTGATTTCGCACAGTTACGCAAACGCCAGCACAAAAGACACTGCGTTTTTGCGCAATAATTTGGATTGGATGGGCAAAGCATCAAATTGGGCAAAATTTATCGCCACCTCATCAATAGGAGTCATTCATCAAGGCCATGTGGAGGAGTCAATTCGCATCTTGCAACCTTACCTTCCGCAAACACCTGCATCTAACTCACCGTTTTCAGAGGGTGGTGCCTTGTATGCACTTGGCCTGATTCACGCAAATAAGGCGCAGTTGAGCACCTCAGCTGCGGTTTCGCGCCTGATAGATGCCTTGCATAGCTCAGGGAACTCCGAGCCATTGCAGCACGGGGCATGCCTTGGCCTTGGGTTGGCAGCAATGTCAACTGGTAAGGCACAATACTATGATGAACTGCGTACTGTGCTCTACTTTGACTCCGCCATTGCAGGTGAAGCAGCTGCCTACGGTATTGGTTTATTGTTACTAGGGCATGGTGACGAGACACTGCTTTCTCAGAATGCAATCTCGGAATTATATTCATATGCGCATGAGACTTGTCATGAAAAGATCATCCGTGCAGTGGCACTTGCGATAAGCCTTATTGTTTGTGGAAAGGAAAAAGCCGCGGAAACAACTATTGAGATGCTATTGCGAGACAGAGATGCCATAATTCGGTATGGGGGCATGCATGCAATTGGTCTGGCGTATGCCGGCACAGCCAATAATCAAGCTGTCAAACGTCTCCTTCATGTGGCAGTCTCTGACGTATCTGATGATGTCAGGCGTGCCGCAGTAACCTGCTTGGGTTTCGTCCTGTTTCGAAATCCAAAACGAATTTTAGCACTTGTGGGATTACTACTAGAAAGCTTCAATCCGCATGTCCGGTATGGAGCATGCATGGCAATCGGACTTTCGCATCCGGCCTCAGGGGACGTTGATGCTATTGCATTACTTCAGCCCTTGCAGACGGATGCTATTGATTTTGTACGTCAGGGGGCTCTCATGGCAACAGCACTGGTAGTGATGCAACAATCCAGCGCGCAGGTGCATATGCTAGGTTCTTTCCGGAATAAAATCACAGAACTTGTCAAAGATAAATACCCTTCAACACTCACAAAAGTAGGTGCAATCATAGCGGCAGGTATCATGGACGCTGGTGGTCGTAATTGTGCGGTGGCATTGCAGTCCTCCAGTGGGTTTTTGAAACACAGTGCATGCGCGGGCATGGCTCTGTGGGTACAAAGTTGGTACTGGTATCCCATGTTTCACTTTTTTTCTCTAGCTTTAACGCCCACTGTCCTCATTGGTCTCAATTCAAATTTTGACATGCCCACTGATTTCTCTGTAATCTGTTCAGGATCTCCTGATTTGTTTGCATATCCTCCTCTGACAACAGAAAAACAAGAAACAAAGAAGGAACGAGTTGCAACTGCCATTCTCTCAACCACGTTGAAACACAAAGTGAGAGAAAAATCAAAAGATAAACACAAGGCGTCTTCTTCAGCATCAGATCCAGATGCAACTTCAATCTCGTTGTCAAATGCAGATCTCACTAGCCCTCAAGAACCACTAGACGCTTGTGCTCAAGTCACTGTAGGAAGTTCGTACAGGGTGTCAAATCCGTCGCGGTTGACTCAGATTCAGATGAAATCCTGCAAATTTGACCTGGAACAGCGTTTTGTTCCTGTTGCCACTACAATCAAAACGCATGGTATCATCATGCTTGCAGATCGAGAGCCCAGCACCATGCCTCAAATTACAAGGTTTCATGATTTCGCTCGGGCTGTCAATGAATCTGCTTTACCCACGGCGTTCGAATGGCCATATGGACTGCTCTAATCGCCTTTCTGGTGTTTCCCATGCGCCCGAATGACATTGTGGGACGCGGCACGAAACGCCACCTTGACGAACGTTGCGTGGGCCACTAGAATTTCCAGACCAAATCATCTTGCCTGCCAATCTCAGTCACGTCCTGGGGGACAGCTAGGCCTTCCTGCCCCAATATCAATTATCCGCTTACTAATTAGAGCTTCGTCGAGAGAGTAGGGGGATAGTCCTTCCTGATTTTGCTCCGTTGGACCGGGCTGGTGGGGAGGGGTTACTTTCGCGGTGAGACGCAGTTGCGAAGTTGCTCGTCCTGGGACGACGACGCTGGGGATAGCGTGCGGGTATTACAGGCGCCTTCGGGCAGATCTTCGGGCTGAAAAATCAAAACTCGCCTCTATGCTGGTAATTTCGTCTCCCAGAGGCCCTTGGGTACCTACGGCGTGAGACGGATACACACGCGCGACCGGGTCCCGATGGGCTGCCCAGATAGGTCGCCTGAAGCGGCACGAAACGCCACCCGCCGGGCCGTGACTGGCGCGACATTCGCGGGAAATTCCCAGATCAAATAGTTTCGCTTGCCCGTTTCGGTCAGCTCCTAGAGGGGCGAGCAGGCCCCCTATTCTCGATTTGCCGGGGGCCAAGACGTCTAGTTATAGAAATATGGCAAATATGGTTAATAATTACCTACCTAAACTTGAATAAATAAATAAATAAATTAATTAATTAATTAAGGGAGACCTAAAAAAAGGAACAAGCTCCTAAGAGCTTTTCCCTGCTCGGTCAGGATACCCAACCGGAGCTTCGAAATAGCAATAAGATAACGATACAACGGATTTTCAATCTCCCGGGGCAACTTATCCCCCATGACCAGCCGACTCATCATTCAAATAAATAATTAAGGAAGGGATATTCCTTAAGGAAAGGACCTACCTAGGTAGGTAATAATTAAGGGAGAACTCGGGGTTTGGATTGGGTTTGGTGTGGCAAATTGACGATGGTGTCACCCCGTCCGGGCCCAGTATGTGCAATTCATTTTACGTCCGAGTCTAGTAGTATTACCTACCTGGAAAGTTCCCTCCCGGGGCGCCCTAATCATCCTCGGATTCAGTCGTCCAACGCCGAAAATTGGAGTCCCGGTTCCCGTGGTTGCCAAGCCCCATTGGAGGTGTCTTCGCCATGCGCTTGGGCTATGTGCTTCGATGCCAGCGATAGTGAGGTGGCAGCCGTAGTGGTGGCAGTAGGGCGCGCGATGCGGCCAAGAAAAACAGGCCTGACACGCCCAGCGCAAAGATTTTGCTGAACTAAGGCTGCCCGAGAAGGTACTGAAGCCAAAGCCAAGGTTCCGTCGCTGAGATTATGTGCGGCGCGCCGCGACAAAAATGCATGCGCAAAAAAGACATGGATAGGGTGCATGCGCAAATATCATAAGGAACACGCACGCAGCGACGCCTCGCGCGTGCGTCAGCAGCAAAGCTCCGCTTCGCACACCTCAAAACCAACATACGGCCAATTCCTATGGGGACCCTACTCCTTAGCATAAGCACAACAACAATTTGCGACAAGACTCTCAAGTCCAGTATGTACCGGAATGTGGCAAGCTAGAGCGTCAATCTAACGCAGGGCAGGATTTCTCGTGCCAAGCTACTTTTACACATGCCCCGATCGGTTTTGCTCTACAGTAACTTGCCTGTTTTGTGAGCGCCAAGTTGGGGGCCATATTTGAGCAATCAAGACTTCGTTATTGGAAATAACAGAAAGCGTAAAGTGACCCTCCATCTCAGCTTGGAAGGCGCCGACCAATATAACATAGACACCGCGATCTAGACAATCCACACAAGTCTCAATGACACGTTCGCGTCTTGCCCGGCCCGTCGAGCTAATTAAGTTGTTCTTTTCTAGCTTGGTGATACGATTGACACGCCTGTGATCTCGCCGTGTGGCACGGCAAATGTAGCTGGCTACAGGTAACATCGCGGCATGGCCTTTCGTGTGAACCTGCTTAACAGACACGCGCAGTGTGGTGGGTCGATGAATAACAAGAGAGTATTGGGGGTTACGTTCAACCTCACAGCATGGATTATGCCGTGAGGGGAGACCGGGCGCCGTGTTCTCACGATTGTCAGGATAACCACAGCTCCACTCCCCAGATATGCACTTTCTCTTCCAACACAAAGCATTTTCTGAATAGTAGTGGCATATAAAAATGCATCGGAATACACTACAAAACTCATCAAATGACATCCAGAATGTATGGGGCTCTAAGCCGTGAAACAACTTATTGCGCAGGCGTTTTGTCCAGAGAGTGGATGAGTGCGACCATGCACCTCTGAAAATGTCCCTGTGGCCAGCAGGGTTGCGCAGCTTGATCAATTTGTGCCTTTCCGGAAACACATCGATGATGTCATAAATAGTATATGTTGCTCCAAACATAAGTCCAGAGAGATGAAGCGACAATGCAGCATGCTCAGCTGGAATAGCACCAGCCCCCAGAATGTAGTCACTTTGATGCGAGCGCAGGAGGTTACCCCAAAGTGCTCGTTTGCCAAAGCCACGAGAAGCCTGTGCGATGTGCAGGCACTCAGCACGATTTCCAGTGAATAGCTCAAGCCCTTGATGAACGAATCCACTCTCGATGGCACCATAGCTGCCATAGTATTTGGCAACACCCTTTTCTAGGAGGGACAGCCAAAGCTCAGCCATCTCAGAGACGTGTGCGATAGCAAAACCCGCACAGTCCTTGTAACGTTCTTTATAGGTCTCTAGTAAGATTGCATCTAAAGAAGCAGCCGCATTGAGCTTCAAATTTTGGTCGACGCAGTCAGGATACTGAAATGAGTTCCGTTCGCGCCCAAATGCGTCAAGGGCAACAAGTGCATCAATACCACTGCCACCTGAGCCATCGCCAAGCATTGGAAGCGCATCATCTACAACCACGGCTTCCCACTGACCGTTAGCAAATAATTGGAGGCCAAATGCTCCGACGGCAGAGTCATATACGATGCTGCCTTCAAGATCAATCATGTTGATGAAGAGTTTTTTAATCTGAGCACCTGCGTCGGCATCATTTTTGACACCAATCGTGGAGAGCATAGCGAGCACTGCAATAAGCCAACTATCATTGACACAGACCCCTGGGCGGACATCATCAGGTTCGCCGCCTTCCGCGAAGAGGACAGCATGTGGATTAACCGAGAGGGCGTGATTCCATGTGCCAACAAAGTTGGCTCCAAAGCAGGGCCCCAACGTTGACGCGCTAGGCTGAAATTCAGGGTCAATAAACTGCAAAGTACCTTTACGTGCTCTTGACGGATAACAGTCTGATTCACCTGCCTCGAGCTCTGCAAGGCGCTCACGGCAATTCCCCACCGTCTCCTCGTTATTCAGGAGCACATGCAGCTCATAAGACTTGCGCATGGGCTCATCTCCAGTTTCAATCGCAGGGTGCATGTTGCTTTCCCATTCCCTTTGAAGTACAGTTACAAAGCGATTTTGATCCTCTGGCCTGAGAGACTCCAGCCAATTTGAGGTGCGCCTAGAGCGCCGAACTAAGCAAGCACTCATGCTCTTAGCGGCATTCTCTTGCTCAGTGTGGGCGCGCATTTGGGAAAGTGCACGCGCAGCCACAATCTCTTCACGGTCTTGTTGGTCTACTTTCAATTCGTGATCTATCTGCTCTACGGTGAAATTGTCTTGTAGCAAGTAGAAGCGCTCACGTTGATCCTGGCTAAGAGACTGAAGCCAAGATGCAGCAAGTCGCATGTTGAGCATTGTGGAGTCGGGCGCTTGAAGCACCTTGCTTGGTGGTAAGATTCCATTGGAAATTAATTTGAAACGACTCTCACTAACAAACTTTCTGAAGGTAATCTGCTTGTGTGTCAAATGAGCATCGTTGGCTGTTATCACAAGGAAATGAAAGTGGGCCAGGGCCTTTAGCTCACCTGCAAAATGATTGCGGAAAGAAACATCAAGCTCGATAAGTTGAATGATCGCCTGCATAGCCTCCATTTCCACAGTATCCTGCGCGACGACTCTTTGCCCCTCCTTATCAAAATCTTTGAGGCAATTGCACAAAATCTTCAACTCCAAGCCGCGAAACATCCAAGCCGCAGATCCAATACAGCCAAAAGGGCCACGAGATGCGCATGTTTCTGCGAGAGCATCACGGTCGGTGTAGATGGCATCTGCGCGCCATACCGCCTGCTGTTCATCGCCGAGGGTAACTAGCCTCAATGCAAATTCTGCGACATCGATCCTCATTGCGATTGCCTGTGCCGATGACCTGAAATCAGAATGACCTGTGCTGATTGGTTCACTCTCTGTCGGCTTTGAATTGCTGTGTCCCTGAGAGTTGACTTCATGTTGACCTTCAGGACCATCCCATTCATCACAACGAACTTCAAATTTGGATGCCTCTGCGCAAATATCCTCCTCATGTCTACGCAACGTCGCTAGGGCGGCATCTACAAAAATATCCGAGGAAGGAGACGAGGCGACGACGCCCATTTTTAGGGGCACTTGTGAGCAGGCATTGGTAGAGACTGAAACAAAAAGCGAGATGAAGAAAAAGAAAAGAGTGGTCCCAATGGAAACACATTGGCTGAAGCAAGCCAGGGCCGCAGTCCAACACACCCCTATTCCACAAAACAGGACACACTGGACAGTGAGACGTGTTTCATCTACTAGAATACCATTCTGTGCTGAATATGAGTATACCGGAAAGAGAGTAGGAGCGAACCAATATACTCGATCTGTATCTAGGTGGACCAGGTCCAATATCTTTATAATGCATTTGCACAGCTGTAGCACGAAAACCACTGAGAGAATCAGTATAGATGACGAACCAGTGAAAACAACAACACACAAGATCAGTACAATGCAAACACTGCGGATCGCGATGTCTGATGAGCGCAACAGATTTGGCGGTAGATAAAAGGCGTTCTCTGCCCATTTGCATATAAAGTATGATGCGCCCGCAAACCATAGCAAAGTAAAGCAGCACGCTAGTGCCATTACCGGTGAGCTCCAGAGATAGATTTGGGCCAACATGAAAAAAACAAGTAAGTAATTCGCTATTTGCACCAAACCCAAGTAGAGTCTGCGGAAAATAGGCGACACGCAATAATTTCCTGAGTTCGATTTCCTGTTGTGTGACTCATTCAATTCTGGATTGCCCCAGATTGAACCTGGATCTTTGCAGCCGTGGTCAACCCAAGCTATTACTTGATAGAGGTTATACAGGCCCACCGGGTACAGGATAAGCGTATCAATAAGCCACATTGCTTCAACAACGTCAATTCGCCCATCTAACCAGGCTTTGTATGCCCACCCTAATGTGCCGGCAAATAGCAAATATCCGACCAAGCTGGCAAAAATCATGATGCGCTCAGCTTTGTAGGTTTTGAACCATTTTATTATAGGAGAGATAGTGAGAAATAGAAACGTGTTCACTGTCCAGAGAAGGTGACCAACGTACGGAGGATATGCAATATGTGAAAGTAGACCGCCTAGAACCATGACCAGAAGAGGCACAAGGGCGACACAAGTCACAGTGATATATTCATCTTGGAGGAGGCAACCTGTCAGAATAGCCTCCCACAACGGGATCTGAAACCAAACCTGGTCTGCTGTTTGCCAAGCGTAAGTTTCATTGGTCATACTTTTACATATAAGCCCAGTGCAGTGAGTACAAATTTCCATCAAGGTAAGATTTGGTAGTGATTTGGATTCCTTGCGTTTGTGAGAATCATCACTGAGGCTCCGTTTTAGTTTAGTGACACGACATGCATGTAAGCCAGTTTCAATTACTTTTCGCCGCTGAGGCAATGTATCAGCAGAGGGGGAGTACAGCCGCCTTGACGAGAATGCGCGCTGCTTGATGATAGATTTTGGCGGCAGAACCGGCATTTGAACAGTAGGAGAGCATTCGGCATGCTGGTTCTCATTTCGGACTTGTACGACATGCGGCATTTGAAGAGTTCTCAAAGTTTTGACGCCACCCGATCCCTTCTGGGGTTTGTTCATCATTGCCTGTAGTACTTCAAAGGCCAGTTTTGTCTCGGAATCATCTACTTCGGGAACGTCTTCAGTGGCAGGTGGCCAGATGACGACCTCACAATCATTGGCTAGCCAAATCGAAAAGGCACGCAAAGAAATGATGACACAGAGCGGACCAAGGGCAAAAACAGCAAGGGCAGCAGGCGCCTCCGTAGCTCCCCACAACAGTAAACCCACTGCAATGAGACATAGATACGCAAGACTTGCCAATATTTTGGGTAAGTTGAATGATGGAGTGATAACATATGCCATAGCTGCACCACCCATCAGCAGACTTTGAGTATCAAGGTAGGCTGCTCGAACATGGCCATGTATTGAGCCGGCAAATGCAACAAATAGCCAGACAACAATTGGTATAACGCGAGAAGGGAGCTCTGCACGATCACCAAAGCGCAAGAGTGGCAAAGATAGTCCAGGTGGGTTTGCGTACTCGGCAACCAAAGTGATAACAAACAGCGCTGCTGTCAACACCAACAAAGCACACTCTGGCGTACTAGCTACATCAAAGGAGGGCGGGTGAACAACTTTTGGCATCTTATTTCTTGTCGCAAGGAAAATCATACTGCAGGCTTCTAGATGATCAATATACGGCAGGCGTTTGTTCACAATATTGCACAGTAGAGATATTCCATATACACAGTACACCATAGATATACCAAGAACCCAAAATCGTGTATCGATGAGGACGACAATTGCACGTGAAGCAATCATGAGATGAACTGTTTTACTTGGTGACCAGCGGGCACAATCAAGGTCAAGATTAGAACTGATTGTGTCAGTCAAACTAAAAAAGATGGCATAAACTAGTGCTAGGTATCCTTTTGTAGTCAGCATGAAAGCACCAACGACAAGCATAAGAAGCACTAGTCGAGATGCTGTGCGGAGTAATGCACTACGCACCGCAGCCATCTCTCTTGAATTCAAACAATTGCTGAACCCGCAGAGATGCCCTGCAATATCGGGTACGAAATCAAAATAAGGCGAAGACGACGAAGCACTATAACATTCCTTCATCAGCCAGTAGTCGTGTTTTGCACCATCGGGGTGCTTTGATTCAATAATAGTTGCCGCATTCGTAAGTGCACGCACGAGGTCACTTTTTGCGCGACAGATATCTGCATTAAATTCCATGACTTCCAGGGTGAATGGAATGAGCCCCAAAGCGAGAAAGACCGTTGCGAATGAGAGGAAGTCAATCTCTTGTTCGGCATTATCATTTGCTAGTGAAGGACTGAACACAACAATGACAAATAGGAAGCCAAATGTACATGTCACACTACACACCAAAGCGCTCAAGATAGCTCGCGTGAGACGCCATCGCTCAAGTTTCCAAAGAGCGAGAGCAAATCCAAGTGACTGAATGGCAGTGCCAATAAAAATTATGAAAAGTCCCAAGTGTGGCGGTCGCACGGTCATGGTAGTGATGATGCCGCACGTCCAGAAGACAATCCAGGGCACTGCAAGCATGTTTAATGCGCAGCGTGTTGCCCAGTAGTAGTTGTGGCGAAACTCGCAATTGTTAATCGAAATGCCATCGCTTTGAAATAAGCTGTTTATGATTGTTGCCCCTGTAGATCCCACGCCTTCTTTCTCTGGTGTAAGCATGTGTGCGCCCAAACGGTGCAGCCTAAACTTACACATTGACAATAATCTAAGAGCGCCTGACATATAAATTAGGAGTGGAGTTCCCAGTTGTGTCAGCCTGACAAGAAGTGCAATACATTCGAAACGAATTTGCCATCGATGCCCTTTAGCACTGGTGCCAAAGTGTGGTTCAAACACAATGAAGTAGTCCATTTCGCACTCTGGCCATCCAAGATTTATCATATTTTGTGCTATAATACCATATTGGTCACGGACCGCCGGGGCGAAGTCGTGTTGGTAGCAAGAGTAGCCTAGACTTTGTTCCTCTCGCACAATTGGGATCGACACAACGTACTCCCAATCCCGAAGCCAATCCGGAAGCCTGTGGCAGCTAGTCGGGCGACAGAGAGTCAGCGTGGCATCTGCGTTTATAGAAAGCGCAGCATATAGAGCCACCTGTGCATTTAGAGCCACCTGTGCATTTACAGACCGGCTCACATGGCTTTTTGTCTGCAGCAAAACAGCACCATCTGCATCAAGAGCGGATGTTGTACTATAAGCTATAAACTCTGTCGTTAAGAAGTCTTCTCCTTCAACAACATGGACCTGAAAGGGCACAATTTCAATAACTACGCGAACTGATGCGTTTGCATTCAAGCGAATCCAGGCTTCTTCGCGACAGAGCTTTCGGCGCTGTAGACCCCAGGGCATATCGTTTTCAAAGCAGCCGCTCTCATCACAAACAGAGTGGTTGTACTCCACAGCGAGGCTTGAGCAGAAAGGAAGCCAAAAGGATCCCGCCCCTAGTAAATCATCGCCACCATCTAATAGTTCCAGGCCAGTGTCGTAGTCCAGCACCTGAAAGAGCACCAGTGCCTCACCTGAACGATGCCATCCCATAGACATTTTTTTGCCCAACCAGTGTTTGTTCTCGTTCCCAATTCGACCAGTTTCTCTGGTCGACCAAAAGCCGGGTATACCCACCTGAACGCGGACATAAGCATCACTCCATTTCGCAATGCCTGCATCAGGAGTTGCCTTACCATCCTGATCCTTTAGGTTTTGTGCTTCCACAATAGTCACAAATACATTCCCGCCAGCCGCCGACCCAGTTCTTCTTTGGGACTGGATTTCGCGGTCGGGACATTCCTGCGAGCATGGCGGGAAAGGAAACTGATTCTGATTCTTCAATTTGCCGTTGCAAGAGAACCCTACACATGGCGGATCGGTTGTCAATTTCCGCGGCAGCCGTGTTGACATAGCCGCGCTGAAAATTGTTAAAGCTATAGGTACGTGAACTTTACGCATGCTTAAACTAGGTTTAATATTAAATACAGGCCCTTAAACACATGGTTGTTCGTGTTTCAGCGGATGACGGTATACTTGGGTGGATACCGGTATGTGCATACTGCGGTAAATAAATAAAGAGCATACTACTATTCAATTAGAAATCGAGGACGGAGGAGGAGAGCTCCACATCACTCCGCTTAGCCTGAGCCTGACTCGGAGCGGTCACGGTCTTCGCGGCGCCACCCCAGGCTTCCCAGGAGCGACACTCCGGCTATGGCCCGGGCCCGGGGCGCGGCCTATGAGTCTGAACTCCGAGTCGGATTACTCAGAATTATACACGCCGAGTCTACTTGTGCCCACTCACTGAAAACAGCCTGAGTGCGGAATCACACAAGCAGTCTACGGTGCAGGCTTGCGCTCGTCAGGACAAGTCACGGTGAAGAAGTACCACGCCGCCGCTTGCGCAAACCGTGACGCCGTACAGCCACGCGGCGACCGAATGGCGGGAAACTTTTGCTGAGGCGTAGGTTCTGTATGCTAAAATAATGGGCTATGCGCAGTTTGGTACCTTGCGGGCAGCCTCACGCAGAGAAATCAGCAGCGACGCGGTGCGATGGTCCGAGATAAAACCCGCCCCAAACCGCATCGCTCCGAAAGACAGTATAAATGGACGCGTAATTACGTCCTAATTTTTCCTATCGTCCCCCAGTCGCTATCGTACCTATTTGAATTTCCGGTGTGTGCCCAGGATGACCCAGACCCCGAGTCGTACTTTTACGGACACACGCGGGACTAGCCTGCTGAGTTTCTTTGACTTGAAGTTATGATCATGATACAAAAGCTAAGCTTTGGCAGCTTCCAAGAAGTAGGTAGATGCACATTGTCTCCACATTGACGACGACAACCACGCAACGAACAGGGACTTGAGTCACCTCCCTTCTCGTTGACTAGTATTGCGGCTCACCAAGGTAGCAGGAGTTATGCCTGATATATAAAGGGGCTTGATACCCGGGATTTTGTTAGACCGATCTGTGTGATTCAATGGAGCTTCACACGAGACGCACTGCCCCAGAAAATTGAGAGGATGCTTTTTGGTAAATTCCAGAAGTGGCGCATGGGCTTGCTTAGGCTCCCTTGACACAATAGCAGCAGCATTGCTGTCGGAGGTGTTGCTTTTTAGCATTCTGTCTCCCAAGGCTGCATCAAGACTCTGTTTAAGGTCCCAAAACGAAGTTTTCTTGGCAAGTAAGTCGAGGATTTCAGCTCGCTTTGGACGGATGTCTAGCTCATGCTTAAAATTCTTGATTTCATTGGCACTCATGATATCATCGACTTGCGAAGCAATCTGAGACCGAATTTGAGCTAGGTCACCCCTGTCTGCCTTGATTGTGCGCATTTCATCCAGGCCGCGTCGCAACTGGGACGTTTCTCGGCGGACATCGTCGTCATCAGCTTCTGTGGCGTGTAATGCCGATTGTAGGTACACTAATATCTCACCAAATCTGGCTTCCACCTTGACGTCCACATCTTCATAAGAAACTTTGTACTTGAGCTGGTTCAGGATATCTACAAGCTGTTTTTCTGCTTCATCGATTGCGGCCAACATAGATGGTAAATGACACTCTGCATTTGCATCGATTTTTGCCTGAACTCCTTCTAGATGCAATGAATGGGAGTGAACGATATTTTCAATTTCTATTGAGGCTTTACCACTGATGGCTATAGCATGATCTTGCAGCATCTTGCGCTGACGCTCAACATCGGCCTCGTGGATTTCTAATTGATCCCGGAAACTTGCTAGCAGGTGAGTCAACTGAGAGCCTCTGTCGTCTACGTTTCCAGTCAGATCAGCTTGTAGTTCCGTCGGTAGTGTCACGTTCTGCGCAGGAATCAACAAGTTCTCTTTTAGCTGGGCTACACGGGCTTGTAAATGTGATACAACTTCTTCAACAGTCCCCAAACGCATGTCCACCTTTGATAGGAATGTTTGGGTTTCTTCAAAACGTCTTGCAAACCGTGCGTCCATGTCATTTGCCAGCTTCTGAAGCGCGGTGATTTGCCCGTCTTGACTGCACACTTTGTCCTCTAGATCCTTGAAAGTTGAAAGTCTGCCTTGCAACACTGAGATTTGATCTCTATTATCAATCAATTGCTGCCGTGTCCCAGCAAGCTCTTCAGATTGCTTCCTGGTGCTTCGCTCAACCGCAGCTAAGAATTCACGCAACTGTCTCATCTCGTGGCGGGCCGATTCAAGTAACTCGTCGTGTCGATCAACAGTTTCCTGGATGGCACCTAGGATAGCGTTGTGTCCTCTAAGAGTCTCCAAAAGAGTCGTTTCTGCCACGTATGGCATGCTGTGCTTTGTTGCTCCTACCATGTCGACGTGCGAACTCTCGACGTCATGCTCCATTTGCCTAAAAAAACCCACAGGCATCGACTGGCGAATTGCATCGTCAAGAAGTGATGTTTCAAGGCTGACAGGTTCAAGGTTAACTGAGTTCATCGCTTTGTCGATTGATAGGCGGCTTGAGACAAACTAATATGAGGTATAATACTTAGCGCCTCTCTTCGTAGCGTACCGTAGGTAGGTACCACGGTACCTGCTAGTACGGTACCGTAGGTGGCCCGGGTACCGTAGGCCCGGGTAGGTCACGGTACCGTAGATACCGTAGGATTCCAATGTTCAACTGGGACGTATGCAAGCCGCACACCTGTACTTGTATTGCCTTCCTAGGCTACTTCCTATCCCAAGGGTACTAGTCACGGTACCGACTCCCGGCCCGGGGCCGACTCGGAGCCTGAGCCGGTAAGTGGTCACGGTATCCCTTTCAAGTTGATAGCCTAAGGGGTCCAAAAGTCGCATCCCCGGGCCGCTCCAGTCCACACTCAGGCTGGCAGGCTGAGGCTAACTTAGTACTTTCCATCTTGAGCCTTCCGAGTCCGAGTCCGAGTCAGCGATTATGATATCAGCTTTGGTATGTGCTCTGCCGCGTTTAGACCACACCTCCCGAGCCGCTAACACGCCTAGGTACTTTGCGCCGTAAATTTGGGTTTACCCTAGTTTCTCGGCGCGGAGGAGTCGTGGTCTATACTCGACAGGTATGTGCTTGGATCTTATGAGCATGGTGCAATAAATGCACAATGCTGCTATGGTAGCTAGGTCTCTCGGGTGTCAATGTGACACGGAGATGCCAACAGGAAGGACTCTCACTGACTCGGAGACGTGAGAGTGTGGGAACCCCCTCAGGCTACTACCCCTCCGAGTCCGAGTCGGCTACTCGGGCGACTACCTCGGCTACTCGGGCGACTACCCGGCTACTTCCAGTCCGTGCAGTCCGTGAGCGACCTCTAGGCTCGCTACCCCCCCTAGGCATTTGCGTCCCTGAACCCGAATTGACCCGGACTACGGCTATCATGATTTCGTTCAAGTTAGGAAAAAGACAGAATAGAGGGTCTAGGGCACCGATCATGATTGATAGGGTTAGCCTGAGGTCTGCAAGGGTCTTGTTGTGTTTAGCTCTCATACCACGTCGTCTAATGTGCGATTTGCATGTGATCTGCAAAACTTGAACAGACACACAACCCCAATATCAGGCAACCACTATATACATATGCCAAGGCCATTTATCTCTTGTGTATTACCGCTTTTGGGATATTCTTGCCGCTGTGTGGCGGCGTATTTCCTCTAAGCCGACAGGTCGGCGGTTGACATCTTTTGCCGACTCGTTATCATCCTCTTCCACGTCAGGTGGATACATGTAGTCTTGACTGGTTGCCGTCGTCAGGCTACGACTGGGCTCCAAGGTATGTCCTGAGGCGCATTTTTCTCGGCTACTGATACGACGATTGAAGTCTGACATAATTTCAAGCGCGCGCTGTTCGATTAGCTCAGCGTAAGCCAAGATATTAGATTTGGTGACTCCTTGGCCAGAAAGAAGAGCAAGACTTCCACCCGACCGATTGAAAATGACTCTTTGTCCACCTTTATTTCCACTGGCGTCATGTGCAATAGCAACAAGCTGATCACACTGTATTTTGAAAAAAAATGACTGAATCTTTCTTGCAATCTGCTCGAGGGCTTGCTGTGCCTCTAGCGCAGCGTATTTGCACTCATCTGCGTTTTCTTTTGCGCTTCGCCACTTACCCTGCAAATCGGCCATCGCATCTGCGCGCTGCGTCTCCTCTTCACTTAATTTATCTTCATATGTGCATATCTCTGCTTCTAATCTTGCACGACGTTTAAGAGTCCAGTCGGTCTCCTGATTCTGAGCCTGGACATAGTTAAAAAGCGAAAACGCTTCTTCCTCTGATTTAACGTACTTGCGGACAATGTCCCCGAGCGCATTGATTCCACTAACACGCTTAAGCTCAGCGAACGAAGTTCGGTAGAGAAATATTTTATCTTTGGTATGTTGCATGACATCTTTTTCGTTTGCGATCTGCTTCGCGAGCTCTTCGACCAAACCTGCCTTCTTTGTCTCCTCTTCGATCGTCATCAACCCCCGCGTTAAAGGTTCCTCTCCTAGGCCATTGTTGTGCGTCACTGATGATGCTGCTGCTGCCGCCATAGACTCTTCAAACTCGCGGTTTTGCTGGTCAATAAATTCAGACAAAGATTTCATTTTCTTTGAGAAAGTTGCCCTATCTTCTGCCTGTGATTGATGTAGCTCGCGTAGTTGCTTGACAACCTTGTCGCGCGTTTCAGATATCGCATAGCTTCGTTCTAGCACCTTCTCGACGCGACAATTGACCTCTCGGATCGATTGCTCAATTTTGGCGCGAGATTTACCGGACGACATTCGATGTCTCCGCACGGAGTTTATCTGCAACCTGAGCTTTTCATTGTAGTTCTCTGATTGTGACAGCCTTATGTGCATATGATTCAGGCGATGCTCAAACGAAGATATCAATTTTTTCCTGGAAATCTCCGCCAGCTTCGAAGGATCAATACCATCTGTTCGAGCTTTGGCTGGCCTCAAGGTAAATCTGTGTTGATTCAATAAATCGACAGCCGTATTTTTCGTAGACAGGCGAAAATGTGCGATCTGTTCGTCTGCCTTTCTTAGTGCACCTTCTAAATCGCTTAACCTTTTTCGCTCAATGATCATCTACGTGCTACTGGATTAGGGTATTAAATGAGTTTCGTGTATGTCAACCTGTCGTGTATGCCAATCAGACTTGAGCTGCAGCGCATTCATTTCCAGGTTCATTCGCTTCTGAGTCGCAATTGTTGCCATCTTGACTAGCTAGCTCGACAAGGCGCTGTAAAGATGGCGAGAGAAGCTGCAGATATGTATCTGCGCACCGCCTCGGGCCCAATTAATGGTACGAAGTAATCGTATGACTCCTGCGGCGAGACGACGGAAATGGAAATCACCCGCGCTCGATCGTTGGGGCTTCATACCCCTATGAGCTGGTTAAGTGAGAAGTGAGGTGGTCGATGGGCGCCCACTCTCTAATACTTCAAGCCTGAGTTGACTCCGAGTCCGACTCAGGCTCGGACTCCGAGTCGGAGTCTACACCGTGACCGTGACCGTTAGCCTGGGCTACTTCAGCATTTAAGAGGATGGAGGTCTTCCGGACGCCTGCCGGACTGCCACTGGCAGGGTTAGGTCAAGTTCAAGTTGGCGTCACCGTGACGGGCCACGACCCGTGTGTTTTTGTATTCAAGTTAAATTGCAGTATGGCGCGTAACAAATCACAGGTGCCCCGATTTTCACCGGGCCGCGGCTGGACCGCGGCGACTCGGAAAATAAACACAACAGACAGTTTAAATTGCATGCAAAATGAAGGAAGTATACTAGTAGTATTCGTAGCGAAGTCACTCAGGCTAGGTGTGACGATACTGTTACTGAGATACCGATCCTAGCTGACAGACCTGAGTCAGCCTCATCATGATATAGTAAGTTCCGGGGGTAACCCCACACCTCCAGGGGAATTACCAAAAGCCCCTTTGGCAGTGCCTGAGCAAGCTGATAACAATTTGGCTCGCCAACAGCCTCAGGCTGCCAGTGAGATCATTATATTCAAGTTCAAGTTGACTCCGAGTCGGATCTGCGACTGGTCGAACAGGACGTATTTATTTGGGAACTAAGCCCAGCTTAGGGATATAAATCCCCTGCTTCTTAACTGCCAAAGGCAGCTGGGTTGAACACCCGGAGCACCATAGACGTAAATACAAGGATACGTGGCCCATATCATAGGAGGTACCGCAGTATTCACTTACTAGCTTGTAATGGGGTCGTAGGTGGAAATTTCGCAAACGCACAACGCACAAGACCATCGACCAAGCTTTAGACCCGAGCATATGAGGTTCGCGGTTGTTCGCTCTGGTTGAATCGTATGGCATTTGTGCACGGGAACGATGTGCGGGCATGAATATGAAAGACTGGCTTTAAGATTCGCAGCGTCGAAAGATGGCGCTTTGGCGCAGGAGGCGGGCAGCTGTGCGATGCGTCACTTGGTGGAGAGTTGCTACCTGAGGCACGGAGACAAGTTCTGGGGAATGGAAGCAAACAAGCTCTGGCGAACGTGCACCAAGAAGATGAGAGCGAAGCAAAAAAGTCTAGTACGGCGGGGAAACTCTGCGCTGGGTACTCTTTTAACAAGGGAAATTTATAAATGCGCACGGAGGCTTGCACCAGAGCGACCACTCAGAAGGGAAGTGGGATTGCGAACTGTGGGAGATCCTGGATGGGGATGCTTGGCCCAGATTTTTCATGCCTGTCGATCAGCCGCCGAGCAGCACAATTCTTGTTGGACAGAGGCTGGTAGTAGCCAAGACGAAAACATAAAAAAACCAGGGCCCGTGCCAACAAGATACAATACTTCCAGAGACGACCTCAGCCATCATGGCAATGCCCAAAACTACAGAAAGCAAGGTCAAGTGTTTGATTTTGGCATGGAAGACAGCAGGCCAGTGGTCGAGCTATTAGAAAAGGAGTGGCACAAAGTATCAGAGCCCTCTGAATCAGTACAGCTTGAACTCCAAAGCGAGTCGAAGTGCGTAGAACTTCAGCCCTCGCAGCAGGCTTTGCTGACAAATGCACACGAGGTGGGGATCAGAAGATTTCGTGAGGCTAAGTATCAGCCATTCAAGATCACTCCTAGTGGTGAAATTTGTAAATTACAGTCCTTATGGCGTGCCACTATCGCTCGTCACATGTGTAGCGCGGCACTCAAGGATAGATGCTCTCTTAGAGTAGCCATAACAGCTACACAGACCAAGTTCTTGTATGAGTATACGACCAAGTGTTGTCAAACCACATCTTTAAGCAATTTTCGTGCGACCCGGACCCTGCAACAGCTTCGCAGACACAAGAAAGCCAGAGAATCAAAATCACCGAGGTGTCAAGTGACTGCTACTTTATGCCCTCAAATATCCCTGGGGGGTGCAACCAGGACAAAGGCGAGTCGACTGATGCGGGCACGTAAAACGGATGGCAATCTGCGGGCTGCTCTAGCTGCATCCGACACCACTATTATTAGGATGCAAGATGAGCTAAACCTACTTCACGCGACTCATACTGTTGTATTGGATGAAGTTCATAATCTGGTGACGGCCACTAGCTCACTTTCTGCAATTATTGCTAATGGAGCCATATTTGCAGCCACCGCGTATAACTTCACACCAGCACGTGATGCTCTCAAGTCAAACGAGCCAAATGTTGCGCTCCCGATTCTCCGCAAGCTTAAAGTTCTGAGCGAGCGCCATATTGGTTGCTGCTTGAAAATGGTTCAAGTGGGAATGCCCTTTGCCCTTGTCCGCTTACTTGGTCAAGCAGATGACGCACGTGCACTACTTTCATTTGAAATCCTCGAAAATTTAGCAAAATGGCAAATTAGCGCCATTGCAGATACCGGCGTAGTTATTGCTCTCACGCGCACCCTCCTACTCAGCGTCACCCCCGAGGTTAAAGACCAGGCGGCACGCACTCTTGCGCTTTTCCAGCCAACTGAGTACTTCCAAAGTGGGTTCAGGTGCGCC
>JACLAA010002645.1_pt1 | contig 103597 bp, 69 predicted proteins | sample 8027891 | NCBI WGS metagenome assembly JACLAA01 (sample SAMN15724900, study PRJNA655200) | protist metagenome | isolation source: fluorescence activated cell sorting (FACS) single amplified genomes of... | place: Spain: Blaines Bay Microbial Observatory, Mediterranean Sea | collected 2016-01-19 | reverse complement strand
TACAACCTATCTTGCTTATTCTTCATCAATTCTTCCGCTTCTTCTAAATTTAGCACTTTTCTCGACATCAACTGTCTGAAATTATACCAAGTCTCCATCGGCAACGCGCAGAAATCGTTCGTGTTTTGCGCTTTCAAAATGTAAAACTTTGCGCTTTGTCCTTTCTCTTTCGCGCCGACAAACGCTTGTCTTTTTCCTCCAACTAAAGATAATCCAGAGGCTACCGTCGGGTTCGCCTCGTCGATCGTCCTTCGCATTTGCCATTCTACCGCAGCTTGTTTCCCGCTTTTAAATTTCGGTAAATTCGTCCCGTGGAAAGAACCAACCGTATATTTCCTCACCGGATTCAAACTCTTCAAGTTATATTCTTTCGTCAGCGCCATGGTGACCCGATCGTTGTTTTGTAACACTTTCGCATCGTCTAAAACAGTCGACGCTTCGCTGACGGATAACCCGTTGATGGTGGACTGATTTCTTTCCTCTTCGTCTTCTTCCTTCTTTGTTTTTATGTTTGTTGTTGTCGTCGTCGTCTGAATCGTCGCTTCTTCTTTCCTCGGTAAAGCGCAGACGTTAAATCCTTCAAACGTGCCTCCTTTCTTTTGTATCAACTGTTGAACGTCCGCGCGCTCGGATAAGAATTGCTCGCACACTTTTCGAACCGTCGCGGGGACAGAGGGAGGTAACGATATCGAAATCGTCTTCGACTCGTCCTCGGAGGCGAATTTACAGTGGACGACGACGACAGAAGTGTCCGTCGTCGGCGACATTTTGTTTTTGTTGTTGTTTTGTGCGTGTGTGTTTTCTAGCGCTTTTTAACGAAAGTCTCTTCTTTATTTTGCATCTATAGTTTTGGTTTGTATTACAACAAGTTTTATCAGCATAACTCTGTCTCTCTGCTCTCTCTCTGCTCTCTCTCTCTCTCTGCACCCTATCTCTCTCTCTCCTTCTCTCTCTCCTTTTCTCTTTCTTTCTCTCTCTCTTTTTCTATGTGTGTATAAATTTACGCCAAGTTGATCGGGAGGTTCATGACGTTCGTCGCTAAGTTGTTACCAAACGGGTTCGCGACGTGGTCTTGCAACGCAGCCAACGGACCCTCTCTCAACACCAACGCTTGGACGCAGATGCCAACGAACGCAATCATCGCCGCGCGACCGTTCTTGATCTCCTTCAACTTCATCGAATCACTGTCAGCGCCCATTCCTAACGGGTCAAACGGAAACGTTTCGTTGATGCCAGACTTGCCCGTCGCCAACCAGCCGGTGATTCTCTTCGTTTCCAAGAAACCCATGGTCGGAAACAAAACAGCCAACTGCGCGTTGATCGGGAAACCGTAGTCTTCTTGGCCAGCCATGTACCACTTAGATTGGATGCCCAAAGCTTCGGTCGTGCAGATGCCGGCAACCGCCATCATCGCCCATCGAGCGTTCATCAATTCCGCCTCTTGGTAGTATTTTAAGCGTTCCGGATCGGAGCCTAAACCGAGCGGGTCGAAACCGTAGTCACCCGCGATGGTACCATCGAGGTAGTCCGGAGTCTTGATGTTCGGCAACCTGTGATGATTATGTGAATGAAGAGGAGATTTCGTTATTGTCAGCAAATGATGATGATCAAAGGAACAACAGCCAGCGCGCGCGAGAAGGAAAAAATCGTATTCTTTGGGAAAAGCGTTCGACAGCCTTTCTTTAGTTGAAAGATACTCTCGCGTCTCCGTATCTTCTCCGCTTCGAGATGGTTCTTGCAAAAAATAATGTTCAATCGCGCGAAAAGAGGCGAGATGCGACATCCAATCGTTCAATCCGATACTGTAAAAACGCTCGTCGAATGCCACGGCATTCAATTCCGTCGACAGATCGAGTGAAATCGAGTGAAATCGCACTACTCTCAACCGCGCGCGCGCTCAAAAAGCGATGATTTACAAAAAAAAAATTGAGAACGAGAACTCGTACCAAAGTTTTCTTTCGGCGAAGACTTGCACCGACGCTCTTCTCGAGGAAGCAGAGGCGCGGACGTTCGTCTTGGCGACGACTCTGGTGCCAACAAAGGAGGAAACTGCGAAAGACATTTTTATTATCTGTGTTGCGTGTGCGTGTATGAGGTTTTCTCGCTTCGGGTGGGAACTTTAAAGCGCGCTTTCCGAAAAAGATTAAAAACTCTCCTTCTTCGCGATGAAAAAGTCGGTTGTTGCTTGGTTTCTTTCTTGCGTGTTTTTGGATGGAGGTGTCGTAAAAAAAATGCCTTTGGGACAAGAAGAGGATAGAGGAACAATTGCCAAAAACGCCCTCGGAAATCTTCCGTCAAAAAAAAGAACGCGGTAACATCACATATCACACACCACGCGAAATTCACACGCGTCTTAAGAAGATATAATCGAGTCAATTAAATTTCTTAGAAAACAAACATCAACGCAATAATGTCTGCTTTTACTGTATCTGCGAGTTGCGTGACCGCGGCGATGACGAGAATGAGCTTGAAATCCTCCACCTCAAAAACCTCAACGTCAGCCGCATCCACGTCTTTGTCCGCGAAGAAAACGGTTGGGAACGCGTCCGTTTTTGCGTTCAACAAACGAGTCACCCCGTCGGCGAGTAACGGACGCGGTGCTTTAGTCATTACGGCCGGTGGCCGATCCATTGGTTGCACTTTGGGTGGTACCAGAAGAAAGACGGCGAGAAAATCTGGGTTTTTTGCGAGAAAAGCGACGCCAAACGGAAGAAGAGTTTTGAAGGCAAGAATGAAGAAAGGACGTAAGGTTTTGGCCCCGGCGGGTAAAACGCACTCGACGTGGAACAGAATGAAGAAGTAAATGATGGATCATCGTATTTTCTTTGTTGTAGTCGGTGTGCGCGGAAAGAAGATTACAAATGCAATGTTGGATTTCTTCTTATCTTTTCATTATACGAGGGCAAAAGGAGACACCACCACCCTTGTACTTTGTATTCCTTGGATCCGCGCGCACATAAATTTTTATAGCTCTTGAGGATTGTCTATTCTATTATATACTTGTATACACCTAATTATCTAATATCTACTTACTATAAGTCGTCGTCCACGTACCGCTTTGCATCTGTTCTGATGCGCTCGACAACCTCGCACGTTTCGTCAAAGTCGTATCCCCACGAAGAAAGCATGGCTTTCCCGCCAGAGTTGCGAGACGCTCGCTCAAAGTTGTTTGCTTTTTCCGAAAGCATCTTCTCCTGGGTTCTCGTTTGTCTCGTCATCGCGTGAACGCTGAGTAGAGGAGATTTGCTCGTGACGTTATTGTCAGTAGGATACGTCATTGGAAGTGGTAAAGACGCACCAGCAACACATCTCCCGATTGGTATTCCGGCCACGCGTGGGCCGGAACGCAGGCGTTCCTCGAGTTGTTCGCACACGCGGCGAGACTGGCCAAACGGAGCTCCACGAATGACGTGCGATTCTGCCAAAGCTTCTTCTGCGTCTTCATCTTCTCCATCGCTTTCGTTTGAAGCTTTTCTTCTTCGTTGTGAAGAAGAAGAAGAAGAAGAAGAAGAAGAAGAAGTAAAAAGCGGCTCCATTAATGATATTTTGTCTTCTTCAAACGTAAAGTCGCCTCTTCGCGTAAACATGGACGTCTGGAGGAAGGGTGCGTTGGCTTGCGATTGCATGCGGCCGATAAACGTTGCCACAGTTTCTGCTCCGACGAAAGATTCAAATCCATCCGTGGATTTAAGTCGCCACGGCGTCGTGATAGTATCGAGAGCAGTTGCAATCCTCGCAGACGTTTGATACGCGCTGTGGTGTTGCCCGTTCGGTTGCGAACCGTACAGAGGAATGTACGCGTCCGTGAGAGGCGAGATTCGCGCGAGCGATAATCCGTCGTTTAACATGAGACGTCGCTCATCGTTTCGTTTCTGCGTGATTTCTAAAAATTCGTTATTGTCGTCGTCCCCGTCGTTGTTTATTTTGATTTCTTCATGGTTTCTCCTTCCTTCATCGTTGCGCGGTTTGCGGCAACAAAACGTGAGAATGGAAACGCCTTGACCGTGCGCATCTCTCACCTCTTCGAGCACTTTTTCGCATAAACCTCCGAATCCTGAATGATCGTCCACAAAAACATGAAACCCGCGCAAATAATCGCACTCTTCGACCCACTTTCTGATGTCTTCTCTGAGATTTTCTCTTCGATCGAGTTCCATCGCCCAACTGGCGCCTTCGCCAAATCCAGCAAAGCTTTTCACTCCCTCCGACGACGTTTCAAAGATTCCATCCAAAACTTGTACCGTCCTCGGATGAAAGAACGCTTTCGAAAAATCCGTCCAGTGCATTGCGTCGTGTTTGAGCTTCTTCGCCGCTTCAACGAGCCGGTCGATATCTGACCCGTCGTTTTCAACGTCATCCCCCGCGACTACAGCCACGCGACCGTTCTTCTCCTTCCTCTTTTCTCGATCATCATCCTCTTCTATTTCTTTCTCTTCTTCAGCACCTATTTCCTCTCCTCTTACTTCTTCTTCCTCCTCTTCTTCTTCTAATCGTCTCAGATATTCCGACTTCTTCGCTCGCGGTTGTTCGTGCACTCGCATCTCTCCCGTCCACGTTTTCAGCGCAATTTGAGAAGAAGAAGACGAAGAAACAGTTGAAGAAAAAAAATCATCTCCTTCGTCGCAGAGATACCCCAACTGCTTGACGCCGCCTAAACTCGACCTCAAGTCGTACGCGACGACTCTCGGCGTTTGTGTTCTTTCCCCTCGTCTCGTCTCCCCTTGGCGGTATAAGCACTCGTGGTCGATCGCGTTGAACCGGTTTTGGTTCACTAACTTCCTCTCCTCGTCGTCTGAATCGTCGTCGTCGTCTTCGTCTTCGTCTCGTTCGGAAATGGACGATGCTAATCCAATCAGCTCGTCTTGGAAGTTCCAAAAGTGCGCGCCGACGTGATTGGCGTATTCGCCAAACTGTAAGGTGACTATTTCTGATTTTCTTCTCGAAGAAGACATGTCTTCGAAGGTCGTCTCAAAAAGACCCGCCCGCCCGCTCGTGGGTGTCTGTCGTTTGGACGAAAAGAAAGAAAAAAGTGATGTTTGTCTGTTGTCTGTTGACTGAAAATCTTCTAAAATCCATCCCGTGTGCCTCCTCTTTTTGTACCTGTAGTTGTAGTAGGAGTAGTAGTAATAGTAGTAGCATTAGAGCATGAATTATATAGGCACAGTGTATCGAAAGATGAAGAAGTACTTGCTCTCGCGCTTGTACTCTGTGCCTCCCAAAGAGCCTGAATACGTGCGCGTCGAGGCAACGTCGACGACTTTAAAAGTATCCTGGGAAAAAGGAGAAGAGACGTCGGAGTATAACTACTGTGATTATTATCAGTTGGAGATAGAACCGCAAAGGAAAGAGATTAAAGAAGCGCTCGGAGCTCTGTCGTGGATGCCAATATACGAAGGGACGGAGAGGAGCTTTTTCATCGAAAAGTTACAACCGAACATGCGGTTCCACGTGCGAGTGAAAACGATAAACTCCGCGGGGGAGTCGCAATGGGTGCTCACCGAGACACAAACGAAGGAGGAGAAGTGGGGGGACGCCTTTCGAGGTCGCGCAAATAGTGAGTGAGTAGTGAGTGAGAATGATATGTATAGATATAGTAGAATTACATGGTGATTAAGTATTTTGTGTATTTGTTTGTTTCTGTCTCTCTCTCTCTCTCTCTCACAGTCTCTTGTCCTCGCCGCTCCGAGAAGCTTTCGCTTCGTTCCTCTCGCAGCACTCTATTGAAAAACTTTATTTCCTTCCGCTGGACCACATTCCAGCAAAGAGCGGATCCCAAATCGCGTCTGCGGCGCACTCGTACTGCAAACAGTTCATTCGGAACTTTTGGAGCGATTGCTTTTGATTTGGGCTCATCTTGAACTCTTTCTTCGTCAAGAGCGTGTCTGCTAAATAGTGCAACCAAAAGGCGTTGGTTTGCGGGCAACTGGCGCCCCACTGGTTGTTCAACGCTTTCCGCATTCTGCGGTACGTTTCGCTTTGCGCGTCGTCCTCCGGACCTTCAAACAACTCCGGATCCAAACTCAAATCGCAAAAGACGACATCAGACTCGTCTTTGATTTCAACTCTCGAAAGCGTGAAATCGATAATCGAGGCAGTCACGCCGTACGTGTCTAAAGTCACGTCGACGCCGTTTAATCGCGCTTTTCTCGTGCTGTCGTTCTCCAAATCAACCTTATCACGTTTGCAGAGCACATTACCCCAGTGCAAATCTCTGTGTTCGAAGCCGCAAGCCTCTTCGGCGACGGCTAAAGCCACGGTGATTTGCAAAAGTACTGAAAACGCTTCTTTGCAATCGTGAAGGTTAAAATTTTCCAAGTCGATGCCACCGTTTCTCGTGCTAAAGACGACGTAGAGCTGATCTTTTGGCCACATGGACGGGTTTTCGTTTTCGGAAACTTTGCGAAAATCGAAGGATTCCCACGCTTTGAGGAGTAATTTATCGTATGGCCCCTTGCAAATGGCGACGCGGTCGAGCGGGACGAAGCCGTCCGTGACGTTTTTCGCCTTTGGCGCGACGAGGTGCGGCTGTAACTTCGTCAAGCGTTTTGCGACTGCAACTTCCGCTCTGATCTCCGAAGCGACCATTTGGGGGTAGTCCTCTTCTCCTTCTTTCTCTTTTGCGCCGTTTTCGACGTTTTCTTTACCTCTTTTCGTGTTTGCACTGGTCTCCTTCTTCTCGTCGCTAATGGGCACAACTTTCAAAACGACGTTGTCGCACATGTATGCCTCGCCGTACGTTCCTTCTCCAATTTTCTCGATCGTGAGCGAATTTTTCTTCGAGTTTGGATCTTTCGCTTTCTTAACTTCATCTGAGACGGTCTTGACGTTTTCTGGCGATTGCTCGCATTCTTTGAGAAGCGCCTCGAGTGGTCCGAGCTCACTCGATTCCTCTTTCGTGAGGAATTTTTCCTCAGTCTTTTCAACTGCAGCCTCTTCTTTCTCTTCTTCTTCTGCTTCTTCTTCTTCTTCTTCGTTCTCGATTTCCACGAGTGGTGACTGTATATCTGCATTCGCGACTGTAGCTTGGAGACCAACTATAGATTTTCGTATCGTGCCGCCAAGCGACGAGCGTCTTTGTTCCTTTGGCAAACTTCCTTCGCTCACGCGATGCGCGTTCTTCGTCGCCAAGACTGGTTTATAGTCGTGAATCGAATGGTACGAGTGCACCGAGGACGTTCTTCGTCGCGACGAACGAGTTGATTTGTTAAACGGAGACTTGTACGACTGCGATTTTGTTTGCGCGATGGATTCTGTTTCCCTTATCGAAGATGGCGACGAGGAGGACGACAGCGCTTCCTTTTCGTCTTCGCATTCTTCGTCGATCTTCTCCTCTAAAGTTAAGTTTCTCACGCTTTCTAAAAGCGCGTGTTCCGAGACTGCCGGTAATTGCGAGGAAGCTAACCACTCTGCCGTTCGTCTGTCTTGCGAAGCCGGCGATGGCGTCGCGTTGTTTCCGAGCAAAAAGTGCGGTTGTTGCTGCGGCGTCGGGAACGAAAACTCTTCTTCCTGCTCTTCTTCTTTTTCTTCGTCTTTCGCTTGTTGTTGTTGTTGTTGTTGTTCCATGCGCGTTTCTTTTATCGCCTTCTTTGCATCCACGCCGTCAAACTCTAATCCACCAACTGCTTTAATCACGCCGAGCGGTGACAGCTCCATGTTTCGTCCCGCGTTATTTTTCATCGTCCCGCGGTGCGCCGGCAGAGGCGAACACTCGCTCTCGCTTTGCAAACTCGACATTTTATCGATTTTGTCAAAGTAATCTCTCTGTTCTCGCAAACGCGCGTTCGCGGCGTTCTCTTCCTTTGACTTTTGGACGTTGTCCTTCAACTTTTGCGCGCGCTTTTGTTGCATCGGTTTCTTGACCGCTTCCTGCTGCTCTGTGGATTGCGTCGTCGTTTTTGTTCTTTCTTTCTCGTGTATGAGACTACCAACCCCGTCGTTCTCTTTGTCGTTGTTCCCCCTATTCTCATCTTTCTCGTTCTTCTTCGGAGGAACCGCCGTCGTAGTTTTCTTCTTCCGTCGACCGAAAAACGTCATCAACCGCGCCTTGTACGTCACCGCGTTGTTGTTGTTCGTGTTGTTGTTCGTGTTGTTACTCTCTTCAAACAACCTCTCCCCGTCTTTTCTCATCTCTGAGTCCTCCTGCTGCGTTTGTTGTCGATTCCACGACTTGAATGGGGAACTGAACATTTTATGTATTCCCCGTTTCGTTCTTTTGTGCGCGCGCGCGTCGTGTGCTTTTATTAAGTGTTGCCCTCTCGACAAATATCAATCTCTCTCTCTCTCTCTCTCTCTTCCTTTTGAGTGGAAAGTGAAGAAAAACGTCGTGAATGAAGAGAGCGCAATGCGAGCGACTTTTTTCCTCGTATATCGCCCTTGTAAAAACAGAGATGTGTGCACACGGCAACGCTTTTTCATAAATTTTTTCGCTTTTTTCGCATCACCACTCAAAAACACACACCACGCGATGGATGCAACAGAACACACCACGATTTCTTCTTCGCAAAATATCAAAGAAGAATACGTATAATAAATAACAACGTGAAAAAATGGCGGCGACAGCAGCAAAGAGTGAAGCGCAAGGTTGAAGCGTCGAGAGATGGCGAGTGGAACGAGCGTTGAAACGACGACGACGCGAAATGAACGAAACTGGGAACCCTTGGGAGGAGGAGGAGAGGATGATGATGATGAACAACGCGACGATGGTGCCAATACTACGAAGCAAAGGAAAACCTCGCTGCTATTCTCGGATGATAACGATTCCGAACAAGAAGAAAAGAGGCGCAGGGACAGTCGGAGACGACACGCGAGGAAAATAGCCCCGGACGACGAGAGCGAGCTGAAGTTGAAAGAGAATGTGAAAAAGACACCAAACTGGTCAAAGATACAAAGCGTGAGGTTTATCGGAGAGAAAATGTCGCACAAAGGCGTCGGAGTTATCGCAAAAACGACCGTGCCAGCGATTACAGAGCTCGTGAGAGAATACGTGAAAGTAGAGGTGAGTGGAGAGTATGAGAGTTTGAAGGCGGCGAAAGCGAGTCTGACGGAAAAAGCGTTGGAGGTTGAGGCGCGAAACGCGTTTTTGCGCAAAGAAGAAGAGGAAAACAGAAGGAATAAACTTCTGAAGCAAGCCAAGGCAAAAAATGGTGATAATAATAATATTAGTAGTAATAATATTAGTAAAGCAAAAGAAGGTGAACTCGAAGACGAGGATGAGTACTCGATATCGAGCGAAACGTGGGAGAGAGTAGAAAAGCAAATCGAAAAGACCGCAATTGGCCAAGTTCGAAATATTTTGAAACCTACGCAATTCGGTGGCGTCGAAAAGCGAAACTCTTACGTGCATTACAAACTTTTGAGTACGCATACGGTTTCTCAGCATTTTAATCACTCCTGTCATCCGAATTGCGCGGTATCAAACACGGTCGACGAGGCATGTTCGATTTATACTTTGCGCGATATTCGCGCCGGGGAAGAGTTGACTATTAACTACGCGGGGCCGATTTTAACTTGGGTGCCCGTGGATATTCGACGAGGTATTCTTAGGAAACAGTTTGGTTTCGAATGCCACTGCTTGCGATGCGAAGACGAGGCAAAAGTATCGCTGACGGCGAAAATATCCACCGTGGCGAAACCACCGACGGATCCGAGGTGGTTTTACATGCCGTGTTCTAACGAAACTGGATTCGAAAAGCTCTTCGATTTAAATACCGGCGAGCTAAGTATAGATGCCTCGCTCTTGATGATACAGAATGGCCACAGGAAAAACCGTAGACACCGTCGTCGAAATCACCACAAGAGTGACCAAGACGAAGAGGAAGGAGAGAGTAGTTCATCCTCTTCCTCGATGTACGAAGAAGACGACGACTTTTCTTCCGACGACGACGAGTATTCACACGATAGCGATGAAAGCGATACGAGCGCGTCCGAAGACGACGAGTTGTTGCGATGGAACGAATCGCGTCGAACGAAATATTCGCGGAGATATAAGTTTGCCAAAGCTGCGTTATCGCAAAAACTGTTGACGCCTATTCAAGTGTATAGATTCATGCGAAAAGCGTTGATGCGAGACGATCATTGGCAGGCATTCGTCACCAGAGAGGCTGTTTTAGACTACGTTAAAGATTGCGACGATGAGAGCTCGGATGGCGTCGAATTATTCAAACTTTTACTGATGCATTGCAGGAGTTCAATGCGTATTTTCCCAAACTTGCCGCACTTTGCGCAAACGTTCGCGACGTTGGAAAGCATGTACCAGCTGAATAAAAAGACTTTGAATGCAAATCTGAGTAAACGATGGAAATTTCGATTGGAGGTTGTCCGAGAGAGCGTACATCCGGACGTCTTGAGTTGGAACAATCCAAAGTTTCTGAACCGCTGATTTTGTTATTGTTGGTTATTCTTAGTAAATTTTAAACTTGTATTAGAAGAATAGTATACGCGTAATATTAAAAGGTTGTTTTGTATAATAATTACGCGATGAAGATGAAAGAAAACAAAGAAAGCGCGTACGTCATGTGTGTGTGTGTGTGTGTGTTTAGAGAGTATCTTATACGTGATGTATGATGGTGAAGATAAGAATCTTCAATTTTTTGTGTTTCGTTGTTTGAACTGTTCCCGAATTTTAGAGCGGAAAGAATACAAATGACAACGCTTAACCGCCGAAGCCGTACAAGGTCTTGCCTTGTCTCTTCAACGCGTAGACGACATCCATGGCGGTGACCGTCTTTCTTCTGGCGTGTTCGGTGTACGTAACCGCATCACGGATAACGTTTTCCAAGAACACCTTCAAGACACCTCTGGTTTCTTCGTAGATTAAACCAGAGATTCTCTTGACGCCACCACGTCTCGCCAAACGACGGATCGCCGGCTTCGTGATGCCTTGGATGTTGTCTCTCAACACCTTGCGGTGTCTTTTGGCGCCACCTTTACCTAAACCTTTACCACCTTTACCTCTGCCGGACATTGTGAATATGTATTATTTGTTTTTTAATGACGATTGAACGGACGTTTTCGTTTTGTTTTTTGTGTGTTTTTGTGTTTTTTGGCCTGTTTTGCAGGGGTTACTTCTCAATTTTGCTATATAAAGTGAAACGAGTCGCACAAACGAGCGTTTGAGAAGGTCGAGAGTGAAAAAGCTACGAAGACGAAATTCAATCAACGACAAGAAAATACAACAAAAAGAACAACCTCGATCCTTATCACTTGGAACGCGTATTACGTTTTAAAAGAAATAATTATGCAACATAACTCCTCATAACTATCTATCATCCCCATATCTATCGCATCAGAACTTTTTAGCTTTTCATTTGCTCTCCAAGTTCCGTGAGCATCGAATACGTGCGACTGTTGTGACTGTACAACCCTAAATGATGGTGTACAATGTGCACCTTTTTTTCGCAAATGCTCGAAAATGCAAGACCTTAAATAATCGGCGACATTAAGCGCGCTTAAAAGTACGTTACTGTTCACGGATTTGAACGCGCTTGGGCTTGTTCGATATATATTCAGTATATCTGTGTCCTTGAGAAGTTTCGATTCATATGAGTTAGTGATACATCTAGTGTCGTACCAAACGTAAAATCTTGATTTCAAACCTTCTTTTCCTGTTTGGAGCGTTTTCGAATCGTTGACACAAAAGAAATCTTCATTATTAATCAAACACAATGGCTCGTACCAAACAAACTGCTCGTAAATCCACCGGTGGCAAAGCCCCGAGAAAGCAACTCGCGACTAAGGCCGCGCGCAAATCTGCGCCGGCGACTGGTGGCGTCAAGAAGCCGCACAGATACCGCCCGGGTACCGTCGCGTTGAGAGAAATCCGCAAGTACCAAAAGTCCACGGAATTGCTCATCAGAAAGTTGCCGTTCCAAAGATTGGTCAGAGAAATCGCCCAAGATTTCAAGACTGACTTGCGATTCCAATCCTCCGCGGTCTTGGCGTTGCAAGAAGCGTCCGAAGCGTACTTGGTTGGCTTGTTCGAAGACACCAACTTGTGCGCGATCCACGCCAAGAGAGTCACCATCATGCCGAAGGATGTCCAATTGGCGAGAAGAATCAGAGGTGAACGTGCGTAAGTTTATTAACTAACGCTGTGCCTTTGAAACAACCATCAAACAAACAAATTGAAGATTCTTATCTTCACCATAAGTACACACAAAGTGCCTTGTTGCGCTATATAAGATTAATCATTATTCACACTTAACGCCTTCTTATCGTTTTCAAAATTCAAATTCAAGAGATAATTGTAGATCCCCTTTCTTCTTCCTAAATCAGTACACCTCGAACGAGGAAAGTATAAGAAAAAGTTTTCTTCGAAGACTAATAAAGCTGTACAACAAATCACTACTGATAATGTATAATACTACTATTACAATTCGTTTGCAATTCTAACGGGGACTATATTATAATTCTATTTCCATCTCCCCCAAATGTTATCTAGAGTGTGCGTTTTACCGGCTTTCAACCAAGCGCTGATTTCTTTGCGCAAATAGTCGCGGTTTCGCGCCAACTCTCGCGCCAACTTTTCCTTTGTGCACACGCCTTTTTTCTTCAACTCGTACAGTAAGTTTTGAACTCTCGGTTGACTTCTACCTTCAATTCGCGAACACAGAATTGGCTTAGCCGCGTACTTGTCTTTGATCTCCGCGAAACACTCGAAGACATTTCCGAGAAGCAACGCCGTCGCAAACGGACCGACTGCTTTCTCGAGTTCAGTCACGTTCATCGCTTTCAGAGGTAACTCCCAAAGGTGCGGTCCAAACCGAGGTGCTACCCAACACACGACTTGATCGCGATTTGGCGCGTATCTCGGTATCGGGTCGTCTAATACTCTATCCATGCCTTCTAATAAACACTCACTTTGCAACAACCAACTCGGTTCAACTGTCGTCGCACCAACCACATACGGTCGCTTCTGCGTTTGGATTAAGTCGTTGTAGACAATGAACTCAGACGCAGTTTTGTGCAACGCGGAGGATGGGTGCAAGAAAACTGGTCTGTTGTCATCGAGACCACCGTTGCTCGAAGAATCAAACGCCGGCTTGTATCGCAACGCTTTCGTGCTTCGCGACATCGAGTCCAGATTTTCGCCTCTGATTTCTGCATCTCGAGCATACTGTTCGAGCTCTTTCTGTTTCGAACGTCGAGCGACTTGATCGACCCATCCGCAACACAAAGCCTTTCGTAGCGCTTTATCTAAATCCGAATTCGGTTTAATGACAATCTTGCTAACACTGACTTTCTCAGCGACTTCATCCTCTTCAATCAAACCTATTCGAGATAATACCCGGAACAACTGTTTGCGTAAATCTGACATTTCACGCATAGTGCGTTCATGCAAACGATTTTCTTGGCAAAACACGTGCGCTTTCGATGGACCATTTGCCTCTACAAACTGGTTGTACGCCAACAAGCACTGCGCAACTGTCAAGGCGTCTGAGTTCACGTGATGAAACTTGACGTGCGGCGGCGGCGCGTTCGGTTTTTTCCCTTCTTTCATCTCCTTTTCTTCGTCGTCGTCGTCGTTTCTATCTTCGCTATCGTTTGCTTCGACGTGTTTTAAAAACGGTGAATCCATACCGAGACCGGCGCACACCGCTATCGCGTAAATCAAACAGTTTTTTACGCCCGATACAGAAGCGGCTATTAGCATTCTTGCTTGTCTCGGACTGACTGGAATTTGTGCCATTCCTCGACCAATATCCGAAAGCTCGCCTATTTGGTTAGTTGCTCCTAGAATTTCCAGAGTACGCGTGGCCAGTCGAACTTGCTCGAAATCCGGCGGCGTGATGAATGGGAAATTCAACACTTTGTCGATGCCTAAATAGCGCATGCTCAAAACGACTCCATCGACCGGTGCAGTCGTTATTGCCGGGGCAGCAAACTCGTTCAAATCGTTTACGTAGTGCGAAGACGAAAACAGGCGATAGCAGTGTCCGGGCGCAGTTCTTCCAGCACGACCAGCGCGCTGTTCAGCCGATGCTTTTGAAATCCATCCAACTTCGAATCGAGACATGCCAGAAGTTTTTTCGTACTTTCTCTCCTTTTGACGTCCAGCATCAACAACATATCGAACTCCAGGGATTGTAAGCGATGTTTCGGCTACGTTCGTGGATACTATGACGTTTCTTTTATACCCTTTTGGTGTTTTCGCAAACACACGCGCTTGCGCTTGAGGCGGAAGCATGGCATACAAAGGTAAAACGTTCAACGGCCCAGGACCATCATCGTCATTTTCACGATTGTTACTCTCATCAGTACCTCCTTCTTCTTTCTTTTTGCCATCGGTATTATCATCAGTGATGACTTTGAAGTTGGCGGTCGGTGCGTATTTTCGTGCCCAATCTGCCTCGGCTATTTTTGTCTCTTCTTCGGTCAGCGCGTCGCCCATTACGACAACTTCATCTTCCTCGGAAATATCTGAGCGGTCATCGTCGTCGTCGTCAAAGTCATCTTTGAACGTGTCTTCGTTGAAATCATTCAAAACTTCTCCAGCAGCATCGGCGGCATCTACGTCATACGCATCACCTATCGCATCGCCCTCTTCTTCTTCTTCTTCTTCTTCTTCTTCTTCTTCTTCTTCCTCTTCCTCTTCCTCTTCATCATCATCATCATCTTGATTGTCGTTGTCCTCGTCTCCTTGCTCCGACGTTATCCTATGTGCCGTCTGTTTCTTCTTCTTCTTTACTTTTTTCTTCAAGGGATAATTCCCTCTTAACCGTTTGCAAAAGTCTTCGACTTCTTTCTGACCGGTCAAAAACACGAGAACATCTCCCGGAGGTAGTTTGCGGTGAATCGCGAGCGTTTTACGCAACGCTTCGGAGACGTAATCTACCATTTCCGTTCTTCGCGAGAAATGTATCGTCACGGGAAACTGTCTCGCCGCAACGTTCATAACAACCGGTGGTATTGGACACAATTTTTTATTCTTCACAAACTCTTCGACGCGCAGAGTCGCAGACATGACGACAAGACGTAAAGGCGTGATGACGTTTTTATTATTCTTCTCTTTCGTCAGAGCCGCCCGTAAAGGCACAATTCTCGACAGTAAACCCAGCAAAATATCCGTGTTTACCGATCTCTCGTGCGCTTCGTCGACTATGACGACTGAATACTTGCGCAACAACAAATCTGCTTGAATTTCTCGAAGTAAAATACCATCGGTACAGAATTTAATCCGAGGCGTATCGCCGACGCGTTTATCGTGACGGACTTGGTACCCGACATCACCTCCTAATTTCACGTTCAATTCTTCGGCTATTCTTTTCGCTGTCGACGTCACGGCTACTCGTCTCGGTTGTGTCACGCATACGGCTCCCGGATGGTCCACACAACCTGGATCTCCATACCCGGCTTCGTATAGGAATTGCGGAACCTGTGTCGTTTTACCGCATCCGGTTTGTCCGCAAATCACACTTATTGGATTTGTATTAATCGCGTTCATAATCTCGTGCTCTTCGCCTAAAATGGGCAGCTGAAGGCGTCCTTCTTGTATTTTTTCATCTCTTTCTACGGGAACGGCGTACGCGCTGCCGAAGAAGACTTCGTGATATTCTGATTTCTGCTGCGGTTGCAGAGCAAGTTCGTCGGCGGTGTCTTCTTTCAGCTTGTATTTTTCTCTCAAAGCTGAAACTAACGCTCGCGTGGCTCCATCGAGCGTTTGTACGCCAATCTTAGACCGTTCGATGATGTCCACATCACCTAGTGCTTCTAAATCTACCTTTTCTTGTTCAGTTAACTCCTTCGTTGGCTCTTCTTCTTCCTTCGCTTTTACGCGGTCTTCCTCTCGCGCCTCGTCCTCCTCTTCCTCGGAAGACTCCGCCGCTTCTTTCTCGTTGGAAGTTTTCGCCCGTTTCGCCAATCTCTCCTGCTCTTCTCTCTGCCCGGGTAAATAACTCGATATCCCCATTCGCTCTGCTTTCATTTGTTTCGTCAGTTTCTCTTTCCTCGTCTCTTTGTTTCCAAGCGTCGAGGACTTCTCAAAGTAATACATCTCCTCCTCTTTGAGAGTGTTTTTCTTCAACGACTCGAGCACGGCTTCCCTTCCCGCGCGTTTCCTCTTGTCCTCTTCCACCTTCAAAAGTTTCCGCTTTTGCGATTTCGAGAGTTTCTTTTCCGGGAGAGGTGGAGGTTCTTTGGACATCGTCGACTTCTTCTTCTTCGCGTGGAGTAAAACGACAGTTCCGGAAAGTTCCTCCGAAAGCATCGTTTCTTCTTTGTCTTCTTCTTTGTGCTTCTTTGTCTTCTTTGTCTTCTTCTTCTTTGTCTTCTTCTCGACGTCTCTTTCTCTTCCTCCTCCAGTAGCCATCGACATCATCATCGTCTATAAGTCATCGTCGATGACGATTTATCATCAGTGTATATCCGCTTTTGCACGTGATGTGTAATGCAGAATTTTGGTCTCAACTAAAACGTCACATTTCCCTTTCGCCGCCACCTCCACACTTTCATTGGCATTCAGCATTACACACAAACCCGCAGAGTGCACACAACAACACGATGATGCAATCTTTCGTCGTCTGTTTTCGACCAATGTGTGAACAGAGAGCGCACTCCAATCGCTTCGCGTCCTCGTCTTCGTTTTCATCACCACCACCACCCACTTCGAGGACGACGATTCAGACGACGACGAGAAACGGGAGGAGGAAAAAACAAACGCGAGAGAGAACACTTTTGATGAACAGCTTGGGAACATCTTCAGAAGATATCAAAGAAACCATGGCTGAAGAAATCTCTCAAAAGATTAACGAGGAAATCGCAGACGCGAGGGGTGCGTTGGTCCAAGTCGGCGCCGTCGTCGCCGCGCACGGTTTGAAAGGCGAAGTCAGAGTTTTACCTCTAACGGACTTTATCGAGGAACGTTTTATGAACCCGGGGGTGGAATTGTACGTGGAAAATGTCGCGCAAGGAAGATCGTCGAAAAACGACGGATACGATCGACCCGTAGCGGAGGGGAAGTTCATGCGCATCGCCAACGGACGATGGGTGACGAGTAAAGGAAGAACAGAACCGATTGTAAAGTTTAAAGGATGCTCGGACCGCACGACGGCGGAGGCGATGATTGGAAGACGCATATACATCGGGGCAGAAAGTCGGGCGGAAATCGAGGAAGAGGATGCGTTCTACTGCCAAGACTTGGAAGGTTTAACGGTGATTATGCACGAAGGCGAGAGGGAAGTTGTAGGTGTGGTTGAAGACATATATCGCGGCGCCGGCGAGAAGGATTTGATGAAGGTGCTCATGCAACCAGAGACGGAAACGAAGACGAATAAAAACGGAGAAGTCGAAATCGACGTCGTGGAGTATTACGTGTATATACCGTTCGTGAAAGATATCGTGCCGGTTGTAGATGTCGACCAAGGGCTGATTGAAATCACCCCTCCTCCTGGCTTGCTTGATTTGAAACAAAAAGTAGGGAAGAAGAAGAATAAAATATAAATATACGAGTACTAATTGCTTGCATACACTACCACTATAATCTCTAAATATCGCTCTAAATACATACACACAAATCATTAAATTGTACAGAAATATATAACTACTGATAGTCGGAAGAGATTGAATCTAGCTCGATACTTTTGCCGCTAATTCGGATCGCACTCAGAGACGTCGCGATTGGGCGCTTGTAACTTCGCAAACTCAAACTCGAATACACGACTGAAACTGAACTCAACGCCATCAACGCGGCGGCTGCCCACGGCGGTAATTGAAACATAGTTCTCGAATAGAAAGCACCAGCGGCCCATGGAATGGCGATGATGTTATATCCCAGGGCCCAGATGTAATTCATTTTTATTTTTCGAAACGTTTCTCGAGCAATATCCAAACTCACCGCGACATCTTCTAAATCGCTCTTCATCAATACAAAATCAGCCGCCTCAATGGCAACTTTTGTGCCGCAACCTATCGCTATTCCAACATCTGCCGAAGCTAACGCTGGAGCATCATTGATACCATCTCCAACCATTGCTATGACAGCGTCAGGATTGGTACTCTTCATTTCGGCAATCTTTTCGGCTTTATCTTTCGGGGACATTCGAGCGTAAACGTTCTGAATGCCGCATTCGCTCGCGATTTCTTTCGCGGTTTCGATGTTATCTCCGGTGACAATCGCGCATTCTATGTGCATTCTAGCTAGCATGGCAACAACACCAGCCGCTTCGGGTTTGATTGGATCTGAAACCGCAAAAACACCTTCCACGGCGTTGTTAATCGAGACGAAAACGACCGTATGCGCCTCGCTTTGGTGTTCCCCTGCGAATTTCCGCGCTTCGTGAGGTATGTTCTCGGCACCACCGACGAGCTTTTCGTTTCCTATGTGCACAGAAATTCCACTTTCCATGACACACCTTAAACCTTCTCCTGGAATAACTTGCGAAGAGATAACTTTATCTTTATTTGGTTCGTCGTTGCTTTTTGTCGTTTCATCCGCATACTTCACGAACGAATGCGCAAGCGGGTGTTCGCTATCTTTCTCTGCAACGGCCACTATTTCAGCAACTTGTTGTTGCGAATAAGTACTACCAAAGACTCTCAACTCCAAGACTTTCGGCTTGCCTTGCGTGAGCGTTCCGGTTTTATCGAACAACACTTTGTTCACTTTTGCCGCGCGTTCCAAACCGTCTGCACCTTTGATCAAAATGCCGTTACTTGCACCGACGCCAGTGCCAACCATTACCGCGGTCGGTGTTGCTAGCCCTAAAGCGCACGGGCACGCAGTCACGAGGACAGAGATACCAAAGAGCATGGCAAAGATAAATTTTGATTCGCTTTCGGGAAGCCAGCTTTCTGGGTATTTATTTTGCGCGCCAGCGTAATACCACATAAAGAACGTGAAAGCGGACACGATGATCACGAACGGAACAAAGACATTCGAGATGGAATCCGCCGCCGCTTGAATCGGCGCTTTTGCAAGCTGTGCGTTTTCAACGAGCGTTACGATTTGAAACAACGACGTCTCTGAGCCGATCTTATCCGCGCGCATGAGAAACGCCGCTCCTGCGTTGAGCGTACCTCCAGTGATGGTATCTTTTCCGCATTTCTTTATCGGCATGCTTTCTCCCGATAACATCGACTCGTCCACGTAGGCCAACTCGGAATCTAATAAAACGCCATCTGCGGCGATGCGAGCTCCAGGCATTACTTTCAATATATCGCCCCTGTGGATTAACGTTGCAGAAATGACTTTCTCGGAGTACGACGTTCCGTCTTTGTTCAAAGTCAATAAGATAGTTTCCGAAGGCACGAGTTGGAGTAGTTTAGTAACCGCATCTGAAGTTTTCTTCTTCGCCGAGGACTCTAAATACTTTCCGAGCAAAATAAACGTAATGAGCATCGAGCTCGTATCGAAAAACGTTTTCCCGTAGTTGTGCCCAATCGTAATGCAATGAAATATCGTAAACACCGAGGCAAAATACGCCACATTTGTCGCCATGGCGACTAACACGTCCATGTTTGCGCTGCCGTGTCGGAGCGATTTGTACGCTCCGGTATAAAACCGTCGTCCAACGACGAATTGCACGGGAGTCGCTAAAGCCCACTGCATGTACGTCGATATTTTCACGTCGAGAATCTGCGTCTTGATGAAATTTTTAAGCAAATCGGCGTGAGTAAACGCAATGTTGATTAAAATTATGGGCACCGTATACATCAACGCCGAAATCAACAAAGACCAGTACTCCTCGGCTTCCGATTTCCGCTTCTTCGACCCGCCTTCTTTACCATCGCCGACGAATAACAAATCACACTCAAACCCACAATCTTCGACGGCACTTATAATCGTTCTCGGTCCAGTCGCGGTTGAATCGAAAGAAACTTTTGCCGACCCTCGAGGCAACAACGCGACCGAAGCGCTCAAGACGCCTGGCGTATCGTTCAAAGCGTGTTCAACTGCCGACGTGCACGCCGAACAAGTCATTCCCTCTACGGATAGAAATATGTTAGCGATCGACGTCTCTTTCTCTACTTCGGCTTCAAAACCGACGTCTTCTAAGGAGGACACTAAAAGCGCCTCAAAGTCGGAGATATTTTGTTTGAGTGAACTCGCGAACTCAACGACGGCTCGTCCGGTCGTTAAACTCACCGCCGCTTTCTCGACCCCGTGTATAGAACTCAAAACACCTTCGACGGTTCCAGAACACGCTGAGCACGTCATTCCTCTCACGTGTAACCGAATGATCTGTTGTAGTCTTCTCGTAACTTTTCCTTTTGTTTTTGTTATTCTTGTCGTTGGATTCATCATCGATGGTCCATCATCCAATCGTTTTTCTTCAACTTCTGTTTCATCATCTTCGTTCGATGATGACGATGACGCGGGAAAAGAAACCAGCGGGATGTTCTCAACCATCGTCAGAGCCGGTTGTTTGCTCCCGAAGCCTCCTCCTCCTCCTCGCTTCTTCATCTCCTCTCAATTACTACAAGCGCAATTTTTTTAAGGCAACATCACTTTTTTTCTGCAGAAAGTTTTTGTTTTTCGTCCTCGCATTAATTTTTGTTCCAACCATCTCCTGCCCTCCTCCTGTGACCTCCTCCGACCTAAAAATGCGCAAACAAAAATGTTTCCTCTTTCATCTTTCCTCAAAAAAGCTTTTGGTCGTCCAAACACGGCAAAAAAGCGGACAGACAAAACCAACAATGGGGACGAATAGTAATAATAATACTAATAATAATAATAGAAATAGTAACACTTTTAGCAGAAAGAAGGGATTGATACACGGGTACCTGTTACTGTACAACTTGATACAATCGCTCGGATGGACCGCAGTTTTAGCGAGCGCACTCAGAGCAGTTTTGTTGCCCGCCTCATCAAATTTTGGACGCACCACCAATTGGCAGGAGAGATTGACGACGGTGTACGACCACTCGTCGATGTTCGTCAAACCGTTCCAGATTTTATCTCTGATGGAAACTTTGCACGCTGTATTTGGTTTTGTTCGATCGCCGGTACTTCCGAGCGTCTTGCAATGGATGGGTAGGACGCACGTTTTAATGTGCGTGACCGATTCTGTTATGCCCTTGCAAAAAACAACCGCCGCAGGAGTGTTGATTTTATGTTGGGCTATAACTGAGTGCGTGAGGTACCCGTGCTATGCGTTGGGGATTTTGAATGCCACTCCAAAGTGGTTGCTCTATTTACGGTACACGCTTTTCATTCCGTTATATCCTTTAGGGGCAGCCTCGGAAATGAAACTGATGTACGATTCCATCGGTTTCGTCAAACGCGTGGAGATGTATTACGTGCACATGCCAAACGTTTTAAACTTTGCGTTTGATTATTCGTGGTTCTTGTATCTCGTGTTGGTGGTATATCCGTTCATGTTCGCGCAACTGTATTTTTACATGTTCCATCAGAGACGACGGAAGTTAAAGACGAAGAAAGCGTGATATAAGCGCACATTTTTTTAGCGTTGTCTTTTACTTATAGAACAACACCTCTATATCTTACAATCTTTCGAACACTACACATCTATCTATCTATCTATCTATCTATCTATACTTTTGCCTCCATTTCTATCGTCCTCCCGCTCTGTTAGAACGTTTCAACATTCGAAGCTTTTGCGTGATTCGATCCTTAACCGATCCTTTCTTTCGTTTTTTCGTCTCTTTGTACTCGCGGACTTCCTCCTCTTGAAGTCGCGTCGCTAACCTTTCTTGCTCTAGGATTTGTTCCGCATTTTCCTCACAAATCTCCATTTCCGCTCTCGTTCCGGCAATAGCGAGTATTTCTTCGTTGTGGTCTCGAACTTCTTGCGCGACGACCGTTTTCGCCGCTCTTTCGACGGCAAGAGCTGATACGTTCTGCCTCTTCGGAGGAGGCCGGTACGCTCGTCTCCTTCGCCGGTGCGCTCTCTCGAGAAGTTCGTTGATGTTCGAAGATTGACGCAAGGCGTTTTCGCCTTGTAAATTGGGCATCAATCCCGACTGGACGATTGGATTTACTTCTCCTTCCTCCTCTTCCTCTTCTTCTTTGCCATTCTCATTACCGCTTGCAACTTGTTTCAACTGTTTTCTCTTTTCGAGTGGTATTAAATTCAACGCGTCGCAGCGCTCGATGATATCAACAATCTTCTTTTTCACCTCACCAAGTTTGTTGATACATCTTGCCCGTTCGTCCTGTAACGAGTGATTGGTGAAACGACCAAGAAAGGCCAAGTGAGACGAAAACTTCGGCAATAGTTGTAGCCGAGCGGAAACGTAAAATCCTCTCAAGTCTTCCAAGACAGCCGCGTTGTCTTCTGTTTCGCACAAGTAAATTCCGTTATCATTATCGTCGGCGTTATTGTGGTCATAATTTTTATCATTATTCTCGTTCTTCTTCTTTGGAGTCGAAGCGTCGTCATTTTTATGTCCATCGAGGTTTGCGTGCTCTTCGTCTTCTACGTCTTCCCACTCTGTTTCTTCGTCTTCGTCGTTTTCAAGTTTATTGTTTCCTTTCCCGGTCGATGCACCGAATAAGATTTCAAAGCACGCCTTGGCACCAAAGACAACCTCGTGAGAATCCTCCACGAGCGACGGTACGTCATTTTTCACCTCTTCCCATTTTTGTAACAAGCGCTCTTGCACCTCCCGTTCTCTTCGCGCTTCTTCCTCCTTTGCCTTCTTCGCCTTCACTTCGGGAGCCTCGTCGCCGAGATTTTCCGTCACAAATCTCTTCGCAATTTCAATCTGTGGGAACTGCGCGCCGAATTTAACACCCCATTTTTCTAACGTTTCGTATCCAATCTGGCGAAGCGTCTCTTTCTTCGCCTTGTCGTTCCCCGGTAAGTTGGTTTCGCTCAACATGGCGCTTCGTTTCGCTCCGTTCCTGCCGCACGTCCCTACGCCTAAACCGAATCGAAGGAACTCGTTCAGTCTTTCCATGGTGAGTTCTCGAAACAGTTTCGATTGTACGCTCAGTTTCCGTATAATCCCGCACGTTTTCATTCTCGTCTCGATGTTTCTCTTATCTCGTAAATACGTCTCAAATATCAAGTCGTGCGAATGCTTCAACACTCTCTCGTCTGAGTGTTTCAAAGTTCTTTTGAGAACTAAAAACTTCTCGTCCGAGGAGATGAGTTCGTCCACGTTTGACGCGGAAATCAAAAGCTGATTCTCGTTCCTATTATTCGCATCACGAGCATCAGCAGTCGAGGAATATCGACAGGCTGCTCGCACTTGTTTGGTGACGACTGGAAACAAATCTACATTTTCTTCTCGTTTGTCATCGTCGTCCCCCAACGACGAAGCCACGTTTTCGCCGCCAGAGGAAGAAGGAAAAGGGGCGGTGGTGGTCGTCGTGGGCCTCATTTTCTCTCTCTCTCTCTCTTATTCTCTTTGTATTCTCTGTTTCCTACTACTGTTCATCATCATTCGTTCATTAGTAGTAGTCTTTGCCAGACAGAAATGACAGGAAAAAGTGAGAAAAAAGTTCAACACATTTTTCAATGCATGCAAAAGATCTCTTTTTCTCGTCAGCAGACTCTCTTTTAAATTAAAAATATCTCCTTAGACTGTTTGTTGTGCGTATTCTATATCATCACATAAACAATCACACAACGAAAAAGTCGGTCGATCTTCATCATCATCTGCGCAAAACAGTAGGAGGAGGAAGAGTACGATTTGAGATTCTTTTACAGACTTAAACCTGTTGTTGTTGTTGTTGTTTTTGAATTCATCTCTCAGGAAGGAATCCAAAATCATCATCACGTCACACGATCGATTTCTTTTTTTAACAACAGTAAAAATAATAATGTTTACGACTACAACTGGAACTCCTTCAACGATGAGGACTTTCGTCGTCGCTTCATCATCAAAACCATCGTCGTCGTTTACGTCGAGAGCGTACTCCTCAACGCGTGTGAATGCCACCTCCACGTCCTCTAGAGACAAAATGTTTAAAACGACGAACAACTTCTCCTGCCGCAGCTTTTCGAGAGGAAGATACCACCAACAACAAAAACAGAATAATAATAGAAGAAAAAACCGACTTATTGTGACTCCCATTCAAAGCGAAATGGGCGAAGGAGGGGAGAAATCTCCAGCCGAGTCTTCCACTCCGTACGATTACGAAGGCGCGCTGTTATTTCTCGGTTTAAAACCGGAGGCGACTTCGGAGGAAATCGTGAAAGCGAAGAACGACGTTTTGGCGCAGTTCCCGGACGACGAAGAGAAGAGACAACAGGTGGACGCCGCGTACGATGTTTTACTCTTGAGATCGTTCACGAAGCGGACGAGTGGACAAGGCGTGGACGAGAAAGTAAAATATGCGGACGTCTTGACGCCGATTCAAGAGATTAAAAGAAACATTCCGCAAGGCGTGAAGGACGCGTCGAGCGCGCTTCCAGGCATGCCGGTGTTTGAAGTTGGATCCAAAGATATTTTGACGCAATCTGGCGTCGTGTTTGGCGCTTTGTTCCTTTGGGTGTTGGCCCAAGGCGTTTCCAATCCACCAGGATTTGATAATCCGCCCGGTTTACAAACAGCCATCGCGGTGTGTGCGTCGATTTACTTGATGAACAAAAGAAACGTCGTCCTTTCGAGAGCGGTTGGTATTTCGGTGGCGATGCTCACCATCGGGTGCCTCGTCGGCGGCGGCGTCGAGAATATTTTGAGAGTTGATATCGTTCCGTTAGGTGGTCTTTCCAGTCCGTCCGCTGTTGTCACGGAGTTTGGCATCCTCGCCCTGTTCGTGGCGGCAAGTTCTTTGTATTAAATTAAAGGAAGAAGCTTTCGTATACAATAAGAAGAAGAAGAAGAAGAAAAGTTGTTCTGTCTCTGAGAAGAGAGAAGAAGCGATGGGGCGAAGAACTATAATATACCTTTTTACCACACATAATATATTAATATCAATAAAATTACAGCTCACTACTACACCTACATTATTACAACATCTATTATCGATTAGAAACAGACGTAATCAATCTCAACGTCTCGAATAGGCGCGACTTCGATCGAGTTTCGGACGTGTTCTTTTAACACCTCCAAGCGTTCCTCAAAGTCTCTCTCGTCCTTCATCGAACACGGATCAGGATTAAATCGAACTACTTTCAACGGTATATTAAAGTAATCTCTCAACTGCTCTAAACGATCATCTTCACCGTCTCGCTCGTACTTTTTGTGTTGAAACTCGTCCACTTCGATAATCATCGCCCAATTGTTGACTTCGATGACGATGTCAGGCTTAATCGACCCGAGTCTCCCTAATCGATGGTTAAATCGCATATCGAACTCTCTAAAGTTCTCTCGTAACGATTCAAAGACTAGTTTTTGTTTCTCCTCGTACGCTGGCGCAGCTCTTCCCATCCACGAGACGGATACTTTTCCAGCTAACTCGTCCACGTTTTTCGGTCCGTTTCGATACCACGTCTTCAAAGGCTCAAACTCGAAACCGAGGTTGGTCAAAGCCTCCTCTCTCTCGGGCTTCAACGTTCCGTTTCGATGGGTTTTACGTTGCGTGGTGACCCAATATCCCAGCGGACGATTTAATCGGTACGTCGCTGGAACGTTACAGTGATCGTGTTCTCTTTGAAACTGTCTCAGTTCGGTGAAACGCGTGTCCCAAGAGGCGCGTCTTCGGGCGTTTTTCTTTGGATTTACATACTCCTCGAAACCGTTGTCGATTAATAATTGCCTCTTTTCCATACTTTTCGTGTTTTTCTGCGCGTTTAACCAACGTTTCAATTTGATCGGAAGTTGGTTTTTCGTCCCGTCTCCGTTGATCTCTTTGAACAAGATGAGTTCTTCGAAAGTTTGCTCCCACGATTGTTTCGGCCGTTGGTTCTGTTTCTTCTTCTTTGTACCGTCGTTCGAGCGGTCGTTGTTTTCTTCTCCTTTCGACGTCCTCTTCACGTCGAACATTCCCAACGCGTTCAAAGCTTCATACTTTTCCGGTGTGAGCTTATCTTCACGAGCCAGTTTTCGTTGGTAAGTGATCCATCGAGCCAACGGTACTTTGTCGTCGGTTTTCTTGATGGTTAACGACCCTTCGTTTGCCAACTTCCACTCTAACGCCTCCGTGTACTTTTCCATCCATAAATCTATCAACTTTGGCGTGTCTCGTTTCATCTCCACTTTCGTCAATTCCTCTAAACACGCCAACGAGAACACGATGCTGTTCTCAAAGCTTCCTCCTTTTGAAGAGGAGGAGCGTTTTACCGATCGTTTATTGTTGCTGTTGTTACAGCGTGGGGTGACAACACTCCTTTTGATCGTCGAACCGTCGTCGTTTTTCGATCTGCGAAGAAATATCTTCTTGGAACGTCCTTCCGCGACGGGAAAAGAACGACACGAAAACGTCATTCGCGAATGAATCGGAGCTGCGATAAACCACATGTGGGCACGTTCGTTTGCCTTTCCTTCAGGATGATTGACTTATCATCTTCCTCTCTCTTTTTGTTTTCTGAAACTTTCGTTGTGCGGAAATTATTTTATTTTGGGCGGGAAAAGAGGAGAGAGGGGGGAGCAAACTGGAAGGAGCTTATTTTCTCAAAAAGACAAAAGCTTTCTGTTCTTTCATAACAATCCCGAAACAAGTTGATTTTCCAAAACTTTATATTATTTGAACTCATCGCAATTATACTTATTACGCAATTCTGCCTCATTACTGCTTTTAAAATTAAAATTTATTTATTTAAAAATTAAAAAAATACATTTCGCTTTTATTAGACAGTTTTGATCCTAATATCCCCAAAACTTCACGTATTTCGCTATTGAATATATTCAAAATGTGATTTTAATTTTAATTTTTGGATAAAATATTACATGTAGGGAACTTTGAAGAAAAGAAAAAGGAATTTAAAAGGAATTTTTTAATTCGGAATGCGAAATTTACATCTTAATTTTTTAATTAATTTGAAATACTATCTAATTCGACTTACTTATGCTATAATAAAGAATTTGAGTTTACGTGTAAAATATAGGGAATGAGTTACCATCTTATCATGGTGTATTAAAAACATAAATTATTTTCTTTCTCTCCCAAGAAGCCTTAGGCCCCTCTCTGCTTTCAACTGTCTTCACAAAAATCCATGTTTCCGAGAGTATGCCGCTATGTAAACAAGAACAGAACGCGCGGTAATGCATTTGCATCGTCTTCTTCCTTTTCCTCAACAACGAACGAGAGCGTTGCATGTTTACTTTTTTCGCACGTCAACGGAAAGGAGGATTTAATGAACAGAAACCATGAGAATGCGGAGCACAACTTCTTTCTTCGAATTCCACCTCGACGGTGTGTTGCTATGAAAGCGCTCTATCCGCGCGACTTGCTCGTGAGATTCGTTCTCGCGAGAGAAGAGAAGGAAAACGATACGTGCACAAAATCAGAGACGACGACGTGGTGGGTCGTCCCAGATGTTTACGAGAAAAGTTTTGACAAGAAAGGAAAGGCCTGCTACGTTTCCTCTTCAACAGTGGCTCTTGAAACTGCAATAAAATCAAATGCGTTTCGGCACGCGTTTGCCAAGAAGAACATCAAAGTCCCCGAGGATCTCATAGAAGTCGTCCAAAAAGGGCTGAAACGACACGCCTTATCGGCATTCGTAAACGCGGTGGAGAAAGCGACTGATATGGTGGAAACAGCATGGGAAGACGACGCAACCGACGCTAGGCAGATTTCGGAAAACCAAAGCTTAGGGGAGACAAGTACATCATCGGTGTTCGATAGAATTAGGGCGAAAATAGACGCGTTCGATAGCATCAGGAACGATAGCCGCGAAAGTAGAGTAGTAGTAAAGCTAAAAATAGACGGAAACGATAGAAATAGAAAAAAAGAGAAAAAAAATGGAGTCGTCGTTTGCGATTTGTTTACTGCGGAAGAGCTCTCGAGCGCTCTCACAAGTGCTCTGGACAAAAGTGGCGAGAACAGTGAGAGTAGGAATAAGAGTCTCATCAGAAAGATAAAGGAATGGATACATTCGAACAACGACAACAACAACAACAAGGAAAAGTTTCTGACACTAGAAGGAGTACCGAACAAGGATTCGTTTGCTTTACAGGTATCGCTGTTGCGGTATTCTGGTTTTAATGAATGAAGTTTTACATTTTTGGCATATTCTCTAAATTTCGTACGAGTGCCAACGAGAGGAACTAGCGTTTGAGGAAGAAGATTTAGAAGAAGAAGAAGCAGAACCCGGCGTTCGCCTGCTCGAATGACTCGCCGTTGACGTTTTCTTGCGCTGTTCTCTCCACCATTTTTCGCGCTCGGTATCGTCGCACAACACCCTCGAAGCTTCCGAGACGAGTTTAAACAGCTTGGTGCTAATAGGAGCCGAATTTTTGTCTGGGTGGTGTACCAACGCAAGCTTTTTATACGCCTTCTTCACGTCGCTTGTTGTCGTTGCAGAGCCGAAATCTTTCAATCCGAGAAGTTTATACCAATTCGGTTGGGCTGCTTTCTTCTTTTCAACCTCCCTTTTATTCCAATTGGCGACATTCCTCTCCTCATTATCCAACGGAAGCTCGAGAAGGCTGTCGTATGCCTCGATAGCTTCTTTGTGCATGTCCAACTCGCCATACAGAGTTGCCAAACGAGAACGAGCCTTCGCGAACGTCGGAGCTAACGAAATAGCGATAGAAGCGGAAGATAAAGCGTCGACATACCTTTCCAGAGCTTGTTCGCACGCGCATATGTTGGACAAGAATATCGCCTGGAGCACGGGCGAATCCGCCGCACACGACTCTAACGCTTCTCTGTAAACACCCATAGCTTCTTCGTACTGTTCTTCTTTGAATAAAACTCTGCCTCTCTCTCGAGAGGCCTGTGCGTTCACAGCTTGCTCGACGAGGAGAATTAGTTTCCCCCTGTCGGGAACACACGCGTCTAACGACGATGGCGACGACGAGGAAGCACTCTTAGTCACCGGTAAAGCTGCCTCGATACAGGCGCTCAAATATCCGAGATCGAAGCATATTCGCGCTTCCAAAGCACGTCGTCTCGGATCATCGGAAGGTTCGTTACTTTCTAAAAGTGAACGGGCTTCGTCGTATTTACCCATAAATCTCATCGCTTCGGCTTTCAGAGTGATGAGCATTGGTATTTTTGGCACTATTTGCATGACTTTGTTCAATTTCTCCAACGCTTCTTCGCTCACTCTTTTGGCTTCGTTTTCATCCGCGACATCTCTCTCCTCCTCGAACCGCTTTAAAACTTGGCCAACTTCTCGAACTACTTTTTCAGAAGTTTGAATATCTTCGTGTATTTCGTTTGCTTCGTTTTTGATGACGGTATCGATATTCTCTCGGGTTAAGACATCGCTCACTTCTTGGAAAGCAGCTTCGAAATCTCCAAGCAACAATAGGCATCGGGCATATCGTAACTGAATTTTTACGTTTCCAGGATGAAACTTCAAAGCCACACAACAATCTTCCGCGGCTTTTAATGGGTGCCCGAGCATCATATGGGTAGCCGCACGATTTGAATGTAAACCAACTTTGACTTTTTGGATCTCGTCGGTAACATCCGTGACATCATTCGCGTCTTTCAAGGCAACGGTATAAAGACGTAAAGCTTCGGCGTAGTCAGCACGTTTATAAGCATCGTTTCCAAAAGACTTATCGCGTTCTATGCACGCGCGGAGCAGCATTTCTTGTTGTTGGTGCGCGCTTTGTAAATCGTCTACTGAGGCTGTCGAAGACAAGACGATCCTCGCTATGTATTTTCTAGCGCTATTCAAATTCGAAAGGGATAACGCACACGTTGCCGCTTGCGAAAGCGCTTTGATGTTCTCTTCGTCCACATTTAACACGTTCAAACACTCTTGTAAAGCATCGTTGTCTCTTCCAAGTGCCATCAACGCCGCCGCTCTGTTTGTTCGCAACGTCAGATGGTTTTTATCAATCAGCCCCATTCCACTCGATTCTAACAGTAAAATAGCTTCGGCGTAATATCCTTCCGCACTGCTAAGATCACCCGCGGCGTACGATTTGTTTCCTTTCAGCCTGAATCGTTCGGCACGTTTCGTAGCTTTATTTTGTTTTTGTTTGAGCAATTCATTGGAGAGTTTTTCTGCCGCACTTTTCCTTTCTTCCTCGATTACGCGTTCCAACTCTTTCACTTCCTCCCACGCGCGATTGCACTGTTTTCTATACATATCTCGCGTTTTCTCGGCTTCTTCTAATACGAGCGCCGCTTCGCTTACTTTTTCTTCGCTCGCGGAAAGCTTCAACTCTAAATCGACGTGCTTCAATTCGTACCGTCTTAGTTTCATCTCCAACTCTGCGTTCACTTGCGGCGGCTTCGTGTCGTGATTCTCTTCCTCGTCGCGACTGCTCGTGCTGCAACATTCATCGTCATCATCGCTTCCGTTACTAAACGTAGAGGATATTCTTCGCAATTCAGTGCTTTCTTCTTCATCGCTCCATCTTAACGTCGTTCCTTCTTGTTCTTTGTCTTCGTACCGATCGACAATTACTGAGCGTCGCCGTCGCCGTTGGTGTTGATGGTCGTTCTCCTTCGTCTGTCTCACCGCGCTGCCTCGCTCGAACACATCTCCTTCTTCTTCTCCTTCGTGTTCGTCTTCGACGTCGTCGTTGTTGTTGTTCTCACAATCGAAAATGCGTTCTTCGTGATGAAAATTTGCCGGCGAAGACGAGGAAGAAGAAGAAGAAGAAGAAGAAGAAGCGCTCTCGTCTTCGCGTTGTTCGTCGTTTCTTATTATTTTCGAATTTTTCTCCTCCTCCTCCTCTTTTCTGGTCCTCCCTTTTCTTCGTTCTCTGGGCGCTCCCCTCTTTTCTTTCGAAGCGGTATCGTTCTCCGAGAATATTAACTCTTTCGCGAGTTCTCTCTGTAATTCCCACAATCGTTCCGCGTTCGTCGTCGTCGTCGTCGTTCTTGGTGAACTTCTTCTCCTCGTCGTCGCTTCCTCGTCCGAACGGTGATGATGGTGATGCATTTTTGCCGTTGGGAGACCACCGGTCGTTTCAGATACGAGAAAATCTCCTTTAGTATTATGAACAACGTTCGTCCGAGTTTGCGGTGTTCTCGTCGTGGTCCCCCGTCGGTGGTTCCCCCCGAAGAGCATCATGCTTATCTATCTCTCTGTGTGCGTGCCCCGTTGTGCATCATCTATTATCTATGGTGCGCGCTTTTCTTTTTTGAGCACTTTTTCTCTCGAAGATGATGATGATGAGTTTCTCCCTCTTCTTTTCTCTCTTTTTGTGTGAAATCGTTGACTCTCCTCTTTTCACCTCTTCTTCAGCAAAACAGCATAAAAATTTCTCTCTTCTCTCTCCTTATTATTGTGGAGCAGCAGGAACTTTGTTTGCTTCAACGCATACACACACACAGAGAGAGAGAGAGAGAGAGAGAGCTTTGACGATGCCTCCACAAAGCAAAAAGAAGAAGAGAGCGCCAGCTTCTGCCGCCGCTTCTGCCGCGGAGGAGAAGAAAAAGAAGAAGACAAAGAGTAAAACGGCGCCGAAATCGACAAAAGCCGCCAACAGTGGTGAAGATTCGGAATCGAACGAAGAGGAAGAAGACGATGAAGAAGACGAGGATGAATCCGACGTCGACGGCGAAGACGACGACGATACGTTTATAGACGTTGAAATTGAATTCGTCACTCCGAAAGAGGAACACTTCTTAAACTTGAAATCCTATCTCACTGCCTATTGCGACGGGAGTCAATACAACGTTTCCGAGTTGGTCGATATGATATTGAAACAAGACGACGTCGGTTCGGTGATTGCCTCTCGAGTGAGCGCGGAAGAAGAGGAAGATCCTTTGGGCGTAATGACGGTGATCTGTTTGGATAAGGCGAAAGAGTTCAAGTGTTTGCAGGAAATCAAAGCGCACATTGTGAAAAAGGCCCCGAAAGAGGAAGCGAAGTTGGTTCGAGACGCTCTGAACGCCAAGAAAACTGGTTTGATTCTTTCAGAGAGATTAGTCAACGTGCCGCAAGATATCGGTGGCCCGTTGATAAAACAGTTGTTCGATGAAATCAAATGGGCAGTGAAGGATGAAAAGAAAAAAGAGTTTGATTTCGATCAGTATGTATTAGTATCGCGTTGCTTCTTGGATACGTTCACACCGCCGCCGTCCGTGGCCGGTGGTGGCAAGAAAAATAACAATAAGAAACGAAAGAAGGGAGAAAAAGAAGAAGAAGTTACCGAATTAGTGTTTCCAAATCTGGAAGATGAGATATTTTATGAAGAGTCGCAGTGGAGTTTTATGTGGGAAGCCGGCGGCGAGGACAAGCCGCAGGAGTTTGAAGACTCAAAGCCGATGCGGATGTGTATGCTCATAGATGCGAAGGACGTGGGAACAATCTGCGAGGACGTCCAGGAAATGTTTTTAGCTCTTAGTGTCGAGAACGCGGAAGATTAGAAAGAATTTCGATGATTTGCAATCACGATGATGATGTGTAATGAAGATGTGTCATTATTCATTATGCGTTATGCGACCTTTATTTGCTCAAATTGCTCTTGTTCAATTATATTCACTTTTTCAATACCAAATTCTCTTCATTCACGCGGAAGCAATCAAGCATGGGTGCTCCTAACCAGAGATACAGCATCTCCGCTCAATCCGCAGCAAACTGGTGCGCGCTGTGTAAATGTTTTGTCCAAGCCTCTCAGAAACGAACGCACGAGCGTTCACAAAAGCATAAAGACGCGATGGACAGGAAGATGAAGGACATCGCGAACAAGACGGCGAAGAAAAAGTCGGACGACGAAAGTTTGAAGAGACAGATTCAAGACATAGAGAATCAGGCGATGCATGCCTTTGCGGAAAAGGATATTGGAGGCGCAAATGCGAGCCGACCGATGGGCAATCACGAGCGAGCGCGAGTGCAAGGAGAATATCAAAGGAAAGCTTTAGAGGAAGAGATTACAGTTGAATTGAGAGCAAAAGAGGAGATGGAGTTTAGATTAAAACAAAAATGCGGAGACTGGGTTTGGGATGAGCGCACGAAGTATTACTGGCACGGGATGAGTTCAACATACTTTGATCCAAAGAGTAGAATGTTTTTCGATAACATAACCAAGAAATGGTCGAAAAACTGTCCAGAAAACGCACCTTCGGCGCCAACACCTCCTGAACGCCATCTAGCGACTACTCAACCGGTTGGCGTTTCTCCGGCCGCCGCATCGGGTCATACAAAACCAATAAATAGCAACGACAATAACAATAACAATAGCAACAATAAAAATGCATACAGCGAGGCGCAAAAAGCAGGAGCGGCTGCTATTGCAGCGGCAGGATTATCGCAGAAAGTCGCTCCTGTGGGAGTAATGTCGCAACCCGCAAAAAAGTTAAAACCGACTTCGGTCGAGGAAGCGTTCGAACTAAAGAGGAAACAAAACAAAATGCACATCAACATAACTACGAGCAATTTCGATTTAGGTTACGGATCAAATCATCCTGCGTACGAAGCGGCAAAAGCAAAAACAAACGCCGGGCGAAAGAGGGCGTACGAAGCTGCTGGAGGTGCAACTTTTAATGCGCGTTCCAAGGATGCGAAAGATACCGGAGCGGAAATGAAGAAAAAGAAGAAAGCCACGGGTGTGAGTACAGAGGAGCAAAAAGCGTTGGAAGCTCGCGAGGCTGCTCGAGCGCGATTGGAGGCGAGATCGAAGAAAAATTTCGGATTGATGTGAGAGTTCATTCATCATTGTCAATACAAACACAACAAATTCTAATAGCAGTAGCTTCCAAGAATTTTTTTCTTTGTCTCGGACCCACCACCCTCTTTGTCTTGAAAAAAATACGCGATACTCGTCACTCGATACAAAAAATGACCACGCGTACCATCATCTTCCTCATTGGTTTGCGTGGAAGTGTATATACCGAAGCGGCCGTCCGCTGGAGTAACGTCAACTTTATTCAAGAAAATGATAGAATCATTTTCTTACACGTCATGAAACCGTCTATTAACATTTCACTTTTCGAATATAGATCGCCTATCATCCTAGATCTCCATCATCAAAAGTTAGAAGTTGCAGACCTCGTAACCCCGGCAATGTCGGATGGATCAGAGCGGAAGTTTGAAGTATGCGTCCTTGAAACATCGAGAGATATTGGCGAGGCGATTCTCCACTACCTCGCGACAGAGCTGGTCGATGAAATCGATTATTCATCCACCTTTCTTGTTCTCGGTCGAATGAACGGAACACTCGATGGCAGTCCGAGTGAAACCAGTATTTTTAGCGCTAAAAAACAAACGTTATCAAACTATATGGCACGATTCTGTCCAATCAGCACGATTGTGGTGGATATGATAGATTACTCGAACTTGACCATGCTCGCGTCCGATTCGGTTTCAAGCGCTTATCTTGGTTTATCGGACTTCGCTGAAAATGTACGAACCGTAATAATAGTGATCGATATTTCATCGAAAGAAAGCGTTTTCGAAGACGTCTCAATCGTGGAGTACGCGCTCAAATATATTCTGCGTCCAACAGACCGTGTTAAACTCATCACATTCTTTCGTTCTATGACAGAGTTTAATCGAAAACTGTCGGATATTTCTGTTTGTGAAGATAAACTCCGAGGCTTTCTCATCGAAAGACCGAAAGAGACTGTACCACTGACGTCTTTGATTTTACACCTCGCCACTAGACGTGAACATATGGCGACGATAAATAAAGAGAGGCGCGAGCAAATATCAGACGCAGTCAATCAATTCGAAGCAGACTTTGTCATTGTTCGTGAACTTGGCGATAGTAGAGAAAGAAGTTCATTATCATATTTTCAGAGAATACGAAGGTATTGGAAGAGGTCGTATACATACCAATCGATGGAAGCGTTGAACTTCAACGCGCCGGTTTGTCTAGTACGCAACAACAATCTTTTGAGACTGGGAAGAAATAACAACAACAACAATTACATCGACAATATTAGTAAACTTGATAACGATCAGAGATATATATCGTAGTTTTTCCTAAATTTTCAAACCATTAACTTCGCTATCAAATTCGCAACTTCATCTGCCTCATCTTCATCTGGTTCTCCGTCCGGGTCGTTATCTTCGAGCGACTGCAGCACAGAATCTAATCCCGCGTCAGCAAATATTTTCTGAATGCTTTCAATAGCGTCTTCTTGAATCCAGTTTTGATCCAAGTTAACTTTCTTGATGGTTGATTTCAGACTAGTCGCAGCTAATTTTGAAACCGCTTCGGCACCAGACTTAGAAATTTCGTTGCACGAGACGTCCAGCTCTTCGAGTTTAGCAGCGGAGGTTTGTAGTGCGACGCATACTTTTGCCACACCGGCATCTCCTAACTCGTTATCCGTGATTTTCAAGACTTTTAGTTTCTTCATCTTTGCGATGCCTTCAGCGACAGAATCTACCCCTTCTCTAAGGATGTCGTTCGCAGATAATATCAACGTTTCGAGGTCGGGACAATGTTCGGCGACAACTTGGGTAACCTTTCCAGTAATTTCCTCGCCAAGCGCTGTCGCTTCGAGATTCAAATATTCCAGCTTGGAGTGCTTCTTAAAAACTTCAAGAAATGCCTCGCCACCTTCTTCATTGACGTTGTTATCGGTCAGGTTCAATTTTTTCAACGAGCTTCCATGTAACAGAGCCTTTGCAAGCATCAGCGCGCCATCGCTCGTAAATCTCGAACCTGCCATCTTGAAATCTTCTATTCCCGTCGCTTTTTCTAAAACAGCGGCGATGTGGACGGTTCCTTCGTCTCCCGTCATGTTCTTATCCAAGTGGTACTTTTTCAGCGTCGCCGGCGAGGCTAACAATTCCGAAATCGCTCTCGCAGCTTGTTCAGAGATGCCATTGTTTAAAAAAGAAATACCTTCTAAAGTTGATTGCGATTGCAACAGTTTCGCACATGCTCGAACGCCTTTTTCACCAAAGGCATTGTCCGATAAGTCTACCTCCTTCAGCTTACACACAGAGAGACCTTCGCACATGATTTCCATCGCCTTCAAAGCTTCCACCTCCGGTCTTCCTGCAATCGTATCCGCTAAATCAACGACTTCCAAAGTACCCTTCAAGTTTTCAAACGCTTTCTTGGCAACTTTAGCGGCATCAATCCCCCAACTCTTCGTCGATAATCGCACAAACTTGAACGAGGCGTTCGGTTGCAACAACGGCGCGAGCACTTCTTCCGCTCTCGGACCGGTGTAAAACTCCCTGTCCGTAGAATCTAGAGCGACATCAAAATGGTCTTTATCTTGCACCGCTTTTGACGACACTACTTCTGAGGTTGACGCCCCGCCGCCTTTACCACCGGCGCTGTCAGCTCGTCTCAAGCACTCCTCCTTCATCAACTCCGCTGCTTTGGAGATGTATAAGGACATGGACTCCTTCATCGGTCGATCCCCAGAAACACCTTCTTTGTGATGAACTTCCACCGTCGTCGTCGATGCCACATCAGCCACGCCGAAAGCTTTCTTCTCGATGTTTTCGCACACTTCTCGAGCGTTTGCGATGCTATCGCCGAAGCAGTGAAACCCAATCGCGCTCAAGTTATCGGTCATTCTATCGATCAAATCTTGTCTCTGTTCTTGCGAGATGCGAAACACCATTTTCTTCTTCTTCTTCTTCTTCTTGGGATGATGCTCTGCGCGCTATGAATGCTCTATAGGACTCGAAGTCACTACTGGGGAGACCTGTGTCGTGCTGCTGTAACGAAGCTTTTCTTCTTCTTTTCGTGTATCAAACAACAAAAGAGAGGAAGAGGAGTAGGGAGGAGGAGGACTTTTCTTTTGGAAAAGTTGTGGAAAAGGAGGGGAGAAGAAGTTTACGAGCTATTTAGGTTTCAGCCATTTTTCTCTTTTCGTCCAGTCAGGGGAGGGGTCTCTTGCTTGGTTGCCTTCAAAAATTATGCACTCGCACCATCATCATCATCATCCGGCAATGGGAGTAGGCGTGGGAGGAGACAGACCACCACCACAATCACCGCCACTCTCCCAACCAACGCAACCACCGGTTTCTTCTTCCTCCTCTTCTTCTTCGCTCTCGGATTTATACTCCGTCGCTCGACGAATATCGTTCGAATTACAGGAAGGATTAATTCGTTTGGAACGTTTGGAAGGCAAAGGGCACGGAGGAAACGCGACTTTACAAGAAGCTCGAGAGCAGAGGAACAAGCTGCAAGAGATGACTCGAATCTCCCAACAGATGGAATCGCAGTTTCGAGTGTTAATCGTGAAGGAGAATCCATCGAAAAGAGACACGTGGAAAAGGAAAGTGAGTCAAATTTCCGAGGAGTGCGACCAGTTTCGAGTAGCGTTGGACCGGTTCGGTTCGCGAGAATCGAGGAGAATGCAAGAGGAACAAGAGAGAGAGGAGTTGATGCGAAGAATAAGCGGTGGAGGGAACATGAATAACGGAGGTGGCGACGTGACGTTGAATATGGGTTCGAGTTACGATGCCGAAGCTTCCGCGGGAATGTCTATGCGCCGAAGCGGTCAGATGGTGGACGACTTGTTAGACTCGGGGGCGAACATTTTAGGAAGTTTGCACGAACAAAAGGATAGATTAAAATCCGCGCGAAGAAAAGTGTTGAGCGTGTTAGATACTTTAGGCGTTTCTCAATCTGTGTTGAAAGTTATCGATAGACGGCAACGGATGGATGCAATCATCGTTTACGGAGGAATGTTCTTCATCACCTTCTTCATATTCGTGTTTTGGTGGTTCACGCGGAGATAGGCGAATAGAGGAATGTTTTTAGTCTGCACATCTAGTCTCAGAGCAGTAGCAATAATTTCTTTAGCTATGTTTAGCATGTTGTACATTTAGTTTACAATATTTACGCGCGGTTCTAAACTAATGCTATTTTATTTATAATACATTTGGAAAAACTCTTCGATGTTCCACGTGTATGAATTTGGCTCGAGAAGATTCTCAACTAGCGCATCCTGTATCGAGTTCTTAATCCATACATCAACCCCGGGAAGTTCAGCGATATTACCCATTCTTCCGCTTACGCCTTCAGGGATGATCTTGAGTTTCGTCTCTGGTAAATCCGCGAATGATGTTTTCAGCAAACCCGCGTACGGTGGTTTATCGATGAGCAGAACGCTCGTGCGTAATAATAGATTGGTCGCATCAAGTTCAACTGCGAGTTTCAACGGAATCTTCAATTGCGCGAGCTTTGAATGAATAGTCATATTGAATGCAATATCTGAGAGCTCCACGCCTAACTCCAACATAACGCCTTCAAAAACTTTCCTCGAGCGAAGGACTTTCACGTTTCGGCAGCTCGGCGGCTTGTGATTCATTTCAAACGAAGCTAAATGAATAGATTCGAGAACAGATGGTTTTGCGGTGGAGAGCTTGTCCGAAAGTAAGTTTCCAGCCAGCGAAGAAAGCCAATTTCGAAGGAAACCATCCCAACACGCCGCTATCGTCGAGTTCATCCACAAAACGTCCGCTACAGTTTGCCCATTGTTGAGCACGCTTGCGGATCCGCTCGAAAGACTACCGCCTCGAGAGGCCGTATTGGCAGCGACGGTTGCTGTTGCAAATTGTAACTGCTCCAAATCATCCTGAACTTTTGCTAATTTCGATTGTAGATCCAGCGCTTTTTTCTCCGCGAGAGCTCTCAAATTCTCTTCTGATCGCACTCGAGCGTAACAGACGAGGACAACGCACAGTAACCAAAAAGTAAAACCCATCAACTTCACGAGTATTGCAGCAACGGTGACAAAAATCATAATGTGAGCAGAAAGCGAGTGTGATGCGAAGCCAGGAGCGAGCTCTGCGACCATCGTGCTGTATTTTGTCGACATTGCCGCCATATTTGTAAAAGAGTCCTGGATGTTAGATACGAAAGAGAGCGATGACAAAGACGACCAGTTCATCTTTTTCCTCGATTGAGAGACTTTTGTCGCGTTCAGCTTCATCGGTTCTATCTTTCCTCTCTCTACCTTCTTTACGTTTATCGTGACGTTCGGGGTTTGAATTGCCGCTGTTGGCGTTGTTGTTGTTGTTCTGTGCTTTACTTGAACTTGTCCGATTTCTCCCCACGCCTGCCATTCGTCAACTTTTTCCCAACTTCCCATCGTTTCTAGTTCATTTATATTGTTTTTGTTGCTCTTGCTCGTACTATTGCTCTTACTTTCTCCCATTTTATCGTGATGAATCGGCTGGTCCTTTGGCTTTGGAGCGACAACTTCTACCAGCTCGTTAGCGAACTCGCTCAAATCTCGCAAGAAGACATTTTCATTCTTCTTATTACTCGTTGTATTCTTCTCTAGCTGCTGTTGTTGGTTGTTTCTGCTCATATCTCTTCTTAAATCTTCATACTCACCATCATCATCGTTGTCATCAAATCCTCTAAAGTCCTCCTCCTTCATGCTATCCACGTTAGTTCTCGTCATATTTATCTTCTTTCCAACTAACGAAACGGGAGGCACCCCAGGCACCCCCTCCACCCAAGACTGTTCTTCTCGGTTCGTTCGCATTCTGCTGCTGCTCTCCGCTTACCTTTCTCTCACCATTCCTTACATTCATCCCCTTCATCGTCGAAGCGGTACTAGCACCGGTGAAATCGTTTCTCTTCGTAAAAGTCGTAGAGGTTGTTAAAGAGGAGGAGGAGGAGTAAATCTTCTTTGCCTTTTTATTCATCTCCGTTCTGAGTTTCATCTTCAACATGGCGATCGTCGCAGACTCCTCCATTTTTAACTCGATAGTTTCGCCCGTATTTTCTACGCGGCAGATGCATTTGGTCACCCACCATTCCATTTCGCCATCGTTGTTGTTATTATTCTTATTCGTTTTCTTCTCGACGAATTGGACGTCTAATCCTTCGTTTTTCCCGACAGTAATTGCGAACTCTAACGCGGAGTGTTCGTCGTCAACGAGATCATCGTCCGCGCTTTTATGTTGCTGTTTAAGCTTCTGAAGCGAAACGTTGTCGCGAAGAAAAACCATACTCACTTTAAGCGAGTGTGAATCTCCTTCTTTTGCGCGTGCTTCTTTTTGGGGGAAGAACAATTGAATTGACAATATTTAATCACCTAAAAAACTAAATACAAAAAACTTCATTCGCATCGAGGCTTTTTACTCTCTCTGTTCTCGCTATCATCATCATCATCTCCATCGTCTGCGTTTCCCTTTTCTTCTATATCTACTTCTACTTTTTCTTCTCCAGTCGCTTTGACATCGCTTATTCTGCTATTGTTGTTCTTATTCTTTCGCACGTGCGTGCCGCTTAAGATGTACCCGCCGCTGTTTGCCTCGGTCGTCATAACCGGATGCGTTCTCCCTGGCAACACTTGATGATCCCTCAGAAATGGCTCAGAGATAGTCATTGAAACAGCAAGACCTCTTTTTCGCAAAACATGCATGGCATCGGCTAAAGGCTGGAGGGTCATGCTCCACACGATGAAAGGCGTTGAGTTTGCGCAAAACTCCAATAATTGTGGTAGGGTTGTTTTCGGATCCAACTGCGGGTGCGCGAGTATCAAAGAGGTGAACTTTTCCTGTCTGACAAAATACTCCACGTCTGCTTTTGTAGCTTTTGAATGCTTTTTCTTGCTCGGAATGCTATCGTTACCATTGTTGTTGTTATTATTATTATTGTTATTATTGTTTTTGTTGTTCGCAGTGGCATCTTTTCCATCTTTCCCATCTTCCTCTCTTTCTTTCAATTCCAAACCATTCTCGAGTTCCTCCTCCCATTTTTTCTTTTCTTTCGCCAACTCTCTCAAACTTATAGTCATAATCACGCTTCTTTCTTCGTCTGTTAAATTCATCTGTTTAATTGTTTCCATCGAACTCGGATGCTCCCCTACGTACCCGGCGCACGCGATGCCTTTCCCTCCCATTCTCGTCGCCGCCGCTCCAACTATGACCCCTCCGCAATCCTCCACAATCAGCGGCTGCGAATTTGCCATAACGTTCCCTAAATTCATCATCAATCCTAGTATATCAAATCTTAAGCTATTCGTAATTTGTGGTGACTTGTAAAAATACGCCTCGCAGACGTACCTCGGCGACGGCCACCGCGCGATGATTTTCGTCAAGTGTTTCTTCATTTTTTTCATCTTGTACTTTTCCTGCGCGAACGCGGTTTTTTGGCTAAACGTCGCTGAATTTGCAACGAGCTCATCCACGATGGCCTGTCCGGAAACTCCAGACTGTTGCATTCTTTGTATCTCTTTATCGCTCAACTTTTGCGCCTTCCCGTTCAAGTCGTCGTAGGCTTTATTCGACCTCTCGTCTTCGACTGGAATTTGTGCGTGTATTTCATCCTCTTCCAACATCTCCACGCCGACGTGTTCTAATACCCCTTTCTGATCGACTTCAAACAAAGAACCAAAGGGAATAGAATTCAAGAGCGGGTCTAATTTCACGTTCTTATGTTTCCCAACCGCGCACGTTTTCTTCGGTTTCAAGTTCACAAATTGCCACCGGCTGTTGTTCATGTGAAGTAAAACGACATCGTTCTCTTTCATTATTTTATTAGAAGTTTGAGAAGAAGAAAGAAGGAGATGGTCTGGGATTCTCACCATCGCCTCCTCGTTGTTGTCTTTATTCCCCTCTTTCGCATTTTCGTCTTCTGTTTCCATCGTCATCTCAAGAGATGAGAGTTTATGATGCGTTTCTATAGTACGCAGCAGAGAAAATGAGGAGTGGCGGCAGAGAAACTTCTTCTACGGCCCCAAAAAGAGAAAAAAACTTCTTGTAAAAAAAACCGATCCCCTGCACTTGTGTACACACTTTAAAACATTAAGAACACTTTACAAACACAAAGAAAAACCGCCGCCCTCACCTCACGACTTTTGCGCTTTGGGGTGAAATACAACGAGTAAGTTAAGATTCGTTTTTAGAAGAGGAAGCATCGGTTGTTTGGTCATACTACTTTTCTCGAGAGGAAGAAGAGGAAGAAGAATTTAAGAAGAATTTTAATAAGAAGAAGAATGTTGAAAGCAGCGACTGAGAGTTTGAAAGGCGTGGCTGGGGGTGATGGGAACGAACCTCAGAAGAAACGAGGCCCGTACGGCCCTAGGAAACCGAGAGACCCGAACGCGCCGCCTCCAAAACCGAAACAGCCTAAAGCGAGGAGAGATTTGATAACGGTGGTGCCTAGACCGATATTACGGAAAGGCGAAGAGGAGGTGGATGAACAAGAGTTGGAGAAAGGAGGAGGAGGAGGAGGAGGAGGAGGTAAAAAGATGACGGCGAAGATGACGGCGAAAGAAAAAGCGGAAAAGCAAGCGGAGAAGGACGGAGACGAGCAAGAATACGACGCCAGAGGAGGGATGGGAGCGAAGAGGAAACGAGGGATGTTTGCGAGAGACTTGAGATATATGATGTACGGTTTCGGCGACGTTCGCGACCCGAACAACGAAACCGTCGCTTTAGTTGAAGATTTAATGGTAGACTTCATCACCAACGTCGCGCATCAAGCCATGGAGTGCGCGGAAAGAAGAGGCGGTCGCTTTTCCAACGAAGACTTGTTGTACGTGATTAGAAACGACGAGAAAAAATTGAGAAGAGTCGAGGAGTTGATGGAAATGAACGAGTATTTGAAAGAAGCGAGGAAGAATTTTGACTTGGCTGATCCGAACATGGTAGAGAAAACGGCCGAGGAAAAAGAGGAGTGATGATGTGTTCACATCATCATCATCATCATCATCATCTGTAGATAGAAAGAGAAATCATTCGTTTTAGATTTTTGTTTTGTACAACTGTGTATCATCATCATCATCACAAATTTTTCGTGTACGAGAAGGAATAATATGCAAAGCACCCCCTTTTTTGTTCTCCTTAAATTTTCCTCACAAAACATCCTCCTCCAAAAAAAATGCGGGGGGGAAGAGAAGATGTCCTTTTGACATCATCATCATCATCTTCATCATCATCAACATCGCCCGATGAGAAGGAAGATTCTGGTACCACAGAAGAAGACGGCAAAATGACTGCTGCCACGAACAACGCGAAGATGCGAGAACCAGCAGAGGAGGAAAAACAAGGAGAACATAATGAAGAAGAAGAGAAAGTCATGTCAGTAAAAGTTGCGGTGATGGTCCGACCAATGCTTGAGGAAGAACTCGTGGACGGTAACGACATTGCGATATTCGCGGACGAAGAGAAGCAAAGCATATCCTGCGCAACATCCGACCACACGTTCACGTACGACCACGTGTATAGCGGAGAAGATAAGAAGTCTGAAAAGAAATTATACGATAACTGCGTTGAACCGCTTGTTTCTGGTTTACTTAACGGTTTGAATGGTACGGTATTGGCGTATGGGCAAACCGGAAGCGGGAAGACGTATACGATGGGAACGAGCGCGGGGGCTACGTTTGGGGTCGTGCCCAGAGTCGTTAGAGCCTTGTTCGAGGAGAAGGATAAAATTACAGAGAGTGGAAGTACAGATACGATTTCCATTCGCGTTGGCTTCGTAGAGATTCATAAGGAAGAGATTCGGGATTTACTCTCCTCTTCCTCGGCGGCCGCAAAGAAACTGGTACAAACTGTCATCACGTTACGTGAGAATGCCAACGGAGGGATATGCTTAAATGGAGCGAGCGAAATTGAGGTGAAAGATGAAAGCGAAATGGCCGAGTTGCTTTCGTCAGGAGCGAAAACGCGAGCGACTGGTTCGACGAACATGAACAAGACGTCGAGCCGAAGTCACGCAATTTTCACAATCTATCTCGAACGAAGGAGCACATCACCGGAGTCGTCGAGCGAAGTCACGTTGGCAAAGTTGCACTTGGTCGATCTTGCTGGGTCTGAAAGGCAAAAGCGAACGAAAGCAGAAGGAAAGAGGTTACAAGAGGGTATCGATATTAATAAAGGACTATTAGCGCTCGGAAACGTGATTTCGGCTTTGGGCGATGACACGCGTCGAGCCGCGAATGGACACGTCCCATACCGAGACTCGAAGTTAACGCGCGTGTTGCAAGACTCATTGGGAGGGAATTCGCAAACAGTCTTTATCGCTTGCGCGTCTCCAGCAGATTCAAATGCTGAAGAAACACTCAATACTTTGAAATACGCGAACCGTGCTCGCAATATTAAAAATATGGTGCGTGAGAATAAAGAAGAAGCGTCGACAGCTGAACTTTCCCGGTGTAAAGCACAACTTGCAGCGATGCGGTCGCAAGTTATAGCGTTAACGCAAGCTTTGAATAAAGCAAAAGGTGGCGATGGCGAAGTAAAAGAGGACGAAGTAGTTGTAGTTTCTGATGAACTTTCTGGGAAACTCGCCGCGTCGGAACGAGAAGTTCGAAGGTTAAAAGCAGAACTCGCCTTTGCCGAAGAAGCTCAGCAAGAAGCATCGGAGAAAGAGTTACTGGCAATTACTGAAAGAGATGCCCTGAGAGTGGCTTTGGAGAAAGCTGGAGGTATCGATCCAACGACAGCAGGTTGTATAAGCAAAGAAGCCGAGGACGACGATACTGGAATTTTCCGTGGGTACAACGCGACCATTCAAGCACTGCGAGCGGAAGTGAAGATTTTGAGACGACAGGTAAAACGCAATTTAGAAAGCGAGGATGAAGAATACAAAACACAATGCATCTCAGAGCGCGTCGACGAGGAGGGGGAGGAGGAGGAGGAGGAGGACATCGACAACGACTACGACGAGGAAGAGCAAAATCAAAACGAGCTTGACTCTGTTGAAAAGACTTTGCGGATGAAAGAGAAGCGGATGTTAGAACTCGCAAAGAAAGCTGGAACAAACAGCAGCGCGGACGAGTTGCGAAAGCGTTACGAAGAGTTAGTAGAAGAAGTTGAAAATGAAAGAAAGTTGCTTGTGGAGGAGCGAGAGCGCGTTCATCAAGCGGTTCTGAAAGCGAAATCTACCGGTGGTCAAGTGTTGCAGAAAAGAGTTGAGAAAGAGCAAAGTGGGAAGTTAAAAGAATTGGAGATGAAGCTTCAAGGATTACAAAAGCAGTTGAAGTCGCATAAAGAGACGCTTCGGGCGAAAGAGCAATCTGATATGATGCAAAAGCAGCTGAAAAACGATATTTTGCAGCTGAAACGGTCTCGCGTCGAGTTGGTTCGAAAGATGGAAGAAAAGACAAAGGAGCGCATAGCAAAACAGCGAGAAACCGAAAAAGCGCTGATGCAGGCAAAGAAAGAAGGATTGAAAATGCAGCGCGAAGCTCAAAAGTTCAAGAACCAGTCCGAGAAGCAGTCGTTGGTGTTGAAAAGACGAACGGAAGAAGCGCAGGCTGTGAAGAAAAGATTAAACGACCTTCAGATGAAAGGAAGAATACAATCACACACGGCCTCCAGTTTAGCTAACGTCCGATCTCCGATACGGAAGAACAACACGAATGCTCCTGCAAATGATTTAATCAAATCTGAGTCATTGAGCACTCGTCGCAAATGGGTCGATGCGGAAATTAAAACCGCTGCTACCCGACTAGCAATGCGTGAGAAACTTGACGAACTCTACGCACTTCGAGCGAAGGGAGACACGACTGTATCGAACGAATTAATCGCTGAAATCAACGAAAAAGTCACGCGAGCGGATGAAATAGAAGACAAAACTGGCGGTGTAGCACGGCGTTGGGCTGGCGTTAGAGCTCTCGGTGAGGCTCGGCAGCTGCTCCAGCTTGTTTTCAATGCCGCTGTCAAGGCGGAGAAAAAATCTCTGAAAATCGAGGATGTTTCTGCAAATGAAACGCATAGCTCTCCGGACACACATGTTAATGGTAAAACAGAAAAAGATTCTAGAAGAGGAGGAGGAGGAGAAGAAGAAGTGATGATTAACGAGGAGTTGTATAAAGATGTCCCAGCATTGGAAGACACTACTCCTCAGCGTCGCAAATTTGTGGGCACGGAAAAATCTCCTGCATCTCAACAGTATATTTCTTCCGCCGAAGATAGCGACGGTGAAGAGGAAATAGAATCGACTGAAAATGACGATCCAGACTATACGCCCGAAACGCCTGAGAGGACATTATTGAAGGAAAATAGCGTCGGTTTCGCGACGCCTTTGAATTACGTCTTTCGGAAAGCTGCGACTTTTTTTGGTCGTGGAGCAGATGCGAGAGAGCCGCTTCAAGAGAATAATAACATATAGATGCAGAAATATTACAGTACGTTAGGAATCATTAAGAATACTATTCGTTGGATATTGAATACTAACCTAAGAGTATTCGATATAGAAAAACTACTTCTGTGCTTCTTCTTTTTCTTTTTCTTCTCCACCCAAAGCTGATTTTTCAGGCGCTTCTTCATCTGTGTGTTTCTTCTTTTTCTTCCGGTTGCGCTTCTTTTTCTTTTTCTTCTTCTCTCCATCAGGGGCACCTAACCCCTCAGTAAAGAGAGCTCTTTTAGCATCTATTTCCTCCTCGTGCGTTGGAAATTTTTCCAACACAGAGAGAGCTCGCTTCATTCGTTCGATGACTGCATTCGCCCCGTCTCTCACTCTGTCGCGATGCTTTGCCTCCATCTTCTCCAGATATTTCAGAAACAAATCATAGACTTCATCCTTCATTAAAGGGTCAAACGATGCATTCCTTACGCACCATTCGTGTTCCTGATTTGAAAACGTCCAGTTTTTGTCCTCCTTTAACTTTCCATTCAAGTATTCTCTCGCCCCGTGGTTACCTTGCTTCATGTTGGTCTCTATCGCCTTTGGGTACGAACATCGGAAGCATTTATCTTTTTGCTTCCGATAGTTGTGCGCACCGCATTTTCTGCACGTCCAGTCACCAAAAGACCACTTTGTTGTACCGTTCACTGCTGTTTCTGTCGAAGGAATAATCTTAGCTTTCTTAGCTACGTTGCCGTCCTGGCCAGCTTCCTTGGTGGCGAGCGCTTCGCGTTCTCTTTTTCGCGCTTTCTTGGACTTCTTCTTTTTCTTCTTCTCCAGTCCCCTCTCAATCTGTTCTGGGGTTTGTTGCCTTTTCACCTTCTTCTTGTTGTGATGATGTTCGTGTTGTTGCTGTTGCTGTTGTTGTCGAGACTGTTGAATTTCATCGAGCTTCCTTTTCTCCTTTGCCGCGATTTCGCCCATAGTCGGCGTTGGCGTCACCGTTTTCTCTTTCGAAGAAGCATCCTTACCTTTCTTGGAGGACTGTTTTTCATTCGTCGCCGGCAGTGGCTTCTTCGCATCTGCATTTTTCTTCTTCTCGTCCTTCGATGATGGAGTTTTAGCATCACCGTCACTCTTCTTCTTCTTGTTCTTTTCCTCTGCTTCTTTTTTCTTCCCGTCCTCAACTTTATTCGATGTTGCAGCGTCAGACTTTTTCTTCGTCGGTGTTTTCCGCTTCGAAACCGGAGTTAAGGGTAATTCGGCTAAATCCTTATCCCCACCTCCGCTCAATCGAGAAGAGCGGCGCGTACCAACCTGTCGTGTGTGTTTTGTATGTGTGTGTGTGTGTGTGTGCGTATTCAAGAAGAGCAAATTTGTCAGTTTCCGGCGGCGGCTGGTGGATGATGATGATGAGAAAAAAACTCGCGCGCTGACTGAGTACATGATGATCAATACTAACAGCGAATAATGGCTCCAAGAATAGTAAGAAGAAGAAAAAGAAGAAGATAGGAAATTTGTACTCACCATGATGACGCGATGTTGTGTTAATTTGACGACAGTGTTTTTTATCGGGAAAAGGTTGTGTGGAACAAAACAAGAAAGCAGTTTGGAGTTGTTTGCTTGTTTTCGATAAACCAAAAAAGAGAGAAAGAGCTCATCAATTTCCCCACTCTCCACAGACACACTTTTCGCGCGATCGATCGATGATGATGAGCATCAAGAGAACGAGACGAACGACAAGGAGGACAACATCGACGACGGCAACAAAATCTCTTCACCTGTCCTTTTACTTTTTCGTGCTGCCGCTGCTCTTGTTGTCGTCTTCATCTTTTCTGTTATTCTCCACGAACGCCTACGATGCGACCCAGAACGAACGTCTCATCGGTTGGCTCGGTGAAGTCAACACGCAAGAAGAAACGAACAGTTCAAAACCGTGGATCGAGGCTTTGAGTTGGGACCCGAGAGCGTTTTTATATCACAACTTTCTGAGCAAAGAAGAGGCGAAAAATTTGGTGGATTTAGGCGAACCGAGAGTGACGCGGTCGACGGTCGTTGGTGGGCAAACCGGACGCGTTTCCGATATTCGGACGTCTTTTGGGACGTTCATACCGAAAAAGTACGACGAAGTTTTAGAGAAGATTGAAGACCGGTGCGCGGTGTTTAGTGGGATTCCCGTGGCACACCAAGAGCAAATGCAATTGCTGAGATACCGAGACGGGCAAAAGTATTCGGACCACACGGATGGTTTGATCTCTGAAAATGGCGGCAAGCGCATAGCGACTATTCTGATGTTTCTCCACGAACCGACGGAAGGCGGAGAGACGAGTTTTGTGCTTGGAAATCCGTTAGGGAAAGTGAAAGAGAGAATCGAGAGGACAAAAGATCAGTTTTCCGATTGTGGATACAGGAGTGGTAAAGGATTTGCGGTGAAACCAAAAGTCGGGGACGCTATTTTGTTTTTCAGTTTTAGCGAAGCCGGGATTACGGACAATAATTCCATGCACGCAAGTTGCCCGACGTTAGGGGGGACGAAGTGGACGGCGACAATGTGGATACACGAAAGACCTTTCGATACGGCGACGTGGAGGAAACCAGATTGCAAAGATCTTCACCAGGAATGCGCGAACTGGGCGAACCGAGGCGAGTGTAAAAAGAATCCAATTTATATGTTAGGTAACGAAGTCGTCGGTACTTGTTCAAGGTCGTGCTGTGCAAAGGTTGAAGAGAAAGACATGACGTACACGCAGACGTTATTTTGCAAACCTTGCAAAGAAGATAGCACGTGGCAAAGATAATAGAGCAAATAGTAGAGGGAATTCAGAGAATGTAGAATAGAATTGGCGCGTGACGTGTATCATCCTCGCCTGCGCGATTCACCTAAAAAGCCTAAAAGTGGAGGTCTCTCTAAAACTCTCCTCTACATTATTTTTTCACTCGTTCAAACACTTACTCAAAGCTTCATAATGTCCCTGTCCGTGGAATAAAAGCATTAATTTCGTTTTAGAATCTTTCGTGGTTCCATAATCTTCGTTACCGTAGATACCAATCGAACGAAGTGGCTCCCCGGCCACGGCCATATGCACCTCAATTGGGCGTTGCAAAACGTGCGCGGCGACTAAGATTTCTGGTTCACCTCCCCATGCTCCAGGATATCGCATGTTCGCGCAGTACTCCTCAAAATCACCTTCGACGATCCATTCTAATTCCTCTCTTCTTTTCATTAATTCATTAATCGTTTGTTCTCTCAATGTATCCGCCTCTAACACTTCTCGCTCTGCGCTCAATCGAGCGTTCTCATCTTCTATACCTTTACTCACGACTAACGAACGAAACAAACATCTACCATCACCGGCGATTTTGTGAATGTCGTAAAAATCGTTCGGATTACCGCCTTCTTTGAGAAGCGCGTGCGTGCGACACGGCATCGCGCGTCTTTTCTTTGTGCTCTGTCGATTCGATGATGAATATTGATGAGGTGAATACGCGTTCACAAAAGCAAAAGAAGGCGTCATTATCATCGCTCTGTTGTTGTTTTTGTTTTTGTTTTTGTTTTTGTTGTTTCCATATCGCGACCAAGAGGAAGAGAAAGAGGAAGAGGAGGAAGAAGTGGAGGAGGTGGAGGTCGTCGACGAAGAGGATGTGAACACCACCGCGGTGAAAAAGACCGCTAAGGGAGACGCGTTCATCGTTGGGAGATGGATAAATGGGTAGAGAGATATTTATTAGGGGAGAGAGATGTGTTTGATTTTTAATAAGGACTCTCCTTCTAAACTTCATTCGCGATGAAAAATTTAGGTTTGAGACCTCTCTCTCAAAGCCTGTAAAATTTCTCTCTCTCTCTGACTTTACGTTCCTTTCAATCTCTTCTTGCTCGACTTGTGATGATGATGCTTTTTATCTTTCTTCTTATCCTTCTTCTTATCCTTATCGTCGTCGCCGTCTTTACTGCTCTTCTCTTTCTTCTTCGCGTCCCATGGGATGTCTTTCATCGAGTCTTTTTGTCTGTGCACGGAGAGGATTTTACCGTCGCCGCGAGCGCTCTTGGCGTCGATGGCGGCGGCCCACTCTCGGTCCGTACCAGCGATGGCGTAACGTTGAAGCTCGGTTTCCTGGAGTAGTTCTTGTTGCTTTTTACGAACTTCTGTGCTCACTTTATCCGCCCTGTTGTATGTGTGTGTGTGTGTATGAAAGAATTTTTACGATTCGTTAGTTAGTACTCTCTCGCTAGCGAAACGAATAAGAAGAGAGAAAGCATAGAAATGAAATCAAACGGATCAGATCTGTTGAGCTTTATATTTAGCCACATGGTAACTCGACGACTTATAACCCCAAATACATGGTGGCGCCGCCAAGCGTATGTTTCAGATAAATCCCTTAAAGTTTAATCCATCACCTCCGTTTTGAAATCTCGATGCAGAACGCGAAACGCGAAACAAATAAATATAATAAAAAAAGAGACGTACCCTTCTTGCAAATCTTCATCGACACCAATAGCGTGCGGTGTTAAGTTTGGCATGACGTAACTCGGAAGCGCTGCTTCTATTTCCTTGACTCGTCCCAATTTTAATGCCCCGTATATTCTCCGCATAGCTTTGTTAAACAGCGCCATCACTTGTTGTGGAGGCAAATCCAACTGTTTCGAGCTATCGTCCAACGTTCGTTGTTGTAACCCCATGCCTAACAATATCGCTGCTTGCGCGTACGATAGCGTCACTGGTATTCTCTTAGCAAAGTATGCTCGCGTTATCGGTGGAACAAGATCCGTAATGACGTGATGATCTACCAAGGAACTCGAGTATTTCTCCAAACGTCGTAAATCGTGCGGCGATAAAATTTCGTTATCGGTTCGAATAACCGCGTCTCTTCCTGCTCCGCTTTGCTTATCATTATCGTCGTATTGAACCTGCGGATTTAACACGGATAGTGCCAACGAAGGTGGAAGTTCTCGAAAAGGTGCTCCAAGCAATGAACGGAATCGGACTCTGAAATCGTCCGAAAATGGTGCGAGCCACTCCCCTTCCGGAGCGTCGTCGTCGTTGTCGTCGTTCGCATTGCACACGCGAAGCATTACGCACGAGTGTTCCCCAGTTATATCCGACGGCACTTGACGCACGTAGACTGGTTCATACCCTGATTTTGACCAAAATCGATAGAGCTCAGAGGTCAAACCGAACGCCGTTCCGGTCCAGTGCACTCGCTCGCGTTCCCGTTCGGCTAGATTCACTAAAAGCGGCGGTAAATCTTCTCTCGGTTTTACGGTTTCGCTACTTAATCCACCGTTCATTTTGTTGTGCCCATTTTCTCTATCGTTTTTATCTTTATTTTTCTTACCAATATCCATATTTTCGCGCATATCGATGAGTTTTCCTTCGTAATATTCGTGTAGTAATTCGAGTGCTCTCGTGCCGTATCCTTGCCTCGGCAAATCTGGGTGGACCGCAATCCGAACTATTCTCGCTCCAGTTAAACCAGGAAATGCGTCGTCTTGAAATTGCCCAGAGATTGTCCATGGAATCAAATCACCTGAAGGTGCGCTACCAGCTGCTAACGACGCTCTCGCCGACACTTTCGAGATGGCACCTTCGAGTGCAATTTGCAAGATGCACAAAATCTCCGGCAACGCGTTTGATTGCTCGTTGACAGGTGCTAATAACACGTACAATCTGTGTGCTGGTGCGTCCGACATCAACTGTAAATCGTCTGGTGTATTCTTATAATGCGATGAAACGTACAAAGCCATCATGCGTTTAAGGAACTGTTCCGAAGCTTTGTGCGCGGAGAACAAAGTATCCCTGGAGACTTCGTACAACTCGCACGCTGATGGCGGTGGGATCGTATTAATGAGCGGTGGTAAAGCATCAGCGGCGTCTAAACAGAGGAGTTGATTCAACCACGACTCGATTCGATCTCCTGGAGCGTATCTGCAAGGCTCCGAGAGTTGCACTTCTCGCAGCAACCGACCACTACCTCCTCCTTCTCCTTTATTGCTATTGTTGTTATTATGTTTGTTATTCTTTCCGTGCCTGCCTTGTTGCCCGGAAGAACTCGACGAAGCTTCCCGTCTTAAATTCCCAATTAACTTAATCGACAACGCTCTCCCAGTACCTTCGTAGCCATTAATCGTCGAGCACAAAAAGACTAAATATGGCCCCAATAATGCTTTCACCGTCGGCAAAGGAATCGCCGCAGCTTCATCAATCACCAACAACTCCGCCGTCGCCGCTCTTTCGTGGTGCTGAGGTAATATATACTGAATCGTCTGTCGATGGTTCCTCGTGACGTTAATTCGAACGATTGATTTCCCAAACGCCGGGTTTGACGATTCCACTAAGTCGTAATCCAAATGCTCTTTATAGCCGAGCTTATCGAAACCTTTCAATACAAATTCGAAAAATGTCTTCAAGTTCTCCGGCGACGGCGAAGTGACGAAAATGTTCGAGTATCCCATGGCGACTGAGCCGGCAATGGCAATACCCATAGCGGCAGATTTCCCTCGACCTCTCGCCGCAGTCAACGCCACGGTCGAACGCAACGTTTTTTCGCTCGCGGCATCCAAAAATGTCACCACTGCTTTCGCTTGGTCTAATGTTCTACACTGCGAGACTAAAGGCCCAGCCGGCTCGGTTTCTTTCAAGGATTCTTTCAAATCCGTTAAATCCGCGTGTTCCTGCGCTTGCTCGCTCGTCACCGGCGCGATCGATCTAATGTGCGAAGAAATCGGCAAAATATTCAACTCATCGTCCATAATTGCGCACGTTTGACACGCTCCCAAAGACAAAATGAACCGTTCGTTAAATCTCGGGACCACTTTATCGTGAGACTCGGTTCTAAATCTCGCATGCACATCCATCGACATCGTGTACAATTGCGTCAAAGACTCTAAATTCGACAACAATAAAACGATAATCCCGCCTCCTTCGACGGTTTCAATCGTTCTCGCCAACAAGTTCGGCGTCAACGCTTCAAAATCTTGTAAAACTGCCATCCCGAACGTATTCCCGAGTACTTTTTGTGTCTCGTGGTAATAACAGTATCGAATCTGCGTGCTCGAAACGAACAAGTTGAACGGATCTTCGTTCTCTTCGTCCATCGCCCCGCTGTTTTGCATCATTTTCACTTGTTTCTGTCGTTTTCTTTTGTTCGAACTCAGGTATAAATCTTTCTTGTAACACCACAACACGCTCGGTCGCGCTTTCACGACTGCTTTGGAAAGCATGTAATGAATGTTGACGATTTGTTCTCTCGCGTTGTCCCCGACGACGACGAATAAAGTTCGCTCGTTCAGTTTCACTCCATTTTCCACGAGCGTTCGAATTCGAGAGTCCACTTTCTTCCTCATTCTTCTTCTTGTTGTTGTTGATAGTATTAATACTATTCTTAGTACTAGTTTGTGAGGCGTCTGTCTGCGCACTTATTAGGTGGCGGCTCTGATTTTGGCGATTTGCTTCACACACAACAGCTTTTTCATGATTTTCTCCATTTCATAAAAAGAATGGGCAAATCATCGAAAGACAAGAGAGACATATACTACAGAAAAGCGAAAGAGGAAGGATGGAGAGCGCGGTCGGCATTTAAGTTGATACAAATAGACGAGAGTTTTCACCTGTTTAAAGAGAACGTGAAAAACGTGGTGGACTTGTGCGCCGCGCCTGGGAGCTGGTCGCAAGTGTTGAGCAGGAAATTGTATTTACCCACGCTGAACAAAATAGAAAAGAGAGAAGAAGATGTGAATACGACCAATAAGCCGCCGAAAATCGTTGCGGTTGATTTACAACCCATGGCGCCCATCGAAGGTGTCGTCTGCATTCAAGGGGACATTACCAACGTCGATTGCATGAGACAAATAATATCTGAATTTGAAGGCGAGAAAGCAGATTTAATCGTCGGCGATGGCGCGCCAGACGTGACTGGATTGCACGATTTAGACGAGTTCATGCAAGCGCAGTTAATTTTAGCCGGTTTGAAAGTGTGCGCGCACGTGTTAAAGGAAGGAGGGACGTACGTGGCGAAAATATTCCGCGGGAAAGATATCGGGTTACTGTATAACCAGTTGAAGTGCTTCTTTCCGAAGGTGACGTGCGCGAAACCGAAATCGAGTCGGAATTCAAGCATAGAAGCGTTCGTGGTGTGCGAGAACTATTCGCCTCCGAAAAATTTCCAACCGAACGATTTAAGAGACGTTTTAGAAAAGAAGTTTAGATGGGGGCTCACACAAGACGGCAAAGAGAGATTACCGGACGATTTCGAACGAACAATAGCGGTTCCGTTCGTCGCCTGCGGAGATTTGAGCGGTTACGATGCCGACCAATCGTATTCGCTCAACGAAGAATCGAAGGACGGCAGATACGAGTTTAGCGAGCCCGTCATGCCTCCAATAGCCCCGCCGTATCGCGAAGCTATGATGAAGAATTAGAGAGTAGAAATAGCGCGCGAAGTAGTGTATGATATAAATACTACTTGGAATCTGCACCATGATCTTTCGAGCTCCCGGCGCTCGTTCCAAAACCGCATCCTCCCAAACAAAATACAATTAATTTTTGTTGGTTTAGATTTTCCTCCTTGCGTCAAAAAATCCAGTATAGTATCCTTCCTTCCTTTTGATTCAAACATCCCATCCTCGTCAGATTTTTGTGCGTTATCACACGGCTCACTTGGAAATCAAACAGACAGACAGACAGACAGACGCGTACATGTAATAAATCGATGGATTACTATCAAAATTTTGCGCAGTAAAAGGACGACACACAATAAGAGTCGCCGTTATTCCACGCTTAGTATTATACATCAATTCTAATCGAATTATCGAATTAGAAAGAAAGTACGGGTAAAAAACAAAGAGAGTTTAATAATAATCAGAAGAAGAAACACACGCGTGTGATAAAAGATGATGCTACGAAAATCGTTAGAGTTCGATAACCGATGGGATCCAAGGGCTCCGTTCTCCATTCCTGCGTTCTCTTGGAAATTCATCAGACCTGATCACTCGTTCTCGGAACAAAACTCCGAAGAGGCGCTTCAAGAGAGAGCTGCGAAGGGAAACGTAGTTTTGTTCGAATCAGAAATTGGCCAGAAAAGATTCGATTTTTGCTTGCGAACGTTTGAAGAGGAACGAAGGCAGAATCCAGAGTTAGTGGAGTTGGTGATAACATCTCTGTTGAGAGCTACGGATTGCGACATGAAGACGGCGATACCTCGAATGCAGAATTATTTTGAGTTTTACGTGGAAATATTCGGCGCATTATCGTTCAAGCAGAGTTTGACGAATGATTCGGAGCTACGAGAAATGGTAGAGTCTGGGATAGTACATGTTTTTGAGAACTGCGACGCTAAAGGTAGATGCATGCGCGTTATGCAGTATAACCAGATAAGAACTGGGCTCAATTCGGACGCGTTGCAGATTATAAAAATGTTTCATTACGTTACCATGAGGACGCTAAAGAACTATCCGATGACGCAAAAGAATGGGTTCATAGATGTTTGCGATATGGGTGGGTTATCGTTGGAAAACTTTTCGTTACGGATTACGCGATCGAACCTTTTGATGTCTAGCCGCTTCTTGCCGTGCAAAGTCCATAAGATTTGCTTATTGAGACCATTGTATTTCATGAAGTTTTTATTAAGGGCGGTGAAGCCGTATGCTTTTCCAGGCCCGATGGCGAGGCACTTTCTCATATTGTCGCAAGATCCGAAAGATTTACTTAAGGACCCCGTTTTTTGTCGTCCGGAGATATTGCCGCCTCTATATGGTGGCACGAATACGAATTACAGTTGGCCAATGCGAGTCCGAGGGTGGACGCTGGAGGAAGAGGAGTTGGAGTTTAGTAGCGAGATGGGGAGTTCGTGTAGAAGCGAGAGCAACTTAAATGATGACAACACCAACAGTAGTTACAACACTGGAAGTGAAACGAACAACTATACCGGTTTTAAGGGCAGTAGCTGCGAGTCTGTCGGATTGTTTAGAAGATTCTTGTAAAAAAGTAAAAGTAGAGCACCCAAGCTCCATAAAAAGAAGTTCCGCCCTCTTTCGAGGAATAAAATTATGTCCATCCCGAACACGGCACATTCCAACGTATTCGTCTACGGCACGCTCAAACGAGAGATGTTCAATCACAAAATACTTGCAGAAGGCGTAAACAGCGGCAAATTTATCGGCGTCGGAGAGACGTCAAAAGCATTCAAGTTTTCTCTTTTGCTTTCAAGTTATGGATTTCCATATCTCATTCAAAACGAAGAAGGAGACGTGTCTTCCTCGAACACGGCCGTGAGAGGCGAAGTATACACCGTAAACGAAGAAAAATTAGCAGAGTTAGACATTTTAGAAAACATAGCGTCGGGTTTGTACAAAAGAAGCGAGATTGAGGTGGAGTTATTGACCGACGAAAACGATGAGAAAATTCCAGTTGAGGGAGAAAAGAATATTCTGTCAGCCTTTGCCTACATCGCAGGCGACCAAGAAGACAAGAGTGATTTACCGCGGATAGAAGAGTACACGAAAGAAATTCACGACGAGAAATACGTGCCAAAAGGCTCGCGACCCGGGTTTTGGTAGAAGAAGGAAGTTTATATATAGTGTAAAATAATTGTCATCACCTACCTCGTAGTAGTTTAAAACCGCGTAGAAGAAGAGTACGAGTAAAGTTTGACGAGAGAGGAAAAAAGCATTCGAGAAATCACCTTCTTCGTTTACAATCCTAATACCTAAACATCCTAAACCTACACGCGTATACTATCTCTATCTCCTCTAAAAGTCCTCCTCGTCCTCCTCGTCCTCGTCCTGATGTACAAATCCTGGCATCACGCCGACTTGACATTCCCGCATCATAAACTCTCCGTTGACGTATTTGTGAAACTTATCGAACAACGCGGTGCAGTCGGTCCCAAACGCTTGCAATAAAATCTTCGCCCCGCCCGGGTGGAAGTGAATATACGGCGTTAAATTGTACACTTTCCCTCGAAATCCAATCCAAGCGTCTTCTTCGGTCTTGTGTTGTGCGATTTCTTCTAAAGTAATCACTCTTTTCGAGACGTTTATTTTCTTCCCTCCTCCCAAACCGTTCAAGTTGTTGTTTTTGGTCTTTGTTAATCGCATCCAATCCATCTGAGAATATCCAGGCGCTAACTGCACTTTGCCCACTTTCTGTTGTTGCTTTGAAGAAGAGGACGCGTGGGTCCCCGCGCAAACGGGTGCGACGACGACAGGCATCGCCCGTTTGCGCCCGTCTTTGTCCACGTGAGAAACCGTGGCGTTTTTCAACAACCCCCCGTACGAAGAAGAAGAAGGAGATTTTGTCGTGTTGTTGTCGTCTCCACTCGTCGATGTCGTCGTCGTCGTCGGGTTGTTCGCATTACTATTATTATTATTCGGTCTCTGATAGTGGACGTTTGTATTCCTCAGAGGATTATTCGCGTCTCGCGGGGACGACATCACAACAACGTATTTTGGCTCCTCCTCGTGCGCTTCTCAATGGGGAAGAGTTCGGGGAAAACGAGAACAACATTCTCGCGTCATTATTATTTTGTACAACAATGACGACGACGACGAGTAGTATAAATCATCGTCAGGCTGCTGCATCTCGCGCTTCGTGTAGCGGACGACGACGACGAGCGCTGCGTTCGTCCTCTTTGTCCTCTTCGTCGCCTTCGCTTCATCTTCATCGTCTTCGTCGTCGTCGCGACAACAACGTTCAGATAACGACGAATGCGACAACATCATCAATCACTGCCGCGCAAAGAGAAAGAAGAAGAAGAAGAGGAAAAACGAAAATAAGAACGCGTTTATCAAAACTATCATCATCGTCATCATCATCATCAGAGGATACCGTGGTGAACGCTGTTACGGTGGAAAGCGCGAGCAATGAAAGAGGTTGGGGCCCGACCCGAGAGGAAATCGAAAAGATAGAAGAAGACTTGGAGTATGATTCTTTAGACCGAGTTGGATGGTTCGAACTCTTATCGTTCGTCAGCGAGTTTACTTCTACGGCTTTAGGGAAAGCGCGGTTGTCATCAAGTGAAGGCGAGAGTTTGATTTCGGAAGTGTATTCGCAGGAAATGTCGGAGTTGCTTCTGGATGAAACAGAATCAGCGATGTACATGGAATCCGTCGCGGGCGTTTCGTTGGATTTTGGCGGGATGCTCACAATCGAGACGAGGAGAAGCGTGCACAAAGCGTCGCAAGGAGCACCATTGGGTGGAGATGAATTGATGGCAGTGGCAAACTTTTTAGAAAACGCGCGGCGATTGAAACTTTCCATCGAAAATGTCTCCCACGAAGACGATGAGACGGGCGAGATTGAGGTACCGAGAGCAATGATGCCGCTGAGAAATATTGCGGTACAAATGGAAACATTTTCTGAGGTGGCGGATATCATTAAATCAAAAGTTGATGACAATGGATCGTTCAAAGATAACGCGAGTCCCGAATTACGCAGGGCGCGAGCGCATCTGTCCGGTAAAGAAACGCAGTTGAAAGAGTTGTTATCAAGGATGCCGGGGAGTGCGGTTTCGTTTCGAGGACGCATGTGTTTAGCGGTTTCGCCAGAGAGTGCTCCCAAGAATGCGCTCGTTTTAGGCACGCAAAGTGGATTAACTCTGATTGAACCTCCATCAGTGGTTAATTTGAACACAGAATTGGCAAAAGCGAAGGACGACGAGGAGTCAGCGATTGATGGTATTAAAAGAGAATTATCGAGAGTCATCATGGAAGTCGCCGAGGAGATTTTACGGTGTTTGGAATTGACGATTGATTTAGACGTTATTGCGGCGCGATGTCGTCATGGACAAGCGTTGAATTCGGTGCGTCCGACGTTTGCAAGAGAATCTGATTTAGAAGACGCCATCGAGGAAATATTGAGAGAGGAAACGGCGAGGAATGAAATGAACGACGGAGAAGGTGAGGAGGGTGAGGACGACGACGAAGAAGAAATTTTAAGCACGAAGAATGCATTCGTTCAAGCCGAACTCGAAATTGCGAAATCAAAAGTCTACCTTCCCGGACTCCGTCAGCCAGTGCTGGCGTCGCAAGCGGTGAAAGCTGCGAAAGATAAACGTCGCGAGGCAGCTGAAAGGGAAAGAAGGAAAGAAGAAGACGATGCGAGTTTGCAACCAAGATTTAAAATCGCCACGAGAGAATCGAAGAAAAAAAAGAGTAAGAAACTCCAGAACGAATTGAATTCTCAAGATGAATTCGATTTCGACGACAACTTTGATTGGCTTTACGACGGAAAAAACGAAAACTCAAGCGACTCGAATCCTTTCAGGGTGAAAGGACCGGTGCCGGTGGACGTTTTCGTGGAGGCGAGAACAAAATGCGTCGTCATTACTGGTCCGAATACGGGTGGTAAAACGGCGGCGATGAAAGCTCTCGGATTGAGTGCATTAATGGCAAGAGCTGGTATGTTTGTACCCGCGGAAAGAGCGCACTTGCCTTGGTTTGACTACGTTTTATGCGACATTGGAGACGACCAAGATTTACTCACGAATTTGAGTACATTCTCAGCGCGCTTGACGACGCAGAAAGCTATTTTGAAGCGTGCTACCCCTCAATCTTTAGTTTTGATCGACGAGGTCGGGACAGGCACATCGCCTTTAGAAGGTGCTGCGATAGCTCGCGCGTTCTTAAAAGCTTTGGCGGGATTACTTCCTCGTCGACTCGGCGTTTCGTTGGCGTTTGCGACTACCCATCAAGGCAGTTTGAAAGCGTTGAAGTATGAACACAAAGATTCCGGTGCTTTTGAGAATGCCGCGGTAGAATTCGATGAAGCTGAATTACGTCCAACGTATAGGCTCTTATGGTCTGTTCCTGGTCGTTCAAGAGCTTTACAGATTGCGCAGAGAAACAAGTTAGACGAAGATGTCATCAACTCGGTGAAGGAGGTCATGGGACAAAGTTTCGCAACGCTGGACGATGTCATCGCAGAACTCGAAGGCGCGAGAAAAGATGCGGATAAAGCTGTTGCAAAAGCTATGCAAATGCTGAAAGATGTAGAAAAGCGCATCCCGCAAGCACGAAACGCTGAGCAAAAGGTCTTACGAGTGAAGGAGGACGTAGCGATGAAGCAGGCGACAACCATCGTAAGAATCTCGAGGGAGGCTAAAATTCGCATCCAAGGCGAAGAGCGATTGAAACGACAAGAACTTTCGGCGAGTACGAAAAAGTCGATGATTGCGAAAAGTGCCGCCGGAGAATCAGATCGAGAGCGTGAAATTCGTTTAGCTAAAGAGCGTAAAGCAGCCGCGAGGAGTGGAGAAGCAGGCGCAGAAAAAACTCATCAAGAGTGTACTGAAATGCCCGCGGTTGGAGACCAAGTCATTTTGAAAGCGAGCGGTTTAGCCGGGAAGGTGACGAAAGTCTCTGGCGAAATCGTAACGGTCGCTGCAGGATTTATTGTCGCGGAAGCTAAATTGAACGAGCTGGAGAAGTCGTCATCTTCTACTTCGTCGGTGAAGACGAGCTCTACTCAAACTTTCGCTGGAGTGAAAAAGAAGCCCACTTCGCCTTCGAGAGCCGCTCGAGAATTCGACGCTCTCCTAGGAAACGGCAAAAGTAATGCTTCTTCGAGCGATGGCAGCAGAAGAGTTTCTGGTGAAGATTACGACGTCTGGGATAACGAGCCAAGTAAACTCGCCCAAATAGGAGACTCAGTCCAAATTTTGAAAAACAACTTTAAAGGCAAAGTGGTCGAAGACGAAGACGGCATGTTGACAATCCAAGCCGGTCCGACGCGAATGGTTGCCCCAAGTCACGGTGTTAAAGTTACGAAGAAAGCCAATGTTGGAAGTGAGATGAGCGCGGGAGCTGTTAACGTCCCGAGACCGACAATGAGTAACAAAAAAAAGAAGAAGAAGCAAAGCGCTTTTCCTTCCGGAACAAATATTACAACAAACGCGCCTCCCACGGTGGCACAGAAAGAGGAAGCCTCCATCCAAGATTTGATGAAAAAGTTTGGAAAATAGCAATAGTATCAGCGAAAATAGCAAGATGAATTACATGTAGCCGTGTGTAATAAAAGTAGTATTAATAGTAGATTTGTGTTGAATTTTCAAGTTGGATACCGAGTTCTCTCTTTTTTTTTACTGAGGAGCTCGTCGGTCTTCGTATCTGTTCCCGCCGTCTCCTCCCCTTCTATCTTCGGGGTAGGAACTTCTTCTATCGTCGTAGCCTCTTCTATCATCATAGCGTCTTTTATCATCGTAGCCTCTTTTATCGTCGTATCTTCTTCGATCGTCATGACCTGCTCCAGCTCGTCTATCGTCGTAACCCGCTCCAGCTCGTCGGTCTTCATACCGGCCCCCATACCCGCCTCGGCGGTCATCGTAATCTCTCCCTCCTCCGCGAGAATATCCTCCATCTCGTCTGTCGTGGCCACTGTCGTTCCTTCGATCATGATACCGGTCTCCTCCTCCTCCTCCTCGATTATAGTCGTCTCTCCTATACCCGCCTCCTCGATAATAGTCGTCTCTTCTATATCCACCTCCTCGGTCGCCGCCGCCGCGATGGTATCCTCCCCTATCTCTGGAGTGATACGGCCCTCTCGTATCTGGTTTCTTCTCTTCTGCCATCCCAACGCGAATAATTCTTCCTGCAATCTCTTTCTCGTGCATCGCGTCAATAGCCGCGTCCGCGGATTGTTTTTCCACGTATCGAACAAAAGCAAACCCACGCATTCGTTGGGTGTGATGGTTTCTGGGCACATACACATCTCCAATCTCGCCGTACGACGCAAACATGTCCGTAATTTCCTCTTGGGTCAGATCAAACGATAAGTTATCGATTTTCACAGAGTGCAAATTGGAAATATCCGGCGGACCTTTCTTTTCTTCTTGTCTGCCGCCGTGGTCTTCGTTCGAATTTGGTTGTTGGGAATCGTCTTCTCGATTTTGTTGATTCGTCGGTGCGGCGGCTGCTGCAGCTTCAGCTAACCCGCCGTCATCCACGTCTCCTTCGTTGGTGGTCATTATTCTTCTCACGTTTCTCGAAGATGCGAATGAATGAATTCTTTTACCGCGAATGCGAGAGATGTGTGTGTGTTTGTGTGTGTGTGTGTGTGTGTCCACTTACGCGCACGATTATAATTTTGAAGAAGAAATTGATCTGCTCTTTTTCGAGCATTCGAGATCAAGAGAGACCACAAAAATACGCGAAAGAAAAAAAGAGAAAGAAAAAAAGAGAAAAAAAAACAGACCTTTTCTTCAAACAAAAACGCGATCGATAATGATGTTGAGACGACGACAGTCGCATCCTCTTCTCTTCCTCTTCTACTTATTCCTCCTCATTTCTTTCCTTTTTCTTCCATCGTGTTCAAACGCGCAGGAAGAGGAGGGAAAATGTCCTCTGGACATTGCGAAAATCGATCTGAGCGGGTTAGGAAACGCTTGTAACGCCGACGATCCGGGTACTTTTTTTATATCTCTTTTCTTATATGTTTAAACTTCCATCGCAGAGTTATGCGCGAAAGGCATCGCGTTTCTCGGTCAAGCGATCGTAGACGCGGGGTACACGAGGGAAGAATTGAACGCGTTGCCATTAGATATGTGCGCGACGGAGAATCTGTCGACGTTGTTGGCAAACGGAGCGACGATCGATTCGTTTTTGAAAGTTTCAGCCTGCCCGCGAGACGCCTCCATGTACGAGAACGTTACTTTTCCCGAAGAAGAAGGAGAGGGAGATATTGGAAGGGCGGTTCAAAGTGCCTTTGCGCCCGTCGTTGAGAAAGGAGACCCGGTAGATGCGACAGAAAAGAAGAAGAAAAAGGGTGTTGATATCGTCGGCCTGTCTGTATCAATGGCCGTTATTGTCGTTTGCTTTGCTGGAATTATTCTGTTCGCGCTACATCGAGACAAGAAAAGACAGAAGCTCAACGCCCTGTATGTGCAAAGAAATCACGATGCAGAGAGAAACGTGCCAGTTGCTGCGCGACCAGTTCGCGAAATTCTATCGTTTCGAAACATTACTTGTCAATTGAAAACCAACGGAGGTGGTGGTGGAGGAGGAGGAGGAGCAAAAATATCTGCCGCCCGACGAACCATAATAAGTGGTATATCCGGGATAGTTTGTGAGGGATCTGTGTGTGCAGTTATGGGACCTTCTGGATCTGGAAAGACCACTTTGGTGAAATCTTTAATTTCTGCCTCGGGTTTCCACGTCGACATCGATTTGAACAAAATTAATCTCTCTGGAAACGCTCACTTTGCCGGTAAAAATAGAATTGGCTACGTGCCGCGACATTCCGATTACCTGCTCAAATTCTTGACGACGAGCGAATCAATTTTATACGCAGCTTCTTTGCGCCTTCCGTGGTATGTTTCAAAACAAACGAAGGAGAATAAATTAAACGCACTTCTTGACGAACTCTGCCTTATCGATGTGCGAAATACTCGTGTATCTGATTTAAGCGGCGGTCAGCGAAAAAGGCTATCCATCGCGATGGAGATGGTTATTGATAGCGACTTACTCATCCTAGATGAGCCGGACGTCTGGCCTCGATTCGAAAACTGCAGATACGATATTGGAACTGCTAAAAAGTATCGCTTCTCGTGGACGTGCCGTATTATGTACTATCCACGCACCATCGGCGAGATCTCTTTGCGAACAAATTGATACTGTTTTGTTACTTTCTTCAACTGGTGATCGTTTACATTTTGGCTCTGTTTCTCTCGATTTATTAGAGTCCTTACAAATGCCGTGTCCAAAAACTTTTTCGTTACCGGAGTGGTTGTTGGAAATAGCGAGCGACGAAAGAATGTCCAAAAAACTTCTTCTCAAAACAACAGAATTTGAAGAGAAAGGAGACACAAAACAAGACAGCAGCTCATCGGAAACCAACGAAACTCTTTTTGTCGTTGATAATCAATCCTCGCACGACTTTTACGAAAAAAGCGAGCGCTCGTTCGTGACGGAGCTATCCGTCCTCTGTTGGCGAGAGTTTTTAGAGGTGAAACGGAACATCTCTCGCTTCATTACGGACTCGGTCACCGCTATTTTGGTTGGAATTCTCATCGGCTTGCTCTATTTGGACGTGCAAAAGAATCTTCGCGGCTTCCAAAATCGATGGGCAGCATATTTTTCGTCCTCTTTTTTTTCGCTCTTTCGAGCGTATCAGTTGTTGCGAAAACAAACGGACCTCCTTCTTCAGAAGAAGGAGGAAAAGAAGAGGAGGAAAAACTCTCGTCGCCGTCGTCGTCTGCGAGTTCTTCTTCGACGCGCCGAGTGCTCATCTCCTGCGTCGTTTCCGTCCTCGTCCTTCTCGCCACGACAACGATGACTTAAAACAATGATGCGAATAAAATACTATGCATAATACTTTAAAATCACTCTTCGTCCGTGTATTTTTTTCTCCTCTTTTGCTCTTTCTCTCCTCCGTCTCCTCCGTATCTTCTTCCCCTCATTTTTATTAATATCTCTCTTCTCTCTACTACTACGAAGAATATGTCAACTTCATCTGGTTTAGTATTACTCTCCTCGCACACCCAAACGACGACGACGAGCGCGCAAAAGCAGCAAAAGAAGATCATCAATAGCATCTTTAAGGCGAAGAAGAAGAATAAGAACAACGCGTGGAGACGACGAGTTGGCCCCGTCTTTGCATTCGCGAAAGAATCATCTGTAGAAGTTGAGTACGCACCAGCCTCATCATCATCATCATCATCATCATCAACGTCAACTTCCTCTTCTTCGACGTCGTTGAAAAATGCCGGTGTGAAAATTGGTTCATTAGCGGCGTCGTTCATCACGTGCTTGGACGCGCACGCGGCAACTGCGCAGAGTAGCAATCCAGAAATGATCGCTGAAGTTGCCGAAGCGGCGAGCGCGTTGGCGACGTATTCTGTTATTGGACTGACTGTGGCAGCTATCGGCGTCTCCCTCTTCAAATCTTTTGGCTCGTTCGTATTACCCGGTCCTAGAGCTTCTGCGTCGCATATTTTAGTCGCGGACGAGTCCTTAGCCGTCTCGTTGAAAGAGCGCTTGTTGGAAGGGCCTCAAAGCACGTTACTGGACCGGTTCGCGAAAGAGGCGTCCGCGTACTCGACGTGCCCTTCAAAATCTAAAGGCGGGGATCTCGGGGAGTTTAAGCCGGGTCAAATGGTTAAAGAATTTGATACGGTGGTGTTTGAAGCGCCTTTGATGGAATTGCAAGGTCCGGTGAAGACGCAATTTGGCTATCACTTGATTTTAGTAACCGACCGAAACGAACCGTCGGCGTAAAAATGCCATCCTGACCGTGACAAAAGAGCTTTAAGTCGCACGCCAAGGACGAGAAGTATTGGAGAGTGAAAACACGCTCCTCAAAACGTATCGACGAATATAGCAGCCGCATAAACATGTATTATTTAAATTATTATTATTATTATTATTATTATCTTCCTCCTCCCTTTGTTATTATTATTGTTGTTTATCCACACACCAGTTTTTTGTTTTTTTTTCTCGAGGCGAAGCGAAGCGAGAAGCGATTTCTAACCGCTAACTGCTGAGCTTTATCTTCTTTTCACGTCTCGAGACGGCCGCTTTTATTCCACAAAAAAATTATTCTTCGCGCTAACGGGAACGTGTGCACTACTTACTCGTTGCGATCTGATTCATCGATTGTCGAGCACACATTTGCATCGCAGAGAATATATTTGTCGCAAATACACGTCTTCGATATCGATTCGTACACACTTTTGATCGTTGTTGTTTAAGCGCGCGCTTCATCTTTCCGTTCGGATTGATTATACCACTTTTAAAGCAACGCTTTAACGAGTCACACTTAGGCGTACGCTTAGATAGAAAACAAAAATGCACGGCGTTTGTCTTCAACAAGGGATGACGCGAACGTCGTCGACGGTCAATTTTACTCAAGCGAGTACTTCTTCATCGTCGAGAAAGACAATCGCGATGCCATTTCCGAGATCGCGAGGCAGAGGAGGGAAGGCTTCAACGACGCGCGACGCCGTGGCTGAGCCATCGCAACAAGAACAAACGTTCCAAAGACGACCGGAAGATGTCGTTCGATCGAATGGGAAAGAGGTTGAATTATTCGCCTTAGAAGCGTGCGTGAAAAGGCAGGAGAGCGGCCAGTTGGCTCCGAAAGTGAACGTCGTGCCGTCTATATTAGATCCAGCGTTTGAGCGTTGCCGAGAAGTCACCGCAGAGTACGCGAAGACGTTTTATCTAGGAACAAAATTGATGACGCCGGAGAAACAACGGGCAATTTGGGCGATTTACGTCTGGTGCAGACGTACGGACGAGTTAGTAGACGGGCCGAACGCGTCGCACATTACGCCAGAGGCTTTGGATAGATGGGAGGAGCGCTTGGAGAATATTTTTGCCGGGAAACCGATGGACGTTATCGACGCGACGTTGGCGGATACCGTGAGTAAGTTTCCGGTTGATATCCAACCGTTTCGAGATATGGTTGATGGTATGAGAATGGATTTGGTAAAACCACGGTACGAAACGTTCGATGAGTTGTACGAGTATTGCTATCGCGTGGCTGGTACTGTTGGCTTGATGTCCATGCCGATTATGGGCGTGGATGAAAACTATAAAGGCGACTTACAGTCGGTGTATAAAGCGGCGTTATCGTTGGGATTAGCGAACCAGTTGACGAACATTCTCAGAGATGTTGGAGAAGATGCGAGAGAGCGTAATCGCATTTACGTTCCCTTGGAAGATTTGGCTAAGTTTGGCATCACCGAAGGTGAAGTGTTGACGGGATTGGTACAAAACGGGAAAGTGGACGAACGCTGGGTGAAGTTTATGAAGTTTCAAATCGCGAGGGCGCGAGAGTGCTTTGCTTCCGCGGAAGCCGGCGTAAACTGTTTGAATAAAGACGCGAGATGGCCGGTATGGTCCGCGTTGGACGTATACAGAGATATTTTAGATGCCATCGAGGCAAACGGATACGACAACTTCACGCAAAGAGCGTACGTACCAAAGATGCAAAAGTTTGCGATGTTGCCGACGAGTTTCGCAAAGGCGCAACAAGGGCCGACGGAAGAGCAGCAAAAGGGTCGCTGGAACGAGTAATTAACATCTATAAAAGAGAAAGAATGAGAGTGAAATCAATTAGTAAAGCGAGCGTTTTAAGAAAGAATACAAATTACATTTTTTGTGTTTCGAAATTACACAACTATCCTCTAGCTTTTGGCGCCGGTCGTCCAGCTTTGACTTTTGGCTTCCTCGCTTCTAAAAAGTCTTCGATCGAAATCCCTTCGCATTCGTGACACGTGAATCGTTTCGGCGTCTTCGCTTCATCTTCAATGCCCACGCATCTCGTGTGCATCCAAATCTCGCACCGGTCGCACGCAATCATTCGCTCCCCATCGTCGTCGTTCGTTCCACAATGGCAGTTCACGACCCACTGATCGAGTCCGCCTTGGTAACGGTATTCGCTCTCTAAGTCCGCGCCTTCACCCATAACTTCGGCGTGCGCGTACTGCAACGAGTTCTTGTTCAATCTCGTCGAGTCTGGAAGGTTTTCGTACCCTTTAATCGCGGTGACTTTGAATTTTGAGAGGATAACGTATAAATCCGCAAACGCTTTCGTCGCTTCTTTTTTCAACTCGCCCAACGTGCACGGAACCGGAAGTAGAACAATCTCTGGCGGTGGCTTAGACTCGACGCCAAGCTTCCGCCGATTCTTACCCATAATTGCACCACCTAAACCAGAGACTTTTGGTCCTGAATTTGATCTATCGATGATCGCAGTAACGAGTACGCGAGTCGGTTTAAGATTTTTGACATTCGCAGGCACGCTCAAGTGCAACAAGTCGTCGATATCTATGTATGTTTTGACAAATTGTTTCGTATCCAACAATACTCGAGCTGCATTTGTGAGATGTGCACCTTTACACGTAACTCTAATCTTGTTCCCGATCTGAACTCGTGCTGGTTTGTAGCTTTCCAGACAGTCTCGATAAACCGCTCTCAAATCCTTATCGACGTCGTACGCAGTAAGCTCTGAGATGGCTTTCGCGTTTGGATTCGAACGAATTTGTGGCGTCACCGGAGCTATCGTCGGCAGTTTTTGTTGACTTTTTCGTTCCATTTTCATCGAAGATGGAGGCGCTAAAATTGCCGTTGCAGAACGCGTTTCTCTTTGATTTCTTACTGGTTGTTGGCGAGTCGCTCCTCTCGACGTCGTTCCGTTGCGCAGTACGCGAATGTTATTCAATGGAGATTTCCCTACCACAACTGGTTCAACTGGCGCGTTCGCGTATGGGTTCATAAAGTCGAGCGGAGCCGTATAAGTAGGCGAATTTGGCGATATCGTCGAGTTCGGCATCTCCAACTGATACTCTAACTGAGAATTTATCGGGTTATTCCGTCTTCGCACTTTCGCTCTTGCATCCTTCGCTCCGTTTTTACCGTCCATAATGACAGGATGATCCGCAATTGTCTTTAAGACGTGATCCAAAAGTCCCGTATCTCCAACACCTTTCAGACGCGCAAGGTTTCGAACGTCTTGTCTACCTAACCAGAAGCCTTTATTATCCGCCAAAACCATCACGCATGCATTTGCCGCGACATTGACGCGAGCGAGCGTCCATCTCGTCTGCGCCGCCGGATTCGGATTACTCGAGCGACCTCGTTTCCACTCGACCATTGGTTCGGTTGGAAGAGGTGCTTGCTTGACCATAGGCATTTGTTGTTTCTGTTGCTCTTGGTGACCGTTATGCTGTACTATTGAAGTTGGTGATCTGAGCGTTCGCGCAAACGCAGAAGCTAGACCGGTTCCAGCCATTTTTAGTTTCTTCGCCGCCGAAGCAAAGACCGAGTCGTGGTGCACCGTTTCCTCTCGTTTAATTTCTTCTTCTGCTTCTTCTTCTTCTTCTTTTACTGCTACTTCTATGAACTCTTCCTCGTTCTTAATTTCCGGATAAGCGCGTTTCTTGTTGGATCCCGCCCCGCCCGCTGCTCCATTTTTTGTTTCTTGTTGATGATGATGATGATGATGAGAAGAGTGACGACGGGGAGTCGTTTGGTTCGTTTGAGGTCTATTCTCGGCAACATCTGAAATTCCGGCCAACACGGCGCCTACGCCGTGCGTTGCTAACGTTTCGAACGGCCTGATGCCTTCTTTTACTTCTCTGCGAATATTTCTTTGCAATCGGAGCAAAGCTTTGACTAAATCGCCTAAAGTTTTTGGAATCTCGAGTTCATCATCTTCTTCCTCCTCATCCTCGTCGCCCGTCTTCTTTTCTGCTTCGAGCGTAAGAATATTGACGTATTTATCGATTAAGTGCACCATTGGATCGTCCTCGCCTCCAGTCATGACAAAATCGCTTCTTAAGTTTTTCAACGGGAACGTTCGAAAATCAGCACCTGCTCGTTTATGCGAAGTCACCGTATTTCCAAAGCTACCTTTACCAAACACGTACCCGTACGTCCCGTACCACGTGTTCCCACTACTCGCGGGGTTCAACAATCGATACTCAACTCCGTATTTCTGCGAAACGTCCTCCACGGAAACCTCTCTCGCTCTCAACGTGTAGCAAATATTCTCCCACAAACCCATCAATTGCGATCCGCTCAACACCATCGATCCCGCCTCTCGTCCGTTGATACGTTTTAAATGTCCACACCCATTTCCGTGAAGTAATCCGTGCAACAAATGCGTCTGATGATCGACAATCGAACATTCTTTATCGATTTCTCCACACACCGTACACACTCTCTCACCTTTCGGCACGGCGCAGCAACACAACTGACAGACTCTTTTCCCGGCCAACTCTGGTTTTCCTCTCGTTTTAAAATCCGTGTGGACGATAAAGTGCCACTGTTTTTTGTTCACCGGGTGATGATGCCACCCGATACATTTACAGCAATCGCAGTGTATGCATTCTTCGTCTTCTTCGACTTCTGTGGACTCTTCGTATATCCGCAAAACCGTCTCGTGCGCCGGTTGGTCTTTCGAAGTCGAAGGCGTCCTCAACACGAGAGTGTACCCCCAAATCCCATCTTCCGTCGCTCGCGCGTCTGGCGTCGCGAGTTTCAGAAACTGTTTAATGTTTAATCGAAACGGACCAAAATATTCCACCTTTCGTTTAATCCAAGGCGTCGGTTCCGCGATATTCACCTTCTTTTTTCTCTCCTCCTCGTCCTCTGTGGTCGTATTCCTAGGCCCCCCACCGCCAGCAGAACTTTGGGTGGTACTTCTCCCGGACCTCATCGAAGCAGCCATAAATCGCTTCCTCTCTCTCTCTCTCTCTGTCTCTGTGTGTGTCCGTGTGTCTCGCGCTCAACCGAGGGTGGTGGGTTCCCCCAGCGCCGCCGAGAGGCACGTCGAATTATAATATATCGAGTGCGTCTGCTGCCCTTTTTTTTTCTGGGTGGAAGACAAAAGGGAGAAAAGCGCTTGCCTCTAAAACTCAATTGAGGTTAACAAAAACACAAAATTCCCACAATCCTTAAACAGATCGGATATCGATTTTCAATCTTCTGTTGTCTCTTCAAACGGAGCAGTCAGGGAGGAGAAGAGGAGGGTGTGCGCGCGCGTGTGTCTGTGTGTGTATACAACAACAAACAGCTCTCGTCGCTCTCTCTCTTTTGATGATGATGCAAAAAAGGGTGTGCAATTGATAAGAGAGAAGAGGGTTTAGGGATCATCATTTTTCGACGGCTTTTTGTTTCCACACAACAAAAAGAGCAGATATATGTCGTCTTTGCTTTTTAACCCATCTCGGCCGGGAGGACGAGGACGCGCGGTGATGACGATTGGCAACAGCGCCGGTGGTGCTGCTGCTGTTCGAACAACATCTTCTCGCGTTGTTTTTGCGTCCACGTCTTCTGCGTCTTCTGCGTCTTCTTCTTCTCGTCGTCGTCGTCGTTATCATCGGTTGTGGAAAAAAAGTTTAAACGAAAAAGCGTCGACGACGACGGCGGCAAGAAGCGCAAACGGGAAAGGAGAGAGCAATTTATTAAACGCGACGACGAGAGGGTGGATGAGTATTTCTTCAAACGCATTAGAAAGAGGAACTTTTAGAGGAAAGCGACGACATCAACACGCTCCGGTGTCGGCGTCGTCCATCGATGGAGCAGGAGGAGGAGGAGGAAGCAGAGGAGGAAGCAGAAGCAGAGGAGGAGGAAGCAGAGGAGGAGTTGGGAATACACAACAGAACAACAAAAACAGAGGAGGAAAAAGCAGCAAAAGAGAGGTGATGAAGAACAAAACGAAAAAAGGACAACATCGAACACAAGGCGTTTTAATGAGCAGAGGAGGAAAATTTTTTACGAAGAAACGATTACCGGAACCTCTGCGGTTTATGTCTGGGATTTGGGACCGATCGTTCGATGAAGAAAGCGAGGAGGAAGAGAAGGAGGAAAACGGGGACGAGAAGAAAAGAGAAGAGGAGAGAAAGAGGAAACGGTTCGGGTACTTTGGCGCGTTGATATTGCAAATATCCTTGGGCGCGTTTTACTGTTGGTCGTTGTTTTTGGTGCCTTTAGAGTTCTCGTTGAATGTCGGGAGGGCGCAGTTGTCGGCGATATTTTCGTTGGCGACGTTGTTTTTTACGCTGTCTCTGTCGTTTATAGTGCCCTCGTTGATATCGAGGATTCGGCCGAGAACGATGTGTATTTTAGCGACTATATTGGCGACGAGTGGCGTGTTCATGGCGTCGTTTTGTTCGACCGCGATGTCGATTTTTCCTTTATATATCGGGTTTGCCGGTCTATTTGGCATCGCGTGTGGTCTCGGGTACGGGTTATCGCAGCAAATGTCCTCGTTTGCACCGTTTGGACAAGGGTTAGGGACTGGACTAGTCACCTCGGCGAGAGCCTTTGGCGCTTTCGTGTACGCGCCGTTGATTGAAAAGAAGCTGGATTTTTACGGCCCGGACGTTGCGTTGAGGAACTTGTCTTACGCGATTGCCGTTTTAGGTACCGTAGCGTCGCTGTGTTTTCACAAAGCATCCATAGATATTCCTCTCGGCTTACGACGAAGAAATAAGTTGGCGGTGACGGATTTAGAAACCTTGCGAAGATTGACCGATTTGCGTCCGCACACGATCAAGATGTGGTTCGTAAACACCCTGGGATGTTTTGCAGGAATCTCAGTCATTTCGCAAGCTGCGGTGTTGTTACTGTCTAGAGGGGACGCCACCGTTTCCGCGAACGTTGCCGCTGGCGTCATGTACGTCTCTTTGGCGACAACTGCCGGAAGAATCATAGGAGGGTCACTTTGCGATCGCTTCAAAGCAAAATCGGTTTTAATATTCGCTCCGTTAATCACCGCAGCAGCTATGTTTTGGGCGAGCAGCACCAGTAGTGCCATCATCGGCTCTGTCATCATGCCACTCTCGGCAATTCGATTCGCGTTACTCGCGACTGGATTATCCTACGGCATTTTACAAACCGCCGTGCCTTGCGAAGTCCGACGGGTCGCCGGCGACGGTGACTTTGCCCGAGCCTACGGTCGCATCTTCACCGGTTTTTGCGTCGCCGGTTTCTTCGGCCCGTACGTCAGCGGGATCTTATTCGATGCGTTCGGAACCTACCGCGTCGCCTTCCAAGTTTCCGGATTTGCCAGTCTTCTCTCCTCCGTAGCCGCGACGACGCTCAAAGGCGAAGCCGCTGTCCTCAGAGAGAAGAGAGCGATGGAGTTGAGAGCGGTCGAAGCCGCGGCGAGAAACGATACGAGGTACGTCGATTGCACGAGAACCAAAGAGAACGAGTGGGGGTCCATCGAAACGTAATATAAGCAGAGAGAGTGTATATACTCCTCTCTGTCACTTCTTCTACTCACTGCGTCGTATGAATCGAGCATCATCATCATCATAATAGTGTATTTGTAACGAGAGTAATAATAATAATATCATGTCGCTTGTGATTATTGTTTTGGTCTGTTTCTTTTTGCAAAAAAGGCACTCAAAGGCACCTCAAAAAAAAAGCATTCTTCGTCGTTCCCACGACTCTAAAGAATACAACTACTCTCGTCTTCTCTCTCATCCTCTCGCCCGTCCTTTTGTCGTAAAAGAAGAAGAAAAAGATCTCATTAAAAGAATATAAGAATGGAGGACGACGACCCGTTCGATTTCAAAATCGGCGTGGAAAAAAACGCGCTGAAATCTGCGAAGAAAACCGCCACCGAGGCGATGATGAATTCGATGATGATGAAACCGTCGTCGACCACGTTGGAATCGTCGTCGTTTACGTCGTTTGGAGAAGAGGAGAAGAAAACGATGACGATGAACGACGGAGTAAAGGGCATCCCCGAATCGAAAGCGTCGTCCACAAAAACGGATGAGGATCAAAAGAAGAAGAAGAACGATGATGATGATGATGCGAAAGTAAACGCAACCATCGAGTCTTTCAGCACGGAAACGAAAGTCATCTTGACAACTTTAGGCAAAATTCTCGAACGCTTGGAGGCGTTAGAGTTAGTTGCGTTGAGAAATGCGAAGGAAGTCGCGCGGGTGGAAAACGCTCTGCACGGATTCATCGTCGGACAAGCGAGGAAAGAAAACGGGAAAGAACCGATAACGAGCGCGAATTTGTTCGCGGTAGCTGATTCGTCAGAAGAGGAGGAAGAAGAGGAGGAAGAAGAAGAGAAGATTGAAGAGGAGATTAAAGAGAATATCGTTCTCAGAGCAGGGAGCGGGCGAAGTAGAAGACCGCCGACGCCTGAAGGCGCGCATCATCCTCCGCATTATCCTCCACATAATCCCCCTCCGCACCATCCTCCTCCTCCTCACGCGCATCATCAGCACCACCAGGATCCTTACGGTCCGCCGTCATTCGCGAGAGGAGGGAGAGGCGGTCCTCCGCATCCTCCTCCTCCTCCTCCTCCGCACGAGAGAAGCGGGTCTCCCTCGGGGGAGTCCGCCGCCCATTACCCGGGCATCGACCATCATCTTCATCCTCATCCTCATCGGTCGCCTCCGCCGCCGCATCACGGCGGTCCTTCATCGCCACCTCCACACCACGGCCATCCACCTCCGCCTTCACACGTGCAGCACGATCCGTACGGAACGTATCACCCATCTCCTCCTCCTCCTCCCCAAGTTCTCGCGAGCTCGTATCCATCTCCTCCGCCTCCGTCGCCGCCTCAAGTCCAAAACGAAGACATACCTTTGGACGTCATAGTCGGCGAATTCGCGTCCATGGGATTCACGCGCGACGAAGTCATGACAGTGCTTGGAAAAATGGAAGCTAGGAACGAGCAAAAGGAAATGAATTCGATTCTAGACAAACTCATGGCGGGCGAAGGCAAATTGTAAAAGTAATATCAATAAAACAAACACAACGTCATTAAAGTACAATTTTTTGCTAACTTCCACTAATATCCTAACTTTTCCGCATTTGAGCCGAGCTCCTTCTTAACTGCCTCAAAATCTCCAATCTCGTGCTGACGCGTGACCGCGTAACACTTGTGCGTCGTAAACATCCACTCGGCGAATTTATCCGGCGTGTCGTACATTTTCGCATTTTCTCTCAACTGCTTCTCGGATTCGATTTCCCTCTCCTCTCTGGCTATTAAAGTTTCCTTGGACAAACCCGAATCTCTCGTCGAAACGAATCGGATTTGCGTGTCCTCATCACCATTCCCTTCTAAAGGCATCCCCCACACCCACTCAAACGCCGCTTTCACTCGTCTCATGTGAAACTTAGACGTCACCACCTCTACGTTTTTCCATCCCCTCGGAATAGCGTGCACGTACCTGGTAAAATACGCGTTACCGATGGTATCCATGCTCGACGTATCCTTCAAAATCTTCCCGGGATGGACGTCGTGCGTATCGATTAAATATTCTGCCATCATCGTCGATTCGTGATAAATAAATCCTCCTTTTTGTAATGGAGGTGGTTTATGCGGCGTCGCCGATCCGGCTATGCATATGTACGCTTTCTCGTTCGCTTTTTTATGCGCCTCGGCGCAATAGTCCAAACGCTCCAGGACCCACTCGGGAAGCCACAAATTATCTGGAGTAAATCCACCGGCTACGACTACGATTGCATCTAAGGACGACGACGAATTATTGTTCTCGTCGTTGTTGTTCTCCTTGCGTCGTTTACCTCGCATCCATCCTTCCTCCGTCCCGAGAGAAGAATAAGAAGACTTTGAAAGATATCGAAAACGAGAATGATGATGTTTCCCGCAAAAGCTGCTCCTCTTCTTTCCCCCAAAAAACAAAAAGCTTTTCACACCGCCGCTTTTGCTGCTCCTATTCGTAGTATTGGCGCAAAATAACGCCGCCGCTGCTGCTCTCGTCGTCGTCATCGTTCTCGTTCTCGTTCTCGTTCTCCTCGTCTCTACACGCAGAAGGGAAAAAAGAAGAGTCACACACTACTAACGATGTAAAATAAAATCACTCGTCTTTTTTTCTTCGCTTTTTCATTTTTTCATTTTTTTTTTGTTTCTCGATTTGACTGCTTTTTTTGTTCTTTTTCCCTCTGTTTGTTTTGCCTCCTGGATCGGAAAATTCTCTTCACTCTTTTCTCTCTAACTAAAATCAAATATGTTTGCTGCGAGATTGCTGAGATTGTCTTCTCCTTCTAAAAAGACGACGACGACGACGTTGTGTTCGGCGGCTGTTCGATGCGTGGGAGCAGCAGCGTTTACGAATACTAATAATAGTTTTAGCGGTGGTTTTGCGAGAACAACAACAGCGCTTCTTCAAAATCAATCTCATCATCGGCGTTTTTGGAATTTTGCATTTTTGCCGGCGCATCAGAGGAGTACTTTTTCTTCTTCTTCTTGTAAAACTTCTTCTTCCGCGAGTTTCGAGGAAAAGGGAAACGACGACGACGCGAAACAATACCAATTACGGAAGAATCAAAGAAGAGGAGAGGAGCGTGGTGGTGTTAGTATTGGCGGAGGAAGAAGATTTTTAGGAAGGAGATCGTTCAGTGCTGGTTCGTCGTCGTCCAAGGAAAGTGAAGGCGTCGTAACGACCACCTCTTCTTCGTCTTCTTCGTCTGAGAGCGCACGATTGTCGGCGATTTTGAGAGCGGAGATTAAACACGAGGCAGAATCGTACGAACAGTCGGAAACGGCGAAAGGTGGACCACCGGATGGGTGGACGCTGAGCGAAAGAGAAGGGGATTGCGACGTGTACTTGTCCAAGGAATTTGGCGAAGACGAGGAGATTTTGGTGCACTTTTCCGCCTCGGACGATCCGATGGAAACGGAGTACGGACGAGACGACGATAACGGCGTGGACGATGTCATCGACGAAGGTTCAGGCGACGAGGATATCGAGGAGGAGTTTTCTGTGACTGTTTCGAAGACTGGAAGCGGGAAACAGTTGGAATTTTTTTGCGTAACGGATGGCGAGTTGATTGAGATTCAACACGTTCAATACGAAGGTTTCGAATGGAACGAAGGAGGAGGAGGAGAAGGAGGAACCGGTAGTGGTGATGATGATGCAGAAGGCGAGGGTATTTTATTTGACGAAGAGTTTGACGACAACAACTATCCCGGGCCGCATTTTGAGGACCTGGATAAAGGCGTCCAGGATGCTTTTTTATCGTATTTAGAAGAGAGAGGAATAAACGCGGCGTTGGCGGATTACATCGTCGAGACGAGAATAGATAAAGAACAGAAAGAGTATACGAGTTGGTTGGAAAAAGTCGCAGACTTTCTCAAATAAGAATAGTAAACGTGTGATGTAATATACTTGTCCTTTTATACAGGCGAGAGGCGCCTCGTTCCGATTCGTTTTCTAAAAGTTGTTTGCTACTCGTATTTTTACAATTTTTCGCGAACCATGGCGGTACCGAATAACTCCCACGTTCGCTTTTCATTACCTCGCGTTCGTTTGCGCGCCGGTAAGTACTGTCGAACACATATTTGGATCCAGTTATCCGTGCCGTTGCTCCCATTCAAGAGCGTATGTTTTCTAGTTCTCAGCTGGTGCAACGTCGCCCTATTCGCGCTCAAATCACACGGGGGCAACCCTCTCAAGAAGTACTTACCTTCCTCTGGCGATACCGTCACGCGCAAAACGCCCGTCGCGTCTTCGACTAATATTTTGAAAACGTACTCCCATTCGTTCGTGACTGGATTCTTCACGCACCACTCCTTCTCGTCTTCCGGCCAGAACTTTTGCGCTCGAACGTATAATCTGTGTCTATTCGGTGCCTCTTTTAAAAGCGCGGATCGAATCGTATCCCATTTCACTTGCGGATGCATAATCATGGTAACGTTTGGTGCATCCACGCCTACGTTTGGTGCCCAATTCGCTACGATATTAGCCTTTTGACGAAACTGAACTTGGTCCAACCACGTCGGATGGCCTTTCGCTTCAACCATCCATTTTGAATTTGCGAAGAAAGCGCCGTTTAACTGCGCTCCGTGAACACCCGCGGTAAGATTTCTTAATTTCACCCACTGCCCTTTCTTTGGCATCTCGTCGCTAAAATCAAAGCCTCGAATGTACACCGGAAACGCCGAGCCGTAGGATACGGCGTCTCCCATTTCTTCGAGCATTCGTCTCGTCGACGGCGGAAAATCCTGGCCTCGTTCGATGACATCTTGCGTTGGATTGATGTCTTGATCTATTGGAAGCCAATACATGGGCCCGAGCGCCTCCGCTTGGTTCGTATCGTCCACGAGCTGCGGAAAATCCGGCGTCGATAAACTCATCGGCGCCGCATCAGAACCGTCCCAAACGAAAATCACTTCCGGATACCCGTCTCTGTACCCAACGTCTAATATCTTCACGTGCAAATCGTAATTTCTTTCTCGCTGAATATCTTGAATCCTTCTGTCGTACTTCCCTAAATACGCAATCTTTGGCATTCCCAAACATTCCGGCGTGTTCTTCCACGCGATTAAATTTTCAATCCTTTGTTGATCCTCGTCCGTAAACGTTATATCATTGGACGATCTCTGCTTCGCACTATCTGCATCCACAATCTGCACCGGTTCGCCGCTAAACAGAACGAAGTGCGTTTTCGAATACGCGTTCCCGTTCGTAAACTGGCCTATTTTCGCGACGAACTGTATCGTCCCTTCCTCTCTTCCTCCACCGTAGTGTTGGTTATTTCTGCTATTCGGTCGGTAAAACGACACCTCCAACCGATGAAATCGAATCACATCTCCAACCTGCGCTAATATCGGTAAATCTTCCTTCTTATTCGCGAAGCACGCGATTTCAATAAACGGTGGATTCACTCGTTTCATCCCTTTCCTCGGCTTCATCTCGTCCCCGTTATAATCCGAGTTCAACGATTCGTCGAACAGTTTGAGTTTTAAATACGTATCACCACTTCTCGTGATTTGAGGTTGATATTTCTCCGCGACGATGCCGTATATGTGCGCGCGTTGCGTTTTCACGTTCGTTTTCTCCTCGATTTGATATAACTCCGCCAGGGAGAGGTACTCGTACTTCCCTCCCGTCGCTCTCTTCGACGCCATTCTTGTATTTGTTTTGATGTGTCTAATGTGTGTTTGAATTTGAGACGAAAAGAAGAGGAAAATTGAGAAAAAAGGACGACGAAAAAAACGAAAAAACGAAAAATCAAAATTTTTTCACATCGCGCTTCTTCACTTCATTCGAGTGCAAACGCAGTGGTGGAAGGGGAACACGTGAACACGGAGAGAAAGAGAGAAGGAGAGAGAGAGACAGACAGAGAGAGACTTTTATTGCGAGTGGTGGTTTTTGACGCTTTCTTTCTTTCTCTCTGAACAACAACAAGAAGAAGAGACAAAAGAAAAGAATACGAGAGAAATTTTAATAACGTTGGACGTTGGAGAGGCACCCGGAAGAGAAAAACGAAGAGGCAGTCAACATCATTTCAGAGAGAGAAAGAGATACGATGAATACTCACGAAAACAATCAAAACGATACAAACGACCAGCATGAAAGAAGAGAAGAAGAAGACAACAACAGCGAAGAGAAAACGGCGTCGAACACGACGGAAACGCGATCGATTTTTACAGGCTCGAATCACACGTACTCGGACCACTCGAGTTCAGATGAAGATGAAGATTTTGCGTCGGTCGGAGACGAATGCGCAGCACGAAATACATCGGCAGAAAACAATAAAGAGTTTGACGGCGAAGAGAGCGATTATTACGAACCGAGAGATTCCTTGTCGCAATTTTCTGGGTCGGACAGACACTTGGCGGAAGTTTTAGATCGACAGTTGAGCGCGATGGGCCAATCGTGCGCGGACGAGAACTCGTTAGACCCGGAAGACTTGAAGGCGCCGAGCGTACAAACCGACCCGACGAACCCGAACAACGATATTTTGAATTCAGATATGGATGAAAGCGTGAGTGGAGGCGGGACGCCGAGAGGGATAGAAGCAGAGTTGCGAGATCCCACGAAGTTTACGCTAAAGAATTTAGACACCGGGGCGGAATATTTAGTCGGAGAGGAAGCAGCGAACGCTTTGTTGCACAAGAAGAAAGAAAAAAGCGGCGGCGGCGAGAGGAGGAGCGAAGACAGGGAAAATGCACCAACAGTGACAGACTTAACGACTGGGACAGTCATGTCTGTGGTGGAAATGGAACGGAACGTAGCTATTGAAGCGGTGACGTCGCCGATTTTGAACGAAGTCGAGAGGAGAGAGCGGCTGTCGATGAAAGAAGAAGGAGGAGAGCAAAGCGAAGACGACGGTAAGACGAAGAAGAAAGGAAGGAGTAGCACAACAGCGGACGTCGTCGGTGATAAAAAATCGACGACAAAACCTAGGAATCCCGGCCGGTGGTTGAAGAAACGATCGACCGAGGCTTGGAATAAAACGAAGGAGGTGAGTAAAATCGCGGCGGAGAAAATCGTAGAGACCAAGTCGCAGTTGCAGCATTCGCTCGAGGATCGCAAACAAGAGAGAAGAGCGCAAGAAGAAGAGAATAGCTCACACCACGCTCAAACTATAGTCAAACCAGGTTGCGAAGAAGTTGGTCAGTACCTCAAAGTGCACGTGAATAGGAAAGGGTTCAAAGATTTCTCAAAAGTTAAAGTTATTCAAAGCGTCAAAGGCCACGAAGGCGCCGTCTGGTGCATGAAGTTTTCGCGAACTGGCAAGTTCTTAGCCACAGCTGGTCAAGATAGAATTGTTCGCGTGTGGACTATTCAGTGCATGAAATCAGAAGCGCCGGAAAATGCAGACGAGTCGGAAAATTACCACGAAGACGGCGAGATCAAAACGTGTTCGTTCAAAAAGCGTGGAGAATCGATGTTCAAAGACGTTCCGTTGCGCGCATACGTCGGTCACAAAGGGGACGTGTTAGATCTGTTCTGGTCGCACACGGATTGGTTGCTTTCTTCGAGCATGGATAAAACCGTTCGATTGTGGTACACGACTATGAATGAATGCTTGAGAATTTTCGCGCACCAAGATTTCGTAACTGCGATTGATTTCAACCCGGTGAATGATAAATACTTTGTCTCTGGGAGTTTAGACGGTAAGTTGAGATTATGGAACATTCCCGATCACAGAGTCGTTGACTGGGTGGATATTGGAGAAATGGTTACAGCGGCGTGTTTTCAAAGCGATGGTAAATGCGTAGTCGCCGGATCATATCGGGGGAAGTGTCATTTTTACCAAACCGTCGGCTTCAAGTTTGAGTATCTCACTTTGCTCGACATTCAAAATCGCCGGCAAAGAAATCCGATGGGCAAAAAGGTTACCGGCTTACAATTCTTTCCCGGTGACGATCGCAAGTTACTCGTCGCATCGAACGACTCGCGGTTAAGAATATATGACGGTTACCAGTTGAAGACAAAGTATAAAGGGCATAAGAATAAGAATTCGCAAATCAAAGCGACGTTTAGCGAACGCGGTGACTTTATAATTTGCGGTTCCGAAACTGAGTACCTTTTTGTTTGGCCGACGGTGAATACTTTCATCCCGAGCGCATTTCATGGCGGATATAAAAAAGACAAACACGCGACGTACGAAACTTTTGCCGCACAAACCGACATCGTTACGACGGCTGTATTCGCCCCAGAAGAAGTCATCATGGCGCGAATGCCAGAAAATGAAAAGAGCGCTTATGTATCGAGAAGAAAGTCCGATCAAGAGGAGATTGAGAGCTTGCGAATACTAGCGGCGAAAGAATTGAGTGAACAAGTAAAACAGTTGCGAATGAACTCCGAGGAGAAAAAAGACGATCAAAAGAATACTCCGGCGTCTTCGTCAAATAGCATAAAAGCTCAAGCGTCGAAATGGGCTTTGGAAATCGCCGAGGCCAAAAAAACGTGCGAAGCGAGCTTTCGCAAAGCCGCTGGTCTCGGACAAATAATAGTTACCGCTGGTTACAGCGGTGAAATTAGAATATTCGAAAACTGTGGACCACCTGAGCAGCTGTCGTCGTCTCAGGTTGGGAAGTCTTCAAATAAAGAGTGAATGGACACTGAATTAGAAATAAATCGTCACGCGCTACCAAAAATAACAATGCAAACATGTCGCTAAAACTATCGACTAAAAGTATCTAATCGTCATCCGGTACTAACCCGGTTCTAAATCTAAACCCACCACTACTATTTTTATCTCGCGGTCTAGGAGTAGGCTCTGCATTCCCTGCGTTTATCCTTCGCATCGCGGCTATGACGTCATCTCTCCCTTCGGATTCCTTTGTGTTCGTATTCATCGTCTTTGCTTGCGGTGCATTCGCAGATCTTGCGAGGCGAGATTCTAACGCTGCATTTGCAGCCCGTAAACCCATCTCTCGTCGCTCGGCATCTTTCAATTTCACACGAAAGATTGCAGTTTCTTTTTCCATTTCCGCGAGTAACTCGTGAATCGAAGTGATGAGCTGAATTTGCGCCTCGTCGATAACAACTCCGTCCTCTTCTCCATTCTCATCTTCGTCGTCGTCGTCCTCTCCGTCTGAAGTAGCGGCGCTTTCATCGGGATTATTATTACTACTACCACCCGTATCGCCACTCGCCAATCGAGTTAAAGCATCTATAAGTTCTTTTGTTGTCGCGACTGCTTCGTTCGTTTTCGTCTCGCACACAGAATCTGCTTCGGACGTGGACATTTCGAGAAACTCGTTTTGTTGTTCTGCTTCTGCCGAGCGTAAAGACGAAGACACGTTTTGCTCCTGAGATACGGGTTTAGCTTGCACCTGCTTCAACCAACTCTGTAACATTTCAACGATGGGAACGTCTCCACTTTCAATCAACGCTTGGATCGCGTTCGATTGTCCAACGCGTCTTTGCATTTCCCTTCTCTCCTCGTTCATAGCTTCCGCGAGATTTTGATAGTATACCCGATCCTCGTTTGCTACATACAAAGCTCGCTCTAACTCTTTCGATCGCTCCAACGCATCCGTTTGCGTGTTCTCGTACAAGAATAACTTTGACTTGTATTCTAAAACAACTTCCTCCAATTCGACTACTTCTCTCGCTAACTCGTTCGCGCGTTCTCGAGTTTCGATATACCCTCGCCTTGAAGCGTCTCTGTCGTTTGAGATGCTCTGTTGAACGCTCGAGTGTAACATCATCTCGCTCGAAAGCTTGTTCAATTCGTTTTCCAACGCCGTACTTCTATTCTTCGCATTGTTGAACGCGCTCGTTAACGATTCGTTTTCTTCCATCAAACTTTCGATGATCTTTTGGTTTTTATCCATCCCGCGCTTGAGACTTAATTTTTCAGTCGTCAAATCGTCAATCATGTTTTGCAACGAGGTGATTTCGTCTTGCTCGAGCTTGGACATTCCGTTACCCGTACTAATACCACCAAACGGTGTCAGCGTTGAACCTCTACCGAGCATATCTGAAATCGAAGACTCTCCTCCCATTTGTTCCTTCCTCCGTTTGGATTCTAAAATTCCCCTCTCGAAACTCGAGAGCCGTTGTTCTTCATTTTTATTCTTCTCCCTCTCCAAAAACTTGGAAAAAGAGTACGGCACGTCGTCAGCGTCGTCGTACCCATCCTTCTTCTTCGTCGGGCGAAAAATCGCTTCTAACTCGTCCATCGGCACGTCAATCGTGGCTTTCTTCAGCTTCGTCGGTGGAGCCATTTTCTTCTCCGGAGTCACGAATCGATTCACGTATTCTTCTGGATCGAAACTTTCCTCCAACGACGACATCTTCTTTCTATCAATGTCAGCGTCCTCTTGCTCTTCAAAGCCACGCATATTCATCTTTACCGGCGGCGTCGCCTCTTCTTCCATCATCCTACCCCCAGCCGCATTGTAACTCTCGTCGAAAGAAAATTGAGGCGGAGGCGGGGACATAAACGCCGCAACGCCTCCTTCTTCTTCTTCTTCCTCCATTCCGCGTCGCGGGTGTTCATCTGAAGCAGCAGGTCGCATTGGCGATGCGTGCGCGACAATGTCTTCTTCACCCTTAGTATTACCATTACTATATCTTACCGCATCTGGTGCCATCGTAAATGCAAACGTTTCGGTCGTATTCGCTGTTTGTTCTTCTTCTTCTTCATCCGCCGTCGTCGTAAAAGTCATTTTCATCGAGTCGTCCCCTTTTGGTTCATCATCATCTGCAACTAAAAACGGTGGTTTCGACGCCACCCTTTCCCCTAACGCGTTTTGTTGGTCTTCGTTCTTCGCAAAATTCAAACCAGAGATTGAAGAAACGTTCTTCTTCTCCTTCTTCGCCGCTTTCTTCTTTCTGTACGCATCCAACTGCACCGTTGTTATGATAAGAAGTGAACACAACAAAACTCGTTAATAATTACATCCATAAAAAGACGAGAGAAGAGACGTTTGTGGGAAAAAAAAGAGAGAGAGACATATATGCGTACCTTGGCCCGTCCAGCGGCTTTCGCGCTGTTGTTGTTGCTACTCATCAGTCGAGCGACGATTTAATGAAGAGAATGCTTTCTTTTTCAGACAGACCCGCTCATTATTTTATCTGTGATGAGTGCGTTTATGTGTGTGTGTGTGTGTGTGTGTAATGCATTCTTTTCTTTGAAGAATTTTGGGAGACGAATCCCCTACTTCTTTTGCCCCCCTCGGAGACATCATCATGACGAACAAAAACAAGAACAAAAACAAGGACAACATGAACAACTCGAAAGAAGAAACCGAAGGGAGGGACACGCCTCTCTCTTTATACTCCGCGATCGTCGGAGGGGAAGGGCAGGATTTCGTGGCGACGACGCTGAGCACGAGCGCGCAGGTGTGTGACACATTAGTACACGAGAGCGTTTTAGATTTCATTTCCCCATTTCCCCGGATTTTCAATCGTGTTGTCTCTCTCTTTGCTCTCTCTTTCTCTCTCTTGTGGTACGATGATGATAAGTGTAATAAATTCTGATTTCTTCTTCTTTATCTTCTTTTTATGACGATAACAGGTCGAAGCGGCGGTGCAAAAAGTCCAATCCTCGTGCGCGTTAAAAAATGCCTCCGGATGCGAACAATACCTCGGCTTGTTGGATCAGTTGGAGATTTCGCGACCGCTGGCGTATAAAAACATCTTGGACGACGCGTCGGAAGAATTACTGACTAGGATTAAAATAGCACCGCAAGGAAATTTATTGAGTTTATTGCAAGCCTCGTTCCCGTTTATTGGCATCGAGGAATTGAAACGGATCCCGTTGACTATTCTCGAAAGGTTGAGTCCGGTGCCGGCGAACTATTTGAAACTGATATCGAGGGATTTGAGCATTTTTAGGCAGTGCTCGTTGAAAGTGCAGAGACAGGTGTGGGCGATGGATAAAGGGACGCTGAGGAAAAATTTGTCGAGCGTTTTATATTCGTACGGAGAGGAGAAGGAGGTTGTGAGGAGACACTCGTCCATCGAGGACGTGCAGTTGGCCCCGTTAGTCCCCGAGGAGGATTGGAGCGCGCCGAGGAAAGAGTCCGAGGAAGATTTGGGTGGCACAGGAAGACAATCGCGCGGAAAACAAGTAGCGACAGCAGTAGGGGCGTCGAAGATAGCGAATAGCAAGAAGAGTAGTAAAGCGAATGCAATGCAAGCAAGGAAAGAGGCGAGTAAGAAAGCGACGACGACGGCAGGGGCGAAGACAACGAGCGCTGCCGCCGCAGCTGTCGCGGACGTGGTCGACAACAAGGACGTGCAGCCAAGACGAATATTGCGGGGGAAATCTCCAGCAATTCATCGTTTACGTAAGGTTGTCGGCGATAACATCACGCTGTATAATGCCGTCGTCCGAGAGATACGGACGAGGTATGCCAATACCGGGGATCCTTCCACGTGCGCGTTACGCTCGCAGTTTCTCATGGCATTTCACGACGACGAGGTGCAAGAATTGTGTGAAATTGATCCCTCACACAGACTCGTGTGGCTCATGGATGCCTGCGTTCGCGACAGGTACTTAGATAATAGAAGATTATTAGAAATGGGGAACATTCTAGACTCTGCGGAGTTAGCCTCGAGGAACGACGTGAAGAATAAAGGCAAGGGGCAACCGCCAAAGAAGAAATTAAAAGTAAAGTTCACGTTTGGTGCTGCCGCGAAACCAACCGTTTCGGAATCAGACGGAGGCGCATCGGCGGTTTCTCGCGTTCAAAAGATTGAGGATGTGGTGGAACCAGCGGAAACGATTTTAGGGGACATGGGAATGATTTTACGAGATCCTCCGGTGTTTCACTTGCTTTTACACGAGACCATGCGCACGTTACAATTCGTGGTGAAAGACGAACGACAACCTAAAACCGATACGAGATTGAAAAAATTGGCAAAATTTGTTTGTTTAGCGCTTAATTCAAGAGAATTGTTGCAAAAAGGTGATATGGCTGTGGTATCGGCGGTACCTCCTGAGATTTTAGGAACATTTTTCCCGATGCTCGCCGATTTAATGATTGAAAAAATGCTCTCAGAAGATTCCGACGACGAAGATGAGTCAGACGATGAAGAGGCGAAGGAGGTCGACGATGCGGATGATAATGGCTCCGACGAAGATTCCGACGAAGCTTCCGACGATGAGGACGACGACGAGGATTTGGAAGAAAAGATTGAGAAACTGGCGGAGATGATTACAGAGTCACCGGCAATTCGCAAGTTTGCGCTCATGTACGGAATAATTTGCTTGAAAGCTTCGGATAAAATCTCCTGCAAAGCGGCGAGATTAATGTTTGAATCCGTCGCAAAAGCATCCAAAGACATCGACGTGGTTGATGACAAAGACACCTATCTCATGCTCGCTACGCGAGTGCGCGGTATGTGTAGTGTGAACCTCCCTCAATACAAAACAAAAGGCAAGAGGAAGAAGAAGAAGAAGGAAACGAATGGTTCGCAAAACCCTATGATTCCTTTCAGCTCTTCAAATCAGGTGTGGCGAGCTTGCGTCGGCATTGCTTTGACGAAAGCTTCCATTGGTTCGTACGATATCCACGAAAAAATATTGGACATTCTAGCGGAAGCGTCGAAAAAATCGAGACGAAATAAAATGTCAGCGGAAGAATTAGGCAAAGCTGTCGATAAGGTACTGATCGCGACGAAAAAAACGCGCAGGGTGCAGCGAAAGAAGAGAGAAGCGAGCGAAAATTACACGTGGGAATGCGAGCCGTTACCACCGGGAGCGACGGAGGAGAAGCCAGCAGAGAGCAAAGAAACCATCGCGTTGGCGCTTCGCAAACCTGGAGCTGGTTCTCAATCGCCATTCACCATGGACGATCTTCGAACAAAATATTCTGAATTTATGACGAATTTTGGCATAACCGAAAGAGAAGCGCCAGCATTGTTCGCCTATTTGTCCAAAAAAGAAAAGATGAAGCGTAGTCGAAGTGGTTTAGGCATGACAAAGACGGGAGACGACGACGATAAGAAGAACGACAATCCCGACTCCGAGGACGAAGAAGAGGACGAAGAAGAGAAGAACAGAGAAGAAGATGGGGATACCATGGATGAAGTTACCGGAGACGACTTCGATAACGAAACTGGAGGAGTTGAAGTCAAAGACGATGGCGCTGGTTTAAAATCTCCCGTGATGGACTATTGAGAGAGAGATTTGATTTGAATCGAATCGATTCGTTTGTTTTCTCTCTCGATTGAGATTTTATGATGCGCTACTATGATACTAACTGGTACATAAAAACTAACTAAGTTCATCTATTTTCATCTGAATCGTTTCCAACTCCTTGAAAAAAGTAAACAATTCCTCTTTCTTAAACTCTATCGACGTCGTGTCGTTCTTTTCCATGCGAAGCTCCAACACCGCGGTCACTTCGTCTCCTTTATCCGTGTTCGTCGCCGTATTATTTTTACTAGTTTTACTATCATACAAACCAACCTGCGTTCTCCAACACGCGGACTCTAATCTCTTCACCATTCCAAACGTGCCTCTCGCGAAACTCCTCTGTAACTTATCTTTATCTTTCGAAAAAATCTCGTGCATAGAACTCGCCAACTCCGCGCCGCACTCGTATTCCTTCAATAACTTCTCTGCCAAGGCATCCGCCGTCCAATCCTGGCCAACTGCTTTTTTCAAAATCAAGATTGCATCCGTCGCCAATTGCTCGATCAATCTTTCGAGTTCTTTTTCCTCGTCGTCTGAGACTGTTTTGTGGCCCTTTACTCCTTCTCGTGGTTTGCGGTCGTCCTCACCATCACCGAACAGTTTCGAGTGCAATCGCGCCATCAATTTTCCTGTTTTCCAATTCGTCAAAGTTGACGCGAGGTGATGTCGATGATACGCGTCCACGAGGTGGTCGAGAAACTCTTGAAATCTTTCCGGAGAAGACGAGGAGCACTCGTCGCAGTTACGGACGGCGCTTGCGAATGCAGATGAGGAGGACATGTGGGATGATTGATCGTTGATGAAGAGTTATTATGTGAGGACATTATTATTACCTAGTCCTTATTCTTATTCTCCTTGGATTTAGCGTACGCGAAATAGGCGCCGGCAACGCCTCCTAACAAGGCGAGTTTACCGCAGGCTTCGCCGAACGTCTCCGGCCACTCAAAGAATCCTTTAATATCGTCCATATTAGGGGCAATCAGTCGTAAGAACAAAGGTCTTTGGGGAATTAAAACGACGTTGACTCTGCGCTCGACGGCTAAGGTTTTCGCCAGATGTTCGCGAATGATGGTTGGCGAGAGCGTTTCTAAAACGTCGCCGCGGATTTGTTCCGTGTTTACATACATTTTGTCGATGTCGCCGTTCAAGACCGGTAAGAGTTGAGACGTGAACATGGCGTCCACGTAGCTGACCCAGAAAGAGTTTTCCTCTTTGTGTTCTTGGATGGATCTCAGTTCGACTTCCTTCGCAGTTTGGCAGTCTTCCTCGGTCGGTCCTTCGCTGATTAACTGTTCAATCTCTTCCAGGGCTACTTTGGAGAGTTTTTCTCCGCTTTTCGGGTCGCACGCGAACACAACCATTATATCGCCTCTGTAAGATTCGCCGTTCGCTGCGTTCGGGTCTTGGTACGCGAACGAGGTGTTGGCAGCACAACTGTATATTTCGCCTCGTTCGAATCGCAGGCGAGCGAGTAAGCGGCGCTCGATGATGGCGGCAGAAATCACGGTGAGAAACTTGCTTCGAACTATCACCTGAGAGCCGGCTAAAGTTGGACCGTTGAAGTCCTCACCTTTTGCGATCGCTGCTTGCTTTAACTTCGCGTCTGGATTTTCAATCATCACCGGAAACGTTAAACTCGCCACGCCTTGATTTTCAATCATTTTCAATCGCACCCGTTTACTGACTGTTTTCTTAGGAAACTCAAACGGTGCCGGTGTGACTCGAGAGAGTTTCTCCTTCGAATCTATCGGGCGCGGAATAGAACCTATGTACTTTTCCAATAAAGGCAAAATCTTTTCTATATCGAACGCGCCGACGAGAACCATCGTAAAATGCGAAGGGTCCACGAAACACTCGTTGAAGTATCTACACGCTTTCTCCGCGTCCATTTTCGCGAGTGTTTTGAGCGTGATAGGTTCTGAAAGATACGAGTTGCCGTACGTCAAAGCGCGCTTGATTTCTGCAAATACTTTCATCGGGTCTCTCTTTGCATTCTTCACCAGCTCTCTTTGTATTTCGCGCAAAACTTCCAAATCGTCCTCGTTGCACTGATTTTCCACATTGTTAGAGAAGATCAGGTGCGTACACTGCAAAAGCACATCGATGTGATCTGGCGACGTTTCGCCAACGATGGATCTCTTATACGTACCTATATTTGGAACAACGTCGACTCTTTTCCCCGCCATGGCGTCGGAGAAAACTTCCGGTCTGTATCCAAATACACCCAATTCGCGAGCAACAGTACCCGCGAAGATCGCGTCCTTATATTTTCCTTTTGGGACTTCCGATAATCCACCTCTGGCAACGACGCGCATCAAGACTTGGTCGTCCAAAAAGTTCGTGCTTTTCAACGCTATTTTTATGCCGTTCTTCAGAACAACTTCAGTTACGTCTGAAATTGAATGCGTCCGCGTGGATGCTATCGCCGACTCGCCTTCTTTCAGCGGTTGCGGATCCGCCATCAAACGCTCAGGAACGACGAACGTTTCCGAGTTTTCTTCAATTTCTCCGCGTCGCTCCTTTTCCGCGACTCGATTCACTGCTTCGCGTAAATCGTCTTCATTTGTTTTCTTCCTACCTTCCTGTAATCGAATCATGCAGCTTTTTGACACGCTCACTTCTTGTGCGTATTGCAAGACATCCTCCAAGGTGACTTTTTCTATGCAAGCGATAGCCAGAGACGCTTCTAATCCTGCACCGATGACCATGTCGCCGCGTAAGAAGTGTTGCACCAACTCATCGCGAGCGTCCGTGCAATACGTTTGATCTCTTTCCACATACAACTGTTCCATATCCGCTATTTGATTTAACTTGGCGATGCGCAATTCCTGCGCGCTGAATCCAAACAAGCGCGCTCTTGAGACTTCAGTCAAGACGCTCTCGAGTGCGTCTTTCACCTTGCTCGATTCGCATGTCATTTGTACGGATAACAAAGCGCTCGTTCGCGATAAATGTTCGGAAGCGATGCCGGCGCTAAAAAAGTTTGGTTTCGGTCGTCTCATCAGTTTGTACAATCGATTATCCAAACACAATTGGTAACATTCTTGAACGGTTTGTTTGAAAAAATCTTCCGGAGTCGCGATAGGTTTTTGTTCCACGTGAAAGGTTGCGTTGACTACCGTGTTCGATAATTCGCGATCTACGTGACAGCACACGCGCGGTTTTGCGTGTTCTGGAAATGTCGGTCGAATAAATTTCGGCGGCGCAGGAACGTGCTCAGCCGGCGCTAGCGGGGAAAACAATCTGATAATTTTCTCCTTCACCACGCCTACGTCCTCGAAATCGCCGGTGACGATAACTGCCATGTTCTCCGGTCTGTACCACTTGTGGTAAAAGTTACGAAAGATTTCTCCGGGCGCGTTTCGAATAACCTCTTCCGTGCCAATCGGTGAGCGATCAGCGTATAAGCTCCCTTCACACAACGCTTCCCAATACGCTTGCGCTGCTCTCCCTCTCGCGTCTCTTCCCGATCTCCATTCTTCTAACACCGCGCCTCGTTCGTTATCGACGTCTTCGTCGGAAATCCGCACTCCCCTCGCGAACTCGCTAAATATCTTCAACGACTCCTCCAGTACGTTCATATCGTCGATAGGTACGGTCAACTCAAACACCGTCTCGTCTGAACTCGTGTACGCGTTTTGACACGCCCCAAACGCGGCGCCGACCGATTCCAAGAAATTCACAATCTGAAACGTTTCGTACGACGTCGTCGCGCGAAACGCCAAGTGCTCAACAATGTGCGCCACGCCTCGCTCTTCCTCGTTCTCAAACACAGATCCAACGTCTACGGCTAACGCTAAAGCCGCTCGCTTTTCCGGTTTCTTACACTGACCGACGAAGTATCGCAAACCGTTCGGCAATCGACCTTCCTCGACGCCGAGTTTATCGAGCGCGCCAGTCGCCTCGTCGTCTTCTCTTTTCAGAGGAGGACCTAACGGTAATACCGTTTTAAAGTGCTTCTCCAAATCGTACTTTGGTATCGCGTTCGCATCTTCTTTCTTCTTCGTCGGTGTCATCATTCTCTTCGCCGCCACCTGGCGGCTGCTACTGCTCTCGTCGCTTTCATCATAACTCCCAGATTTCGTCAAGACGTCTTGACTTAACTTCCTCGGCGGCGACGGTGAAAAGAGCGTCGATATTGTCGTCGAAATCGATTCGTTGCTATTATTTACCAGAGAAGGAGGAGGAGGAGACCGTGGTGGCGGCGGTGGTGGTGGTGGTGCCATCGGAGGAGGAGGAGGAGGAGCGTGGATACTAAAAGCGGATGATGATGATTCAACTTTCCCGAGCGTATTCTGCGAGGTTGTCGTCGTCGAACCACCCCCTCGTTCTTCTTTTTCTTCTTCTTCGACTTCCTTCCTGCTACCACCACCCCCAGGAACGAACGCCGGCGCGTTCGCGTTCATGATTTTATATTTGTGTGTGTATTTGTTGCGCTCTGATTGGAATGAGGTGACAGGTCTTCCTTTACTAGAAAAAGTCAAGACTTCTTCCATTATCTTTATTATTATTACCACTGCTACTGCGATGGTTGAGTGAGTAAAAAAGAGTGAGAGATAATATTACATCGAGTTCAAAAGGCGACGACACTATGACGACGCTGATTTTATCATCGTCTTCTCGTTCGTCCTCGCCCCATCATCTTTCCGCGCGTGGATGTTCTAAGAGTAGCATTAGGGGAATTCTTGGAACGAGAAAACATCATCATCGTCGCGGAGGAGCAGCTCCGACCTGGGCTTTAATACCACGAGCGGATGAGAACGAGGAGGAGGAGGAAAAGAAGAAGAATAAGATCGAGCTGCGAGCGGTGAAACCATCAGCTTTTGGTGCGCCGATAAAGAGGAGGAGAGCGAAAAACGCACCGACGAAACGGAAGCCAGAATTGAGCCAAAAGGAAAGGGCGATGTTTACTGCGCTGAACGCGCGTATTTTGGAATGCGCTTCGGCGGAGCAGATTGGAAAGATTTTGGAAGAGGAAGACGTATCGCTGTCCGATGTGAACGTATCTACCATATTTTCTCTTTTAGGGAGGAAGTGTAACTCGAAGAAGAAGAAGAAGACTAAGAAGGATGATGGCGATGATGGTGATGATGATTTGGGCGGATGGAACGCGCTCGCGATTGAGCGACTGATGACGTCGAAGGCGTTTCGGGAAAAGGTGTTGTCGCGGTGCGAAAAAGATGGTTTCTCGAATAGCTCGAGGATTGTATCGACGATATTATGGAGCATAGCGAGAATGAAGCAAGGGAAGGTAGCGTTTGTGGAAAATGGTGGGTTTGAATCGGTCTGGGTGAGTTTAGAGAATGGATTAGAGCGCGTGTGCAAAGAGCAACGCACGCTCTTGTTTGAAAAGATATTTCCGGAATACATGCCCCCGAAATCTTGCGCGAGTATAGTGTGGGCGTATGCAAGCGTAGGAAAAACAGTCATACCCGAACATTTGAGAAATGCCATCGAGTCTATCGTCATAAAGAAGATTAGCGAGTGTAGCGCCGGGGATATCGCCGTTGCGACGTGGGGGTTGACGCGATACGGCGTGGACATTTCCGCAAAGAATCGTAACAAGTATTGGAAGAGCATAAAAGAGCGCTTGCTGGAACCAGAAGTATTTGAGAAAGAGATGCACTTAGAAAATGCAGCGAGATTGGTCTCAGCGAGCGGTGCGGTGAGTAGTGGTTTTTACACTGATTTCGTGGTTGAATTGGCGAGGAAAGCGGCGAGGGATATGAGCTATAAGAAGAACGAGGGAAAGATGGGGACGCGCGAATATGGACACGTCGTCGCAATGCTCGTTGGGTTAGCGAGTAGTACTAGTAGCAGCGGTACTACTGATAGCGGCGATGGCGCGAGCAAAAGAGAGAGCGAAGAAGATACCGACAGGGCATTGATGGAAGCGTTGGATCCGATATTTGACGAAATCATCAAAACGCCACAGGCGTTCAAGCCAAAACAGTTGGCGCAGTGTGCGAAGGCGATTACTAGGATTGTATTCTCGCGAGATAAGTCAAATTGGTACAAGGGGCACGATAGTCTACTTGAGAATGTTGGAATCGATATTGGAGATATTGGAGAAGTGCAGAAAATCCAGAATTCTACGCCGAGCGAGGACGAAGAGCGCCTGCGCTCGTCTTCATTTGATGTCGCCATACGAGCTTTGCAAAGTATTTTTCGGGCGTGCACGACAGATGCCAACGTACTCGCACAATTTGAAACGCGAGACTACACGAATTTGCTTTGGGCTGCGATTAAATCGCGCGCGAAAATCCCAGTTGAGTTTCTAGAGCAGTGCGAAGACTACGCGATTGATAATCTGGATGCGCTTAACGAGTTAGATTTGGTATATTTCACGTACAGTTTAGGGAACGCGCAAAATAGCGTGGAGGAGAAGAAGGAGAAAAAAAACTACAACAACGAGACGTATAACCCAACTAGATACCTTGCCTACGCCGTGAGCAGAGCTGAGGAGTTGGCCAAAAATGATGGCTTTGACGCCAACGTGCACATAGCACCACTTCTCAATTCTTTCGCAAAGAATAAATTTAATCCTGGAATGATGCTCATCGATAAGTGCGAAAAAATCATCCAGAGCGAAAGTTCGGCGCAAGCACTTCGTCCAACCGTTGCTTCACAGATCATGTGGTCGTTTACGAAACTCGAGTACGTCCCGAGCGACGAAACGCTGGAAAAGATTGAAGCCGCATGGCTCAATCCTTCCTCGGACGGACTCAATTTTCGAGACTTTCAGGAAGGATCGTCGTTGCTCATCTGGGCGCACGCAACGCTCGGTAAATTACCGTCTGCTGATCTTTTACTCAAGTTGACGACACCACCTACGAAAAAAGCGGCTTCGTTTTGGACACCCGTCTCGATGTGGATGACTTTTTGGTCGCTTTCGTTACTCTACGCCTGCGTTGCAACCACATCCGAGGGAAAAGCTGTCGTCGAGACTGCCTTGAACAATTTCTGCGAAAAAATAATCTTACCCAACGGTGGTATTCGCGCCGATTCGCTCGATAAGAAAGGCTTGGGTGCGTGCTACGCGTCCATTCTCCTCTTGAAAGGCACTTCTTTACAAATCGCGGCGAAGGAGGCTATGCCGGGAGATTTCGAGAAAGTTGCCAAAAAGCAGTGGATTTTACAAAAGCGCAAAGATTCGCAAACGTCAAAGTTACAGCAACAAGTCGAAGACTCTCTCAGACGACTCAACGTTCAGTTTTTTGAAGAACGTGAACTTGAAGATGGGTTGATGCGCCCCGATTTCTTCATCGAAAGCGCCGCTGTTGAGAATTTCCTCCTCGGTCACCGCAAAACACTATCACCGAACGCAAATCTCACCAAGGACATCGTCCTAGAAGTTGACGGTCCGCACCACTTCGCCATCTCCGCCTCGACCGGTCACAGAACTTTACTCGGTTCCACGGCCATGCGTAACTTCCTCTTGAAAGAACGCTTAGGTTTGCGTCTCGGCGTTATTCTCTTCGATGAGTGGGGTCAGTTACAAAGTTCATCGGAACGAGACGAATACGTCGAGAACATTCTCTTAGAAACGAGCGGCGGCGCGTAAATGTGCCATATATAATGTGCCATGTAGGTGTTTGTAGGAATTGTAATTGTAATTGTTTCATAGATGGCGTCGCGAAAAAATGTGTGCTCTTTTTCTCTTTTGTCTTCGCATATTTTTGAATTCGAAATTCAAGCACACGACGTACTCCACAAAAAAAAAAAGACGAGCGCGAGGCGCGATGTCCTCGAAGGAGTCGGGGGCAGAGCGCTCGGCGGAGGGATACTACTATTGCAAAGTATGTCAACAGACGTTTTTCGGTACTTATGCGGTCGATTCTCGCTGCGCGAACACCCGAAAGTGTGCCGGTGAAGTGCGCAAGTGTGCCGGTGTTCTGGAGGCGATTGCGTCGCCGAAGGAATTGTCGCGCTCTTTGGAGAAGAGATTTTGTGGAGAGAGACTCGCGAGGAGTGGAGATCCGTTTGAGATTTGGAAGCTCGTGACGGAATGCAAGGATATCTTCGTAACGCACGTGATCCCGCGTTTGACGAGTCAGGATTTGAAGTTCTTTCATCAAGTGAATCGAGCGTCGAGGGAGGTCGTCAAAGAGGCGAATGCGATGGAGAAACTGAAAGAAAAGTTTCAAATACGCGAGTTGACATCAGTTGCGAGCTTAAGGTGGGCTTTTAATCGTTTCGATGGCAAAGAGGAGGACTTTTTTGCCAGCGTAGCAATGAGTGGCAATTTGTCGTTCGTTCGATGGTGTCGAAAATTTATGAAGTGGGATTACCGAGTGTGTACATACGCGGCGTCTCGAGGCGATATTGCGATGCTGAAGTATGCACGATCAAGGAAGAATCCAAACACAGGGAACAAAGTCTGCGAGATGAAGGGACATGGTGCTTGTGCTTGTAACGCAGCCGCAGATATTGGTTCACTGGAATGTTTGAAGTTTGCGTTCCAGGAGAAATGCGGCTGCTCTGGTAACTGTCAAAATAGAGACAATGTCCTTGATTTCACAGCTCGCCGAGGACACCTCGAACTCCTCAAATGGGCTAAAGAAGAGGCGAAGTTAGATTGGCCGGAAGGCGAGAGCGATGATGACGAACCGGATTTACTTAGTTTTACATCATGCAAAGCTGCTGCTCTTGGCGGTCACCTCGATTGTCTCAAGTATTGTCGAGAGAAAGGGTGTGCATGAGGGCTATGGGTGATGGAAAGTGCAGCGTTTTCGGGATCATTAGATTGTCTGCGCTACGCATGCGAAAATGGGGCGTCATGGTCATTTTTCGATTTTGATGAGGGATCTGAAATTTTTGATGACGGGGATGAGTTTTGGTATGGCGTTACGCAATATGCAGCCGCTATGGGATGGCTAGATATTGTTCAGTACTGTTTCGAGCATGGTGCCCCGTGGTCGACCTTCACGTGCGAATACGCTGCTAAAAACAATCACTTGGCTATGCTGCGCTACGCACTCGCAAATGGTGCATCGTTTGCACAAGATTATGACTGGGACGATATCTCCGAGGATTGGTTAGGTGTTGGATCACACTGTGCCAAAATGGGAAACCGGGAGATGATGGAGCTCGCTCATCAATCGGGCGCGGAATGGGGATCGCTGACGACAGCGTATGCGATAAAAAATAACCACTTTGACTGCTTACAATATGCATTTGAACATGGTGCAGAACAAGCCGATCCAGGAGGATTTAGCATGTGGGAAGTAGAGGATGATTATTCTTGTGATATCGGCAATGCGGCCAAGAATGGCAACTTTGCAATGCTAAAGTATATCGTCGAAGTAATGAAGCGGGAAATATGTGACAGAGATTTTTACGACGAAGGAGACACGGAGGAATGTGATGCCGCAGAAAGTGGCTCTCTGGAGTGCTTGAAGTACATCCATTCTCTTCTCGAAGCGAAAGGATACCCATTTCTAGGAAGAGCGTGCATTGATGCTGCCAGATACGGTCATCTCAGTTGCCTGCAATATGTCGTAGAAAACGCGGAGATGACGTTGAAGGAAGGCGCAGAGATACTTTCCGAAGCGTGTGTAGTAGCGAAAAGACTCAAACGTTATACATGCCTCGAATACTTAAGGTCTCTACTTAAGCACGATTGATCTCCCAGTCGAACCAAAAACACGATTGCTTTCAGAGAAAACAAAATTACATAGAAACGTACATTAGCTTTACAAAAGAGAGAGACATACGCACGCACATCTGCTACACTAAATCTCTAGGTGAGCCTATCAATGACCGATTTTTTCTGATCGCCTTTTTCTCCTCCTCCTCCTCCTCCTTTTTCCTGCTGCCGCTGCTCTTTGTTACTATCGTTCTTATCCCCCTGTTTCTTCTTTTGCATTCTTCTCTTTTGCTTCTTGGTTGGCTTACCTTGCCCTTGCTGCGATTGTTGCTTCTGTTGCTGATTCATCGGCTGCATGTTCTGTTGCTGTTGCCTCAAACTACCGTTCGTAAACTTCTCTCTATTCCGTTTCTTATTCTGTTTCTTCTGTTGTTGTTGTTGTTGTTGTTGCTTCTGCTGCCGTTTTACGTTCTTCCCCCATGCCGGCATCAACTTTGGCCACTTATTCACGGTCGATGTCGTCGTTGGCTTCTCCCCCTCTTCTTCTACCTTCTTCTCTTCCTCTTCCTCTGGCGGCGGCGGCGTCTCGATCCTCTCCATCCCCAACAACCCGTCCTCTTCCTTCCTCCTCTCCTCTTCCTCTGCCTCCTTCCCAGCCTCCTCAAATTTCTGCACGTGATATTCGCACTCGTCCAAAACCAAGCTCTCGAAGCACTCCTTCTCTCGCCATCGCTCGATGTTCCTTCGCACCCTCTCCAACTGCTCCGTCCGACACTCGCATATCTTTTCCACCAACACTGAAATCTCAATCGCAAATCTCTGTCGGTATAAGCTCGCAATTTTTTCATTCTCGTGCATAACCAACGAGCTAATCACGTACATCATGGATGGCCTGTATTTCGGTTTCATCGTTTGCGAGTATTTTGAAACGATGTTGACGATTGATTTGTATCTTTTGGAAGCGTCGTTGATTGCTAAATCCGTCAGCGAATCCAATTGGTCTTTGAACCCGGACTTTAAGGTTTTAATTTGGTGTATGAAGTTGCGTTCCCAGTGCATATCATCACCTGGCCCCGCAGAGGATGATGGTGCCATGTCGTGTAGTCGTCGCTCGGTCATTTTATGCGTTTGTGTGTCTTGCGTGTAGAGTAGTATAAGGTTAATCAGTGACTTTTCCGCGTAAATCAAGTGACGAAAAGGATGAATTCGTGGGAAAACAACACCACAAATTTAACCGCTTTTGTGTGATAAAACACTACTCCACTACTGCGACCGCGTTTTATCTCCTCTCTAGATGATGAAGCGAGCAAAAGAAACGACTCGACCGTGGCCATAATAATGAAATCTTCTCCTTCTCGTAAAAGTGATTGCGACGGCGTTTGATGTTTGAAGAAGCAAAAACAAGAATAACGAACAGCTACTCCGGATGGCAACCAGAACCGGACCGGGATTTCGTCAAAGAAGTACTCTTAAAAGAGTGCGAAGAGAATCCAAATTCGTTTCGAGAGGAAATTATCAACACGAGGACGCCGTGTAGACTCATCGGAGGGTTTAAGGAGACAGAATTTGAGTGCCTCTCCAGTTGGTCGAACGCGTATTTGCGAGAGAAGTGCCGAGAGGAAACGGAGACGGTCATTGTTGAGGTTAAAGAAGATGACGACGATGTTGAAGAAGACAAAGAAGAAGAAGGGGAGGAAAGAAGAAGCGAATTCGGGAAAGGCACTCGAGAGCGAATGCAATTCGCAGATTTCATGACTGCGTTTGAACGAGGCGACCACTCGAAATATCTCTCCGCCAGCAACGGCGAACGGTTCGATAAGTGCGACGGACGACCGGAGATATTATCCGTACCTTTAAAGAGTTTAGTAAACCCGTTTATGCTCTTTGGGAATGAATTGAGAAGGAAGCAATGGAGCAACGAAAAGCGCGAGCGGGATTTGACCGCGTTGGACGGGGAAGGTAAAGTGCCGCTGCGACCGAAACTCATGGGCTGGTCGGCAGTTTCAACCGTGAATATGTGGATGGGAAGAGGCACGAGAGGAGAAACGAGCAGTGGTTTACATCACGATTTCCACGATAACTTGTACGTCCTAGCGAGAGGGTTTAAGCGGTTCGAGTTGTACGCGCCGAGCGAGTGCGAGAAGATGTATTTGAAAGGACGAGCGACTCGCGTGTGCGAGAACGGGATGATTTGTTACGACGACGAGACGCCGAGTTACGGGAAGGATTTTGATGCGGCGAAAGAGAGAGTGGAGAGAGAGCAAAAAAGGTTGGAGAAGCAGTGGGCGATAGAGAGAGGTGAAGTGAAAAAGGAAAAAGAGAAGAAGGAGGAGGAAGAGGAGGAGGAGGAGGACGACGAAGATTTCGAGTTTGACGAAGACACGTTCGTGGACGATTACGTTGACTCGGATGAAGGAGAAGAAGAAGAAGAAGAAGAAGAAGAAGAAGAGAAGGATAAAACCGCGAACAACAAGCGCCAAAAAACATATGAAAGAGGAAAGAAAAGAGCGTCAAAACCTCTCCCGAAAAGTTTTAGCACGGTGGATAGATCAAACCTCGATCGGTTTCCAAAGTTCAAGCAGGCGAAAAAGTTGACGTGCGAACTCAAAGCTGGGGAGATGTTGTACTTACCCGCCGGATGGTTCCACGAAGTGTTTTCCTCCGAAAAGAACGTGTTTCAAACCAAAGAAGGGTACGAAGGCCACATGGCTTTGAATTACTGGTTTCAACCGCACAGCAAAGAAGGCGTGGAAGTTGAAGGCCCGCATGGAGTCTCGTTAGAGACGCCGCCGAGTCGAAGAATGATTTGGGAACGCGACTTTGAGATTTGGCTGAATAGACAGAAATGGTATGAACCTCCGGAGATGGAAAAGTACGATTACGACATTCTGTCCGATACCGATAGCGATCCGATGGAACAGGAAAGAAGTAGAAAATTGAAAGAATGGATGGCAAAAAACGAGGAACAGGTGAAGAAGGAGAAGAATAGGTAGAGAGAACAATACGAGAGCAAAAATACATGATGTAAAAATATTAGATTCAAGACGCCGGCTCCTCCTCCATCTGCGGAGGCACCAAATACTCTAAATTCCGATCGATGTCGTAATGGTACTTCATTTGCCTCTCGTCGTAACGAAACTCCTTCTGCGCGTCCGAGGTCAAACAATCTCGAACTTTAATCCATAATTCCGCGCTTTTACTCTTATCCAAACTCCCAGAACCTTCGCTATTCTTTCTATAATACTCCGCCGCTTCCTCGAACGCCTCTTTGCTCTCGCGTTCCATCTCGCTCGTAAAAGTCGGCACCTCGTGCGCCGGTAAAGGCGTTTCCGGTCCTTTCACGTTGTGAAAAATCACCACCGCTCTTAAACTTATCCAAGGTCCGTATTTCCTGTTCACGGACATGTGCGTTGCCTCGTGTAAAATCGCCATCCCGCTAATCTTCGCCATTTTTTGTATCGCCAACGAACTGTCCGTCTGATATCTCGCGGTTACAAAATCGGCGATACAAATCGAGTCGATTTTTTTCTTCACGTAGAAATCCAGCGGATTCTTCTCCTCTCGCGGCATTAAATCTTCTTTACCGACGTTCGCTTTGTAATAGTCTTCGAATATCGGCCACAATCGTTTGGTGTTGCCGATGACGACGCACAAACAATCTTCCGGGGCGTCCGTGATTTTAATGGAAGAATTTTTAGCATCGTTCGTATCAAAAAGCGCGTTGTACTGGTCCAATCGAAACGGAGCGACGAGATCGAACCCGTCGTTTTTTAGCGCCAATTTCACGTTTTCACACACGTCGTGCCATTTCACCATATCTTTCTATCGCTGTTTTGTCAACAACCGAGCGCGCGTGTGTGTGTTTTGAATGATAATAATGTACAAGTAAAATGAAGTAAATTTGTTTGCACACTGCTGAGTACTAAAAAAAATCTCCTTCTCCTTCGCCTCTTTCACTGCATGTCGTCCATGGCCAAATCGTCGAAAGAAGCCGCGTAGCCTCTGGACGAGTAGTTCAACGGCGGCGTCGGCGTCATTTGAGACGAACGCATTCTCACTCCGACGTGTTCTTGTTCGTCTTCGTCTTCGTAAAAGCTTTGGTCTCTTTTGATTTTACTCGCGCACGAAAAGAACAAGATCCGTTTCAGTTTCTTGTTGTAAAAGAAATAGTTGAAATTCCACAAACTCCCGTCGCCATCGAACGGGTCGCCGTCGTTTATGGCGGCGTACGAATACACGTCCACGTCTTGTAACTCAATCGCGCTGTTTATGCACCTCCACAGTTCATCCGAAAACGGTAAACTGCCTCCGCTGCCGCTCGCGCCGTATAACCGAGTTTGATCGTACACTTTACCCACGTCGTACAACATCTGATCGATTTCTTCTTTACACTCCGGAACGCCAACTTCTTTGCTAAAGTTATTCGGTCGCAAATTCGAGAAATCGTGATCTGGATACGCTTGATTTAACGTCAAGATTAAATAAATCAGCGTCTTTCTCGAGTGCGAATCCGTCAAAGGTCCAACCGGCGACGTCGAGTACAAGTTCGGCGACGAGCTGAGCTCTTCCACCACGTCGGTTTCAATCGCGCCAAAGTTTTTCTTATCTTGACCCGCGAGTTTGCCTGTTTTATAGTAGTATTCATATAGAAGGAGGAGAGCAAGCAGCGGTGGTAAGTATGATGGAGAGAGAGTGAGTAAAAAATGTGCCCCGCGCGTCTCTCATCTCATCATCAAGGGTGCCCACGTCCTTTCCAAAGTGGAAGCTGAAAAAAGGAATAAAAAATGACGAACAAAGGTTACGAACGCAAAGCAGACAAAGTATGAATACTAATAAAACGTACACGAATAATTCTCCAACTGTCCGGTGACTTCGTGGTCGCCTAAGTTCACGTGGGATAAGAAGTTGTTCAGTTGCGCCAACTCTCGGTCTTCCAAGAATTTCATTCTTTTCGTATCTCTTTATCAGATAACGGTCCGTTATAACCAATTGGATATGAATGTCTCTTTTAAAACTGTATCCGCAGAACTTCTTCTCTGCGCATTGTTGTATTTTTCTCTCGACGATGGGATATCGCGCGCTTCTTTACTTCTTCTGGTTGTTGCGCGGTGGTGTATAAGTTGCAGCACTCGTTTACGTCGTTTCTTTTACCGCGTCTTTTGCGAGAATAATAATGAAGATAAATGTCTTTTGTCTCTCGCCCAACAGACCAACACAAACAGCGACTTTAAAAATTACGACGTGGCAGCTTTTTTACTTTTTTTAGGAGTCCATTCATAATTTGAAAAAGCAGTTTCAACTCGATTGAGAGCATTTGCCGCTTTCTGTGGTCGCACACAACTCTTCCTTGTTGTTATCACTCGCCTGCCTCACAATAATAATAATAAACGACGACGATAACACACCACCACCACGATGGAGATGAAGAATCACGCGGGAAATCAGCAAGACAAGAACATGAAAGAGTCTTCTAATTCTTCCTCTGAGTTGGAGAAGAAAGAAGCGGCGGCGTTATACGCGAAGATTGTGTTCGGGATAATAGCCTACGCCTCGTGTTCATCCATGATGCTCATCATAAACAAACTCGCGGTGACGTTTTTACCGGCACCGTCGGTGGTTTTGTTTTGCCAGTTGCTCACCTCCGCGGTGGCGATTAAGTTAATGCACGAAGGCGGGTTGGTGGAATCGGACCCGTTGATCGCGGAGAAAGTGAAACCGTTCATGTTAGTCGCGATTGCGTTTTTAGGGGCGTTGTATACCAACGTGAAAACGCTGCAATACGCGAACGTGGAGACGTTCATCGTGTTTCGATCGTCGACGCCGATTTTGATCGCGTTCTTGGATTACGTTTTTTTAGGGAGACAGTTACCGAATATGCGAAGTTGGTTGTCGCTGATGGCGATATTGATGGGCGCGATCGCGTACGTGTTTACGGATTCGAACTTTGAAGTGAAGGCGTACACGTGGGTGATGGCGTGGTTCGTCGTGTTCGCGTTTGATCAGGTGTACATTAAGTTCGCGGTGGATAACGTCAAGCTGACTCCGTGGGGGAGAAGTTACTACACCAACTTATTGGCGGTAGTGCCGGTGTTTTTGTTAGGCGTGGTGACGAGAGAGCACGAGATTTTAACCGACTTTGAGTGGTCGACGGCTTCGATTTTCGCGTTGAGCGCGTCGTGCGTCGCGGGGGTTTTGATGTCGTACTCGCAGTTTTTGTTGAGAGGGTTGATTTCAGCGACAAGTTTTACCGTGGTTGGAACGATGTGTAAGATTGGGACTGTGATTATCAATTGCATGATTTGGGATAAACATGCGAGCATGGAAGGGTTGATTGCGTTATTCATTTGTATTTTTTCCGGATTGTTTTACCAACAATCACCGCTGCGGAATCCGATTCCAACGCACACGCGGAATTAAACGATACAAATACCCGAATAATATCGATGATGATTATAACGATGACCACGATGTGACGTCGGGGCGGGTTGCGTTGGCTCTCATTCTCATTACTATTCTTAATACTATGCTTATTCTTAATACAAACACATATGCACAAACCGACTAACAGACTAGCGACTGGAGGAAAATTTGGCGTTCCCTCGAGGTTTGCCTCCTCCTCTTCCTCCTCCTCTACCTCCTCCTCTTCCTCCTCTTCCTCCTCCTCCTCTACCTCCCCCTTCTTGCGCGTCTTCGTTTCTTTCGTACCTCGAGCTCCCTCGTCTCCCTCGATTGCTCGATTTAAAATTCTTCTTCGTGTCCACTTCTTTGCCTTTTGCGCGTCTGCGTTCGTCGACTAATTTCATCTTTCGAATTTCCGCGACGGCTTTCGAGCTCGTCGCGTCGTCGATTGGTCTCCCTAATCTAACCGCAACATCGATTTCGTTCGCTAATACTTTATCTCTTTTTGATATTAAGTTTGTGACCATGCCTTTTGCACCCGCTCGGGCGGTTCTTCCCGAGCGATGGATGTAATCCACCGGATTCAACGGGAAATCAAAGTTCACGACGTTGTCGACTTTAACGCCCGCAAAATCCAAACCTCTCGCTGCTAAATCTGTGCACACTAAAATCAAATTATCGTCCTCGGGATCCGCATCGCAGAACGCTTTCATAGACTCCACGCGCTCTTCCGAGCTCATGTCGCCGTGGTATTGAACCGTGTTGACGTTTCTTTCCGCCATCGTCTTCTCAACCGCGACGCAACTAGACACCGTGTTGCAAAAGACCATCACGCGTTTCCCTCTCTCGTGCATTGGAACCACGATATCTTCCAAGAATTTCATCTTATCCTCGGAACCAGG
>JACLAA010002693.1_pt1 | contig 103840 bp, 120 predicted proteins | sample 8027891 | NCBI WGS metagenome assembly JACLAA01 (sample SAMN15724900, study PRJNA655200) | protist metagenome | isolation source: fluorescence activated cell sorting (FACS) single amplified genomes of... | place: Spain: Blaines Bay Microbial Observatory, Mediterranean Sea | collected 2016-01-19 | reverse complement strand
TGTCTACCACTAATACCTCTAACATGTGGATAAGGTTCTTCAATTTCAATAATTTTTACGCCATAATCTGCAACCTTATAATTGGCACATCCCCTCCAAGTAATCCAGTAAATATTTTCTATTCCACAAGATTTTATAAGATTTATTTTTTGCTCTGGAGAAAGAATAGAATCAGTTCGATATAATCCAGTAAAAACAAAATTCACCATACAGTTCTACCCCCATCAACAATTAAATTATGTCCAGTCATATATTTACTAGCATCAGAACAAAGAAATACGATAGATCCTTTATACTCATCTCTTTCAGCCATTCTTCCTACAGGAATTAAATTAGTCAATCTTTCTACAAAACCTTCTGGTTGATTGACATACACTCCACCCGGAGATAAAGAATTTACTCTAATATTAGAGTCTGCATAATAAGTTGCCAGATATTTAGTCATACCAATAATACCATGCTTTGCTGCAGAATACGTGATTGGTTTCTTAGACCCTTCATATATCCTCTGGTCTGGAGCAATAACTCCAAGATCCGAAGAGATGTTAATAACAATTCCTCCCCCATTATTTTTAAAGTGAGGACAGAAAACCTGAGAACATAAGAATGTTCCCTTCATCATTACATCAACAGATAAGTCCCATTCTTCAATAGAAAGAGACTCAAATGATCCTGAAGGTCCAGTTGTGCCTGTAACCTTAGGATCAATAGCAGCATTATTAATTAGAACATTAATATCTGAGTGTGTTTTCAAAACATTCTGTATTGAAGTCTTATCAAGAACATTCAGATATATGGGAAATGCTTTTTCTATTGGATATGAAAATCCTGGTCCAGCAGGAGAATAAAGTTCGTTAATTTCTTTACAAGTTTTTTCTGCGGATTCTATATCAATATCACCAACAATAACTTTTCCACCATTAGCAACAATTGCCTCTGAATGCATTCTCCCCAAAAGACCTGCACCACCAGTTACTAATACAATCTTGTCAGAAAGATCAAACATCTCAAACCTTTCTCAGTTTCTTCATAATTGGAAGTTCACTATCATACAATTTTTTAATACCATCTCCCAACATTTTTTCCATTGCATGGATACCATCAACAAGAGTATGACTGTTTTCGATAGATGCTGACTGATCAGAACCATAAGCAGTTCTATCATTTGTAATATGAAATTCAATACACTCCGCACCAAGAGCAGTAGCACCAAAACTAGATTCAAATCCACTGTAATGATTAGAGAATCCAATCTTATATTGTGGATATTGTTCCTTGAGTGTTTGAATATATCTCAGGTTTAATTCTTCTACCACTGTAGGATATGTACTGGTACAAGCAAGAATGTATTCAAGGTTATCAGAGAGTATATCCACTGCCTTATCAACCTGTACCTCTGTAGACATTCCAGTTGAAAGAATAATTGGTTTTCCAGTATCTACAAGACATTTTAAAAACTCTTCATCGGTAACAAGAGGAGAGGCAACCTTATGATAATCAACATTAAGGTTATCTTCTATCAGTTTAATGCTTTTCTTATCCCAACAAGAGACAATAAAATCCATTCCAAGTTTCTTGGTATAAGAATACAGTTCTTGATATTCCTCAATAGAAAACTCTAAACCTTCTTTCTGTTCTCTATTAGTAGTTCCCCAAGGAGACTCTCTATACCTTTCAAGTTCTTCTTGAGTATATACGGACTCAATATCTCTCTTCTGAAATTTTACCGCATTACATTTAGATTCATAAGCTTGCTCAATTAAATTTTCTGCATGACGCATAGAACCATTATGATTGATTCCAATTTCTGCTATTATGTACATAAAGAATAGATCAATACTATACAGTTTAATTTATGTTTGTTATTTTGTCAATAATTTTTGCATTGCTTATCAGTGAGTTGATATAAGAGTCATCAGACTTTGAGAATTCGTTTAGATAAAACTGAGATTGTAGTAAAAATAAATCATCATTGGTTATTTTATTGTAATGGTCTTTACCATTTTTAGTAACTCTTTGTTCCAATAAATCATACTCTATCCATCCATCTTGACCATTAATTTTTATTATACGTTCCTGTCTGTTTTGAACGAATGATGTATTGAAAGTTACCGAAAAACTATCATATTCAAAAGTAAAGTTAGCAGTATCTTCAACATCAATATCAAAAGAACTTTGTTTTGAAGTTGATCCATAAACATTATTCGGAGTGCCAAACATAGAAATAATTAAATCAATTTCATGACACTCCGTGCGAACAACTCCACCACCCAACTCTTTTCGAAATGCATATAAATCTAGATGGTTCTCATAAGAATGCCATGAAGGAACGTAAGAACCCACATTTACTTGAATGTTAATAATATTTCCAATATCGAACAATCCATTTTTAAACACATTAACAAGTGGATGAAATCTTCTCTGAAAAGAAACAAATAGACTTGTATCATTACGAATAAACGTTTCTTGCATATCCTGTGCTTCCCGAAAAGTAACACAACCAGGTTTCTCTACAAAAACATTCACACCATGATTGGATGCATCAATGGAAAGACTGGAATGAAACTTTGTTGGAGTAGATACAACAACAAAATCTGGTTTAAGATTCCAACACGACTCTAAACTATCAACCAAATTTACACCATACTTATCCTCAATCGTAGTGGAGGTATTTACAGTAAAATCTGAGTTCAATAATGGAGTTTTTTTATTTCTACGAAATGCATAAAAATCAGTATCAGGAAGAAGAGACCTAAAAATTCTTAAGTGTCGTTGCCCTGCACCACCCAATCCAACAAATAAAACTCTATCCATTTGTAACCTCACTCTTAAAAAAATCAGAAAATGTAATATTATATTTCATTGTTTTTACTGGATCAATTCCTCTGACAGATTCAAATACAAAATGTCCTTTATAATTGACCTTTTCTAAGGATTTAAAAACCTCATGAAAGTTTACTCTACCTGTTCCAAGGTAGACATTCTCTCCCTTTTTATTTTTATCCTTTAGATGAACATGACCAATCCTATCTCCCAAAAATAGTATCTCTTCAGATAGATTTTTACTTGCCGATCTATTACCAGTATCAAATACACATTTCAAATTATCAACATTAACCTCATCAATAAAACGACCAAGTATTTTATGATCTAGAAGAGATTCCAAACAAATTGTAAAACTTGTAGAATTACATAGTTCTCTGATAGTAGAAACGTAACTATCAAAGTTGTTTGGTGTTATAGAACTTTCCTCCATCAAAGGAAAAATTGCTATCTCACATCCAAGATATTTACTAACTTCAAGATAATTAAAAACATGATCTAATGTAGTTTCTAGTGATAGAGAGTTATCGATAATATTATCCGTACAAGATGAATAGATTATTCTATTTGTTTCTGAAACAACTTTCTTTATCTCGTCTCTTCCAGAAGAAGACCATATAGGATTATTTGAATTATATGATCTTTCATCCAATAATTCAACAAAGTTCAAACCTAATGTTTCGCATTTGCAAAATTCATCCTGCCAGCAATCTTGAGGAAACCATTGTAACTGATTATCTGGAGACTTAGATAGTCTCCCTTGAACCACACCATACATTTAGTTTCTCCCGATTTTATCTATGAGATCACTAAGTATGGAAATTTTTTGCTGAGCAAGATCAAGAGATCTGTAGTTTGTTTTGAATGCCATTATTTTTTTCTGATATTCTTCTGCTACTGGAAAAGAACCCTCAGGATATTTTCTACCATCAAAATTCCTTCCTCTCAAAGACGGTTCTAGATATGGAGGTTTCCAGCAACCATAAAATCCATCTCCACCCATCTCTAGATACCTATTATAAAAGTCTTTCCAAGGAATACTACCAGTATAAACAATAGCAAAAGTAAAATAACTATGCTCACAATAGTCATATACTTTTTGTGTCTTTATCCAGGAGCAACCTTCAACTGCTTTGAGAAACATTGCTCCAATCTTTTTCCTATTCTCAACAAGTTCATCAAGAATTTCAAGTTGAGCAATACCGCAGGCGGCAGTAATTATATTCATCCTGTAGTTGTATCCAATACTATCAAATCTTTCGTAGTTTGGATCTTGAAATACAGAAGAAGCAAGACTAGTTCTACCAGCAGTTGCAGTAAGATTCTTATATCCAATACCAGCAAACTTTCTAGACTTCTCAGCAAGAGTTTCATTATTGGTAACAATCATACCACCCTCACTACCAGATGTCATATGCTTTGATTTCTCAAAACTATAGACTCCAATGTCAGCACAGGTTCCAGAAATACTTCCTTTATAATCAGACAATACTGTTTCGGCAGAATCATCAATGACTACAATATTATACTTCCTTGCCAACTCCATAATTGGATCAATATCTACAGGGAGTCCATATAAAGAAACAACAATGATTGCTTTTGTTTTCTCAGTAATGTTCTTTTCAATTTCATCTACATCAATGTTCCAAGTATCTGGATTAATATCAACAAACACCGGAGTTGCTCCCATGTGAAGAGTTACATAAGAGTCCATGACAACTGTTACTGAAGGTTGAATAACTTCATCACCCGGACCAACTCCGGCAGCTGCTAATGCAGCATGAAGACCTGATGTTCCAGAGTTAATTGCAATAGAATACTTTACACCAAACTTCTCAGAAAATTTTTCTTCAAATTCTTGAGTCAAACTATATTCATTATTTCTCTCAAATATATTAGAAACAAGATCTCTAATTTGTTGATTGTTCATTTTTTTAATTTGAAATGTTTTATTTTCTTTTGATTCTCTTTCCACATCTCATCAAGAGAGAAATTTATTTGAGATACTCCAGGATTATTATAAATGAATTTTAATATGTTGTCAAACGTCAATGGTTCTGGTAATACTCCTTCTATGACCTTCTTAAAGAACTCAAAATCTTCTGGATAATCCAGGGTCATTCTAATATCACCCTTGATATATTTGATAGGAATATCTTTTACCTTTCTGGTTTGAAAAATTCCTGTTTCTGTAAAATATAATCTAATGTATTCTGTAGAATCACTATCCTTAATTTCACATACCTTATTTAAGGCAGTTGTTTTTATCCCATAAACATCATTATAAAAACCATTCCCATCTATAAAATCACAAGGATCGTTTTTGTATTGATCAATTACAATATCTGCTAGATCAACATCAAAGAATAGATCATCACCATCAACATTAACAAAGAAATCTATTCCATATTCTTTACAGGCATCTCTCCATCTGACCAACTTATCATCCAATGAACCTCTAAAATATTCTATCCCACAACCTGATGCTATATTACATAGCACATCATCTTCTTTTCTATCACTAGTACATAATATAATTTTATCTGCAGACCTACTATTCATCATACTTTCAATCAAATATTGAATAGTAGGTTTACCACACAGATCTAATATTGCTTTGTTCGGAAGTCTGGTAGAAGAATTTCTAACAGAAATAAAAATACAATTCATTCAATGTAGTATATCAATAAGTTCATTATCCAAAATAAGTTTATCCTTATAAGTATCAGCAAGTCTTCTCATATAACCAATTGTTGGTCCAGTGCCATGTCCAAAAGATCTACCTCTTGTGTCTATCTCATCCATGTGTCCATCACAATATAATTCATTATAACTAGAACCTCCTGTATGGAAAGTGAATCCAGATATCTTCAAACTATTGATTGGGTAATTCAAAAGAATGGATATAGCAGCAATACCTGTATTATATTCTGCTCCTATTAATCGATACAGTTTCATATAATCTTCATTACCAATCCAATAGAATGGAAGATTATGCACATTTATATTTTGAAAGTTCTGGGGTACAGAACTTTTATATTGACTAGCAAAAATATTATCTGAATGAGAACCTCTTATGGCACTACCAACTACCAACTTTAATTTTTTAAAGTATTCATCATGATCATCAGTTGATATTTTTCTCTTGATACCATCCATCCAAACATCACCAAAGTTACAGAAGTAGATATCAGTTCTACTCCCATAATCTTTTCTCAATTTCCTTAGTGGTATTATTTCATTTGGTCTGACAATAATATCACTACTATCAAATTCAGGTCCTCTATCTTTTCCTATCAGATAAGGAGCAGGTCCAATAATAGAAATATCTTTTCCAGATATAAGTGAATTTAATTCATCATTTATCTTGAGATTAATCACATGTACCTCCGTTCTTGGGGATTTGGCATCCCTTCTGAAAGAACCTCTCCATTTTTTCTAATTCTATGGAACTCAATAAAAAATGTTTTAATATTTTTAGTTCCAATGTTTCTATCAAGATGCTGTCGAAGAGTGGTTTCACTATGAACGTATCCCTTTTCTTTTTGATACTCTCGAAGATGATTAGTCATCTTAACATATGTGCTGATATAATCCTGATTAGTTACAACAAATCTATCATGATATCCATTCAACCAATGATGCCAATCCGGCAACCACATCTTACTCATATCTAATGATTCAATAGAAAGATTTACTGGTTCACTATAAATTACATCTTCTCTAGAAAGAATAACTCTATCATATTTTTTTCCAGAATTATTCATCATATCACAAACCAAAGACCTAGCTTTGTACATCTTCAGTGTAGATTGCGGAGTACAGAAATGTCCAGGTCCAAATAAAGAGGGGTGAAGAACAATTCCTTCTTCATCCATTTTTTCTTCTTCTTTTACTAAAACCTCACACCTATCAAGAGTGCTGAATAATTCTCTTGCTTTCTCAGATACATCACTCTTACCAAGAAAGACATATACATCCCTATCTTCCCAACAGTCAATCAAATTACTTTTAAGATTTTCAAAAGTATATTCAATTGATCTACCAATACCACTAATTAAAATTGCTGTTTTCATTTAGATTCTCCAACGTAATCTTTTTCCATAAAATCAAATACTTTTGAAATACCTACATCAATACCAGTCTTTGGTAACCACCAAGAAGTGATATAAGTATCTGCCTCATTCCTCTTGTCCATTTGAACACTATCTTTTGCGAGACCTGGTTTGATTTTTACATCATACTTTTCAATTCTATTGAAGCAACCCTGAATAATGTGAGCAACCTCCTTGATAGAAGTTGAACGGAATGATGTGATATGCAGTGGGTCTTCTGGTTTGAAGTCAGTGAAGTTTTCCATGACTGTTTCCAGTGCCTCACAGCAGTCTTCAGCATAAAGAAACTGACGTTCCTCTGTGCCGTCTGTCATCATCTCAAACTCACCCTCTTCAAATCCCTTGCGGATAAAGTCAGTAATAACATGTGCTTTCTCCATATCTTTTTCAATACCATATACATTCCAGAACTTAACAGTCAGTCCTTTAAGTGCGGTAGTGTGAAGTTCACCAACACGTTTCATTACACCATAAGGTGAATAAGACATATTGCTCATCTGTGAAGATGCAAAAACAAATCTCTTATTATACTTCTTCAATAAGGCAAAAGTATTTGCCATCATGCGAGTATTATTATTGATGAATTCAAAAGTATGCTGATACTTCTTTAGATATCGAGAACCACCAACATCAAAGGCAAGAAAGAATACAAAATCTGATTTCTCAATGACACTTTCAACATAAGTATTGGGTGTTACTCTCAGATCATTCTGAGCACCATCAATAATATCAACACCTATAACCTCATGTCCCTTATCCGTTAGATACTCTTTCAAGTATGCACCGATCTGTCCTGCAGATCCTAAAATAGATACTTTCATTATTAATCTGCTTTAATTAATATCAGATTCTTTCAATAACAGTTAAACCATTATTATTTGTTCTATGTGCTTTGAATCTCCATTCAGGATTTTCTACCATAAATTGAACAATGGCATTGAAGATACCAACATTCTCAGTACCATCTTTCAGTTTATCATCAACTTCAGGAATTCCAAATCTAACTTTATTCTGCTCATCAACAAAACCAAAAGTAATAGTATCATGAAATACAATATACTTTTTAGCTTTTGAAGCATGTAAATTTAGTTCTGCAATAACTTGATCATAAACATGCCAAGTATCCAAGAAAAGAAGATCTGTTTCTTCAATCTCTACTTCTAAACAATTACCCTCATAATATGAAACATCTTTTCCTTCTTCAATAGCCATGTCCATTAACTGTTTAATGCTAGGATCAAACTTCAAATCACAAGCTCTCAATGTGACATCACTGTTCAACCATGCACGAGTGCTTACTCCTGTGCGAGTGCCCATTTCAGTGATATGATTAACATCTTTATCATCACAAAGTGACTTAAGATATTTCACATGCTCATACATGTCACTAGGATTAGTATAGGCATTAACAAACTCCTTTTCAAACAATTCAGACATATACTCAAAAATAATTCATACTATATAGTATCTAAAAAAGATAACAAATATCAAGTTAACTTTGCACTAATTTGCTCACTGATCCAGTTGTAAGTAATACGAATACCTTCTTCAAGAGTCTGAGAATAATCCCATCCCAGTTTTTCACGAATCAAATCATTATTAGAATTACGACCACGAACACCTAACGGTCCATCAATATGAAGTTTTTGAACATCCTTACCAGCAACTTTAGCAGCAGTCTCTACCAGTTGATTAATAGTAACCATCTCTTCAGAACCAACGTTCACAGGACCCATGAAGTCACTGTCCATCAGTCTTCTAGTTGCCTCGATGCATTCATCAATGAACAAGAAGGAACGAGTCTGTAGGCCATCTCCCCACACCTCGATTGCTCCACCCTGCTCCGGGAGATAAGCAACCTTGCGGCAGATTGCAGCTGGTGCCTTCTCTCTTCCTCCGTCCCAAGTTCCTTCAGGTCCAAATATATTGTGATACCTAGCAATGCGAATAGGGATATTATAATTGCGATTGTATGCAAGGTATAGTCTCTCACTAAAGAGTTTCTCCCATCCATATTCCGAATCTGGGTCTGCTGGATATGCGGATTCTTCACGGCAATCAGGATTATCAGGATCAAGTTGATTGTGTTCTGGATACATGCAGGCGGATCCAGAATAGAAAATCTTAGTATTATTTCCTACAGTCTCATTAAACTTTCGTTGTTCCTCAAGAACATTCAGATTGATAGTGACAGAGTTGTGCATAATGTCTGCATCGTTCTCTCCAGTAAAGACAAACCCAGCTCCACCCATATCAGCAGCAAACTGATAGATCTCGTCAAAACTTTGATGATACTGCTGAGGAACAGAATGATAGAAGTTTCCAAGATATCCCTTGAATCTAATTACTCTATCTACAAAATTACGATCTGTTAGATCACCCTGCACAAACTCGTTTGCTTCTGTCTTAGAAAACTCTGGATACTTCAGATCTACCCCACGCACCCAATAACCTTCTGAACGTAGACGTTTAACCATGTGACTTCCAATAAAACCACCAGCACCAAGAACAAGTGCTGTTTTTACATATTGTGTCATTATAATTTAATATCTTTAGTATGTATTATACAAAAAAAGCAGAGTTTATGCAACCCTGCTTTATAGGACTCAGGCTCGCCACTTGTTTTTTTGAGAAACAAGAAACTCAAAGGGATTTCCCGACCAGTGCTGTTATAGTCCATCCGTGACTAATTCATCATACAGTTTCTACAAGTTCAAGATCAGAGTACAAATAATCCATCAAAATTTCATAATCATCTCCCGGATCACCCGAGAATACAATTCCACAATTTTCATAAAAACGACGAACTTTTTTAAAGAGTTTGGGATTCTTTACATCGAGAAAGATTTCTCCATTAGCAGCAGCACGAAGAGTACTAATGTCTTTCTTGAATTTTTCAGTCAGTTCCATTGTTTGTTTTCTTTACCTGTCTATTATAAAGTATTTGAAGTATGTAGTCAAGATGCCAGTGAATAAACTGGCAATCGGGACGATAGGATTTGAACCTACGGCCGCCCGCTCCCAAAGCGGGTGCTCTACCAAACTGAGCTACGTCCCGAAAGTAGGTTCCTATCGCCGCCAACCCTGAACCTACCAAAGGGGGTTGCCGCAGCCATCATGTGCGACCCACTAGTGCCAAAACTCCATGAGAGTAAAAGGCAAGAAGAGTACAACCAAGAATGGCACTTATTATTGTAGCAGTTTTATTGTGTTTGTCAATAGCTTTATCAATCATTTCCTGGCACTGTTTTTCAGTGACATAGTGCTCAGGTTTGATTTCATCCATCCTGTGAGACATTGGGTAAGTTACTCATCGGGTCCGGTTGTCCACTTACTATAGCACAAGCTCTCTTATAAAAGAAGTTATTTGTTGTACCGTTTTCCTCAAATTTCTCCTTGATAATTTTCCAATTTTGTAATTCGTCGGGATGCATAATAGTGGAAAGATTGCCTACAGTACTATTTAATGTAGCGATACACTACACTATTGTCAAGTAAGTGTTTATTCTCTAACGGAGAGAACAGGAATCGAACCTGCGAAAGTATTACCTCCAGCCGCTTTCAAGGCGGTGTCCTCGACCAACCGGACTCTCTCCCTATCGAACTTCAAAGTTCAATTTACGAACTTTACGTTGTTTTCTTGCTTCTTGCCACATAACATCTTCTTGTGTTAAGAAGGTTTTGTTGTTTTTAACACTGATAGAGTTTAACATAACTACCTTCGTTAAGTCAACTGCACTAACTTTGTTGTCTACAACTCTCATCATGTTTGGACATCCACAACACTGAACTTTACTAGTGCTCACTAACTCCACATTACAGGAGAGGCACCTTACCTTTATATTATCCATTTGATAATGTTTTCTTACTTCTTCATTTTTTCATTATTTATATGGGAGATACCGGGATCGAACCAGTGACCCACTCGGTGTAAACGAGTTGCTCTACCGCTGAGCTAATCTCCCAAACTCCCCAGGTAGGATTTGAACCTACGACCAGACGATTAACAGTCGTCGGCTCTGCCGCTGAGCTACTGAGGATTATTTTGTTCTCGTTTTAATTTAAAGTAAAGTTTATAATATCTTTTCTTCATTTCATCTAAAACGAGAGAGTCTTCTATAAATTTAAGTTTTCTACATTGTGCAGAACTACCTTCAAGTTCTCCAATCAATAATAAAATATCAACAGGATTCATTTATTTATTCAGACACTTTAGATTGTAGCATATACTCTACGGTATTGGCAACATCTTCCATGGCATCACGAAGCATAGGTTGTTGCCCAGAGTGTTGCTCTAACTTTGTAATGCCATTTTTAAATTCTTCTGATAAAGTCCATCTCCATTGCCCCATACTTTTTGAATACCAAAGATTAATTTTCATTAGATAAATTAAATCATTTTATTGTATCATGATTTTCTGTTTCATGATAAAACTGTAATAATGCTTCATCCAAGGCATCCTTAGGATCAGTCATTGTCTGTCTCATGTGATATTCTCTCACATTTTCCAATGCCTTCTGGAAAAGTTCCATACCCTTATCTTGTGCATACACAGGAGATGCAAACAAAAAAACAAAAATAAGAAAAAATTTTTTCACCATTCATCCTCAAATTTTAAATTTTCTTGATGCTCTGCATTTTGTTTACAATATCCATGAACATCCATTTCCATCTTAAGATGAGCACTCGTATGAACTCCCTCAATTAAAATAAGAATCCCAAGCAGAGCAGCAGGAAGTAACCATAATTGCGAAGAGCAACAGGCAATGCACCATCGTTTCCACTTGGGATCGCAGATATTATTTTTGGACACAGTGTATTACTCCAGACATCGGATTCATCATGCAAGTAAATTTCGTCTTTTGAGTCAACATGCTCATTATAACAAATAACTGGGCAATAAGCAATATCAAAAAAATATTGCCCTTACCCAGAGTTTTTAGTAATTTCATCAGAACTTAAAGATACTGATACTATTTACCGCATCTTTTTCATTAGAAGTAATGAAGAGTCCTTCATTTTCTAAAGCAAGAAGTCCTTCAGGTGCTTTACCTGTAGGAAGAATTTGAATCATGACTGGAGAAGACAAATCAGAGATATTATAAACACCAACTGCATTTGCTCTCTCGGCACCCACAAACAGCATAGGAACGCCATTATAAGTTCCGACCGCAACAGACTCAGGTTCAACACCCTTCTTCTCGGCACGTTTATCATTCCAATAACCTGCTCTGGCAAGAGTATTCTCAAAAGTGTTACCGGAATCATACACTATCGTGCCATTCTTGTTCCAAATTGTAAATCCTCTGGAACCACCACGCTTGTGCTCACCACGACGCTTCAGTTTATAATCACCCTCATTGGCAGTTGCGAAGTGATCATTATCAATCCAAGCAACAGCATCGGGCTCACGACGTACACCCTGACGAGAACCGACAGGCATATAGTAACCATCTTTTGTGTCGTCGATGTCATAAAGGTCTACCTTGCCAGCAGAGAAATGGGAGATGACATTACCACTGGAATCAAGAACAACCAAATGATTATTCTCTTGAAGAGTAACAACAATTTCACCTTTGTCATTGATATCAACAAACTCAGGTTCAGGATCACTAGGAGCAATGCCAGCAAGACCACGAACATCTGCATAAGTTACCTCACCTTCCAAATTAATAATAGCAACATTACCGGCAGGATACTGAGGAATCAGTCCATCATTAAGATCTTCATCTCTCTCATTTTCAATGGCAACGGCAGCAAACTTACCATTAGGACTAATAGCAACAGCATCTGGTTGACCGGCAAGAACAATCTCTTTTACTACTTGATAGTCCCACAAATCAATCACCGCAACATAACCCGATGGATTTGTGAAGGATTCAGAGGTGTTAATAGCCGCAATCGCATATCCATTGTGGATTGCAACACTGGTTGGTTCACCACCAACATCCACAGAAGTGATAGAGGTAGGGTTGGAAGGATCAATAATAGACACAAAGTCGATAGATCCTTTATCGGAGTTGGAGTATGCAAGAATTTGTCCATCGGAAGCAATAATCTCGGCAGCAGAATCTTCACCAACACCATACTGACCAACCTGCTCAAAAGTAGGAGCTGCGAATGCACCGGAAAGGGCAGAAACATCTGCCCCAACGATAGCACCCAGAGCAATTACTGGTAAACTTACCAGTTTAATAAGTTCTAGATACATTTATTTTTACCTTAGAATTTGAAGTTGAATTGGAAGATTTGTCCACCGGCATCAGCACCTTGTTCGGCAACTGCACCACCAGACTCACCTCTTGCTTGGACAACACCAATGAAGAGTTGATCCTTAGTATCGATACCCTGAATGATTTTCTGTTCACCAGTTCCAGCAATTTCATCTGCTGAATAGAATCCAAACATACCGAATGGACCCTTCTTAGCAGTCAGAGCAGTTACGTTCCAAGAACCGGAGAACTCAGAAGTTGTTGCTTTGGAGAATGCACCACCAAGAGCAGATGCACCTGCTTGATAACGGGAAGAGTGCTTACCACCAGCAAGACCTAACAGGTAACCAGTGTTTGCTTCACTCAGAGTCATATCAGACTCATTGATTGGGAGCACATACTTACGCTCACCAAAATCATTACCTGAATCTTCATCAACAATCAGGAAAGAACCATCCTTGTGCTTAGTCCAGTACAGTCCATCAGGAGCAACCATTGCTGCCTTGTTCTTCTCCACATGAATTGCGGCAGAACCACCCTTCACGGCACCTTCACCACCAGTCTTCAGAGTAAGAGCACCATCAACGGCAGCAACAACACGAATACCAGAAGCAGGCAGGAACTCAGGAAGATCACCATTAGCAGCATCCAGAGCAGCACCAATGTTACCAAAATCAAAACCAAGAATACCACCCTTGTTGGTCATGTTCTGAACATAACGAGTGCGGGTGATATCAGGATCAACTGCAGGATGCTCAGCTTTGGAGTCACCATTGAAGAAAGTATATCCTTCTGGTTGCTCACCTGCCTGTTCCCACAACATCATCTCAGTATCTTTGACTGCGACTGGATTGTCCCAACCACTCCACTGATAGGAGGTAGGATAGAAACGACCTTCAAATGTATTAGGTGCATCGGCATTCTGCAAATACTCATCCATCATCTTGGCAGCAGGGTTTGCTTCCAGACCCAGTGCAGTATAAGATTCGGTAGGCATCGCAAATCCATAGATGCGACCATAGAGCATACCATTGCGAGCAAGGAATGCATCACGCTCATTAGCAGTAGAATAGTCAATCTCAGAACCATCAGCAAGACGATCCTTCATACCAACATAAACCTTCAGAGGAGCAGGTTCCTGATTGTGGTTATATCCAGCACCAACAATAACAACATAATCTTCATGTTGTGGGTTGATTGGCATCAGTTTCTCATAACCAGTCTGACCCAGAGCAGGTGCGGTATATGCAACTTGGTTCTTGACATCAACAACCACGGATGCAAGACCCATAGTCTTAGCAGATTCCTTACCACCAGTCTTCTTAGAACCAGTGAACATACGTCCGATTTCCCACTCTTCAGCAGTCAACCATACATCATCAGCAAGTCCAATACCATCACCATACTTGTTTGCTTGCTCATACCATGCACCACAGAAGGACTGCAGGAAGAAATCAGCTTCGGACAGTTGATACTTGGGAAGGAAAGGAACAATCGTTTGATCGGGAAGTGCTTGGTTACCCCAGACTCCACCTTTTACGACTTCATCACCAAATACATTATAGATGCGGTTGAAGAGTTTACCAGAACCCTTAACCATTCCTTCTGCGGACTCACCAGTATTCAGGAAGTCAGCAAACTTTGCACGATCATAATCAATCGTGTGAATATGAGAACCGGAGAAAGTTACACCATTTTCCATAACCCAGTTGTAGGTCTCAGGAACAGGTGCCTTACCCATAGTGGCATAAGATTCGGACTGATAGATAACACGAATGGTATCGTTATCAAGCAGATATGCTGCCTGACCATCTGGATATCCAGTCAGTGCAAGTCCATTATCACCAACTTCACCAACAGTAGCAATTGCTTTAAAATTTGCGTATGGGAAGTTAACGTTTCCGTTACCACCATCTACGACTTTTTCTGTAGCAAGACCTGCTTCAGGAATCAAAGCAGTAGTCTCACCAATACGAATTGTTTCTGCGATAGATGCTGCAGGTGCTACAAATAAAGTGCCCGCAATCATAGCAGAGAAAAGTTTTCTATTCATTTCTTTATACGGAGTAGAGGAACAAAAAAAATCCCTCCCCGAAGGGAGGGAGAATAATAATCAAATATCAAAGAGAGTCAACAGCAGAAAGAGACTTCTGTCGAAGAGACTCGGGGAGAGGTACATATCCCAGAGAATCTGAAGCTCCTTGTGCTTCTTCACTCAGCATGTAACGAAGAGCAGATTTAACCGCATCAGTTTTATGACCAGGTTCGGCAAGGATCCAAGTCAAAGAAACGATGGGGAATGCATTAGCACCAGCAGGGTTAGCATCAGTTCCACGCAGTTTGCTATCCAGTTGAATCTGTGCCAGACCAGCAGCAGAGGTCTCACCATTTGCCTTCACATAGTTACCGGCACGATTTTGAATAGCAGCTTGTTGAAACTTATCACCAACAACATAACCATAGTTCAGGTATCCAATAGCACCTTCGGTGTTCTTAATGACACCGGCAACACCAGAGTTGCCTTTACCACCAACTGTTCCAGCAGCAGGCCACTGAACTGCCTTACCACGTCCTACTTTGTATGCCCAGTAAGGGGAGAAAGCAGAGAGTGAATTAGTAAAACCAGCTGTCGTGCCCGAACCATCAGAGCGAACAGCAACAGTGATAGGACCTGCAGCACAACCGAGCTGCGACCAGTTATCAATACGTCCATAGAAGACCTTTGTAAGTTCAATCTGGGACAGTTTGAGATCGCAACCAGGCTTGTTATATGCAACTGCGATTGCACCACCAGTCATAGGGATTTGTACCATAGGACGGGAGATGCCAGCAAGTTTGCTATCAGAAACTGCTTTATCGGATGCACCAAAGTCAGTAGTACCTGCCTTGTACTGACGAACACCGGCACCAGATCCTACTGCTTGGTAGTTTACTTGATTGCCAGTTTTGGTTGCGTAGTCTTGAAACCACTTTTGATAGATTGGAGCAGGGAATGATGCACCGGCACCATTCAGTCTTTCACCTGCTTCAACAGCAGGAGCAGCAATGGCAAGAATGCCAAGAGTAAGAGCAGCAATTTTCATTTGTATTCTTTAGTATATTGTTTACTTTTTTCTAGATCAGAATTCGTAAGAGACGGATGCCTCATACTTCCAATCCATTTCATCATCGACGAAGACGTATTCTGCCTTAACTTTTGCACCGAGGGCATCAGTCATTTTGATCTTGGTTCCAATTTCCAGAGCAGTGGAAGTTTCGGTGTCCTCACCATCAGGAGTTTCCCAGTTAGGACCAACTTCGATGTAAGGCTTCAGGTTACCAACCTTAGTCTCATATCCTACACGCATTTCGAGAGCAGACTTATCGAGATCTTCATCAGTTCCTTTGATGACAGCCTTGCCGCCGACATAAGGACCAGCAAAAGCAGGTGCTGCGGTAGCAAATCCCAGGAGTGCTAATGCGGAGAGAGCGAATGCTTGTTTCATTTTTATACCTCTAGTAATTTTTATTTTGAGTGTCCTCTAAAGACTTTTACATTATACGACAAGTATAAATTTTTGTCGTTAAAACAAAGTTAAAGAACAAACCTCAATATTTAATAGAGGTTAATCTTAATTTAACCATAAAAAAAGGACTCTCGTTAGAGAGTCCTAAAAAATCTAAAAATAAAGGTATCAGAAGTTATACTTCATACCCAGTTTACCACCAACACCAAAGTCATCATCATCTTCGGCAGTCAGGAAGGAAACCTCTCCATAGACTCCAAGAGCATCGGTCACAGGAAGACCGATTCCTGCTTTACCAGAGAATTCAGTTTCAGTGTCAGCACCGTCCACAGCGATGATCGCTGGACCAGCCTGGACATAATACCCAGCAGCACCAATACTTCCTTCATATCCTACGTGAACGTCTGTCGTTGCCCCGGTGTAATCGTTGTCTCCCGTCCATCCCGCATTTGTTTCTACATTTACGTAGGGACCTGCAAGGGCAGCACCAGCGGACATGGACAGAGCAGCAGTTGCTGCGAATACAGATTTGATCATTGTTTGTACCTCTTAATTTTTACTTGTGGAATGATTACCCACAGATGTGAGAAGACTCGACATGTCTTCGTTTGTTACCTTTTGTTACGACAAAACAAAGGTATAGTATTTATACTCATAAGAGTATCGGACATTTCGGTTATCCGAAGCGAATGACGGGGATCGAACCCGTGACAAGAGCTTGGAAGGCTCGCATGTTACCGCTACACCACATTCGCAAGAAAGGCATATGCCTATTGTACAACAGACTGCCAGTCTTTGTCAAAGATTTCCAATCCTTTATCTGTTAAGATATGATTGTGCATTTCTTCAAAAATTTTGGGTGGCATTGTAACCACACTTGCTCCATTATACCATGACCTCACTGCTCTCTGAACACTTCGGATAGAGGCAGAAAGAACCTGAGTCGGACATCCATGAATACGATACAGTTCAGAAATAGAACGAACTACCTCAAGTCCTGCTACAGATTGATCATCAAGTCGTCCCACAAAAGGAGACACATAATAAGCACCGGCACGAGCAGCAAGAATTGCCTGTGCGGCAGAAAAGATCAGAGTTACATTGACTCTAATATTTTGATAAGACAGTTCTCGACAAGCAGCAAGACCATCTTTGGTCATTGGAACTTTGACAGTTGTACAGAAACCAAACTTTTCCTGAAGTCTGAGTCCTTCTTTAATCATTTCATCAGCAGTACCAACAACTTCCATACTCAGATCATTAACTCCAAGATCTTTCAGTTCTTGATATACATCATCAGGGTTTCTACCACTCTTCATAATCAGAGTAGGATTGGTAGTAATACCATCAATCAGTCCGGTATCAAAATGTTTTTTAATTATTTCAGTATCAGCAGTATCCAGAAAAATTTTCATTTTAACAAAAATATGGAAAAAGGCAGGTGAACCACCCTGCAGTTTAGGATTACTCCATGGTTTATATAATACGATGCACTTATCCGAATGTCTTAACTAACCAAGGCCCTGATTAGTAGAGGGGCTACATTTCACCCAACATTCTGACAGTTTACACCGGAGTAAGACGGGGACCACCCGAATAGTCCACAGGGAGTGGTTTCCAAACGTGCTGAACAATGAAGGTTCAGTTGCTGAATGGCACCTATGGTTGGGAGATCTCAACTCCCTAACGACTCAGGTAGGATTTGAACCTACGACCGACTGCTTAGAAGGCAGTTGCTCTATCCGGCTGAGCTACTGAGTCCTGTGAGAGGCGGGAACAGTCTGTCGTTCCTCTTGCCTCTCAACTCAGTTATTATAGGGCATCCCGGTCAGGGAGTCAAGCCTTTTTCTTGGATGTAGGCAGTTCTTCTTCGACTACTTCTGTCTCTGCTACTTCTGCTTCTTCTTCGGGTTCTGGTTCTGGAAGTGTAACGCCCGTTTGTTGAAGATATTCAATAGCACCTTGAACCTTAAGGAAAAGTTCTCTTCTTCCTGCTGCAGCATTTTGAAGTTTTCCAAGTTCTTCATTCAGTGTATCTCTTTGCTCTAAAAGATTTGCAAGATGTTGTTGCTGTTCAGTCATTATCAACTCAAGTTATGTGTGATTTCCTATTATATAGACATGTAAATCATATAGGACTAAATAATTTCACATCGGTTTTCCTCATATACCAATGAAAAAAGTATTATTTGCTTTAGGTATGATTTTGATGACATCACCCGTTTATGCAGGTGGACTTGTTAGTAAGCACGCTACTAGTGTTCAATTGACAGTAGATGCTGCCAGAACAACTGCTTCAAGAATTGGTTCCTCATTCAGTATTTCGGGTTCAAATGTTGATACTACAGACGGATCAACTGCAGGAACAGTTTCTGCCGGTACTATCACCTCTGGTGTATACAATCCTGGTACAATTGCTGCAACACAAGATACTGCAGGTGCAGCATTTTCTTTCAGTCAATCATATACACAAGCTGATGCAGTTCCAACCTCAGCACCAACCGTAGGAACTGTAGGAAATCTTTCTACTCAAACTTCTTATGCTGCCGGAGACAATACTAATCTGGCAGGTACTGTAACTTCGGCAGGTGTCCTTACGGTGACTGCCGGTGGAGCAGGATCTAGTGCCATAGGACAATTTGTAAGTGAAATCACTGTAATCGACTGAGGTTAAATAACAATGACTAAATTACAAGAGGCAATCGGTCTTGGGTTGGTTCTTGGTATAATTCATGGAATAATACAACCCGTATATAGTGTGCCAGTTGTGCCAAACTTTCAGCAAGGCTCAATGACTAGTCATACAGAAACAACAAGTAAAGTTGTTGAAACCATAAACTCTATGGATTATAATACTGGTTATCAGTATTCGGCAACTGGATCTGGAATAACTACAAATGATAATTTGTCTCCAGGAACTGGAGCAACAACTGTAACTATTGATGGAGTGACATCGACATGGACTGGAGTAACAAGCAAACCACAATTTACACAAACAACACCAGGAGCGGCGTTTCAGTTTACAGAAACTTATTCGGGACCTGGTTTGCAAAATCACACGATTATTCAAAGAACAACAGAAGTGACAAGTATCACCGACACCACAAGTATTTTTTCCCAGTAATTCTATGCCTAACCAACCTTGCGACTGCCCCTGCCACTCTGGCGGAAACTGTAGGGGGTGTAAGTGCAACCGCAGCACCCGTAGCTAATAGTTCAGGCTCAGTCACAAACCAAGCTATTCAGGTATTACAAGGTCCTTACATAACGAATACTTATGGAAATGGTATTCAATGTCAAGGGGAAACTGTTAATTTCACACCATACCTAACAGGAACAGCATCCGCACAAAAACCATTTGAAGGAAGATACTGGGATAATGTTTATGATATGAGAGATTTAGATGAAGATGGAGCACCAGATAATCCTGGCAGTGTATTATATCAAGTTCCTATTAGAACTGGACAAAAAGATAGTTATAACTTATCATTAGGTTTCTCTGCTACATGGAGTATTCCTCAGGATAAAAAATTACAACAACAATGTAAAGAGGCAGCAGCCGCTAGTATTACATTAATGCAGCAACAATCTGCCAATAAAAGATTAGACTTTGAGATCGCCAGACTTAAGAACTGTGGCCAGTTAATAAAGGACGGAATAAATTTTCATCCCAAAAGTCCTTACTATAAAATTTGTGCGGATGTTGTCGTAAAAGATAAAACTTATATCACTCCACATTATCATACTATCCCTTCGGTTTCAAAGCAGAACGAAGTTGACGTATCGCACGATTCCGATCACGCTGCTCTACTCGGCGGTCCGATAAACTCAAAACCGGCAATTTCTTCCCCCTAATACTAGCAATCTTCTTAACAACTTTCTTTATAGTTGGTTTAATCACACGAAGTAAAATATCGGCAACTGGTTTAGCAAGAAGAGCAGAAGTTGTGGCAACTAAAGCAATTGCGGCTGTTGTAGTTGCTGCTTCTGGTGCTGGCAAATACTTTTCTTGCCAGGGTATTTCTGGTTCCGGTGGAGGAATTTCCTCAACAATTTCTACAGTGGCAGTCTGAGCAGGAGCAGGTTTTGGTATATCTTGTATAGGAATATCCTTTGGAGGTTCAGGTGCCTTATATGGTGGTATTGGTGCCTTTGGTGTTTGAATATGATCTTCGGCATTAAAATCTATCGGGTTATATGATGGAATACCCGCATCACAAAATGTTTTTACACCTCTTCCATCATCAGATTTAATTTGATTATTTTTTGGATTATTAGTTTCATGTGCCTCAACACATCCAGGAATATCAACAATTGGGAGACCAATCTCCAATACCACAGGTGGAGCAGAAGGTAAAGATAAAGATGCATCAGTTAACCATTTAGGAATTTCAGGTATGTCCAAAGACCTAACCCGAATTTCAGGTATATTAATATTAGGCATTAGTCATCAAACACTTTAAATACAGATGTCCAAATAGAATGAAAAAATACATAAAGGGCAAATGTACTTGCTCCTTCTCTTTTAGTATTATTTCGGTTTGTTTTTTTCTTATATTTCATAATTAAAAAGGAATTGCTCCACCAGTAATATTAGGCGCATTACCAGGAATTGCTCCACCAGTAACAGAAGGGATTTCTGGTATTTCTGGCATTAGTTTTTCAACAATACCAGGAATTGATTTTACAATTTCTTCAGTTGCTTTTTTTCTGGCATCTTCAATCATCACATCTTTATGCTTATATAACCAGAATCCTCCACCTACTGTGGCAGCACTAATAATGAAAGATGTTAGTGCCATGAAATTAAAAACTGTTTGCATTTTTTACTCCACTAAAGTTCCGTGCTGTCTACGTATTTCACGTAGTTCTTCAAAATCCTTTTTCTTTGTTCCTCCATCATATTCCCAAGCATATCCTTCAGCAATCATTTGTTCGTTGAGGGACAGCTCCGAATCCCCGATGTATAACCAGCCAAGAAGACGACCATACTTCCCGACGCCACCAACAAGTTCAGTCCTAACAGACAACTCATCATCACCAGATACAGCACCTTCCAATTTCTCTTTGAGCCAGTTTGTTGCGTCAATTCCAAGTTTCTTTTCCTCAAGATCTCTGGTTCTCTTCTCCGGAGTATCCACTCCTGCGATTCTAACTCTTTCTTTCTTGTAAAGATCAAATCCAAGATCGATAGTAACATCAATCGTGTCTCCATCAAGAACCCGATTAATCTCTATGACTCGAAAGTTGTAACATGACTTCCGACTGGGGGGAACCATAGCGCCCATTTTTTACCTCCTTTGCATTTGCCGCAATACCCGCGATGACAATCACTGCTGCGATGACTGCTCCCGCACCCCATACCCATTTTTCAAGAAGACGAACTCTAGATTTAAGTTCATCAATACTTTTTTCAAGACGGTCATAGTCATCTTTTCGAGTCATTCTCTCTTCGAGACTCATGACTCGTTCTCTCATACTACCAAAATAATTTTCTAGGACAGCAATTTGCTTATCCTGTTCAGCATCCTTACTTGTCAGGTCGCTCATCGTTCAATTCATCGAAAGCTATACGCATTATATAGACAATATAATATGAAACTCCCACTAATAATATTAAAATAGAAATAATAACACTCCATACAGGATCATTTACATTCTCATGTGTACGAAGAATTAAATTCATAATTATTTGTTTTTATTAAAGCGGACATGGTGACCTCCAAACATATACCTCATACCATTCAATATTTTATTGGCAAATTCACCTAATCGTCTTGAGTTAAATCTTTCGTAAAGCGCACTGCTAATAACAGGAACGGGTACACCAAGATCCACAGCGGCGTTAACAGTCCAACGACCTTCACCAGAATCGGAAACCCCCCCATCGAATTTTCCAAGCTTAGGATCACTGCGAAGTACATTCGCAGTAAGATCCAATAACCAAGACCCAACCACACTACCACGACGCCATAACTCAGCCACCTCAGCAACATCAATATCGTATTGATAATTTTCTGGGTCTGACATAGGAGCGACTTCAGCATCGCCTTCATGAATATAATTCGATCCCAAATCTGCATTTTTAAGAATATTGAATCCTTCTGCGTATGCTTGCATGATTCCATATTCAACTCCGTTATGAACCATTTTTACAAAGTGCCCTGCACCAGGTCCACCGCAGTGTAACCAACCGTACTCAGCAGATGTTGCGTGAGTGTATGGATCTGTGCGGGTTGCAGCGGTAATGCCGGGTGCAAGTGCCCTGAAAATGGGGGTACATACAGATACTGCTGTATTTGCACCACCAACCATAAGACAGTATCCACGCTCCAGACCATAAACTCCACCACTAGTACCACAGTCAATATATTGGATGCCCAACTTTTCCAACCTTTCTGCTCTCCTGCGAGAATCCTTAAAGTTGCTATTGCCATGATCAATAACAATATCCCCGTCGCTAAGAAATGGTAATAACTCATTTAATGTTCCCTCCACATTTTCTGCTGGTACAACCATCATAAAGATTCCCGGAACATAAGTTTTCTTACCACCAGTAAGAAAAACCGAATCCCCACTCTTTACTACTTGAACAAGGCTTTCAATAGAAGTTGTAACTCCGTCCACATATCCGTTTTCATATGCTTCTTGTGCCTTTTCATAGTTTCTCCTATAACCCCATACTTCAATTTCTTCTTTCATCATGCGACGAGACATACCCTCGCCCATTCTGCCGAGTCCGATAATTCCTACTTTCATAATCTATCTACTTATTTTGAGAAGTGCAAAAAAGAACTTCATATTTGCTAATTCGACTACATTATCTAGTTATTTTTTACTAGTATCCTAATACAAAATGTTAGCATCCACTAACTTCTTTTGCTATTTCTCCGCCAATATCACCACCAACATTCTGACCCAACATCACTGCCCAACCTGCTGCTAACCAACCAACATAAGGAATAGCAGTTAGTGCAGGAGCAATACCAGCAGTCATACTAGAGCCTACCATTGCACCGGTACTTTGTCCAGAACCTTCCGCCTTGATGCACGCTAATTTTTCGGCACTTAACTTTCCCTCTTTTGATTTTTCACCCCCCTGAAGATTTTTATATCCTTCCATTGTATATTCATGTGTAGTATATTCACTACGAACTTCACTTCCTTCAGAAGTTTTACCAAACCATCCCTTTTCTTTATGATCCTTATCAAGACTTAAACTCTTAGTGGTTGTAAGAGTTTTAGGATCATTTGCATTATATCTTAACTTATATCCTTCTTTATCAACCTTTACATCATAAGATGAGTATTCTCCTGTAGGAAGATTAATATTGGGGTATTGAGGTTTATCAGCATACTTTTCGGTAATCTTCATCATATGTCCAAGTATACCAATATGTGCAACTGCAACTATACCCCCAACACCAAGTAGAACCCACTTAAATGGGTTCACAGATGGTTTGGGGGTTTGTTTTTCTTGATTATCTTGCATGTGATGTGGAGTCCAAGTCATGATTCATTGACCTCATTCTACTTTTTCTTTTTTATCTTCAGATTTTTTTGATTCTTCATCTTTTTTCTTAGCGGGTTGAACCCCAAAAGTAGCTAATGTTCCGGTAAATACGCTGGCTATAAAAGTCGGATCTATGTTTTTTTGAGGAATACCAGGAACAGTTACATAATTAAGAGTCAGAATTGCTGCTGACCAACTTAATATAACAACTCTCACTAAGGTAGAAACACCCTCATCAGCCCACTCAAACTTATCCTTTTTGGTTTCCTCTTTTTTTGTAGGCAGTTTTGAATCTGTCATTTAAAAGAGGCACAAGGCTCTTTTATTTATTAATAAATCCCTTGTCAATAAGATACTTTCTAGTTAGTGGAGTTGGTTCATAAACCTCCCACATTCTACCTCTTGCACAAGCAGAAAGGGCAGCAGCAGTCATACCTTCTGTTTTACCTGCCCATGTTGCCTCTGCTTCCCATGGTACTGCTGATTTGGGATAGGTGCGTTCTGCCATATTACGCCAAAACTTAGGAACCTCTTCTTCGGGTTTAATGACGGCAATAAAACTATTATTAATAGTTCCTGCCATACAATCCTGTGCAGCGTGCCATCCCTCATGACGCATCACACTCATAAGAACATGTGGACGATGCATGAATGCCTTATTAAGGAAGAAATTATTTCCTACAGTATGATAAACACCACGATGTCCAACAGGAAAATATTTTTGATCTGCTAGAAACACATTAACTCTGACTTGTTCCAAAGAAACAAGCATTCTGTGGAATTCACTAGTAATAGAATCATAACTACTATTGGGATAAGCATCAGCAATAGTAGCAATACTTTCGACTTTGTGAACATCTTTAGTGCATTCTCTAAGAAGCATACATCCCATTGAATGCATGGTATTAAAATCTTTATCTTGTAATGGATCTGAATGAGAAGGAAGAACAATTGCTACAGTAGCAATCAAAGATGCAATAATTTTTTTCATGAATAATATGCCTTGTAATAACTAATAATACCAGCAGTGCTTACATTACCTTGTGAAACCCAATCATGAGCACATTCATACATTGATTGAGTTGTATATTTTGGAATAACTCCTTCCATTTGTCCACCATATTTAGCAAGAAGAACTTTTAATGATTGTTCACGGAGAGCAAGTTTTTCTTCACTATATCGCCAATCTTCATTCATAAGAATTGCTCCCGTCCATTTCCAGAACTCCAACCACCAGGACCTTCATGAAAGTTTTCAGATCCTCCAGGAGGATTTAAATGTAGAGTAGTGTTTTGATTTTGTGTCACGATTTCATACATTTTTTGGTGAATATCATCAGGTTCAACAGAAAAATTTTCTTCTCGTTCCTGACGTTTCATTTCTATCTCTTGTTCCATATAATCAAGTTGCTTTTCTGTTTTCACAGGAGCAGGTCCAAACCATTCATCATCTTCAAGATATACAGGTGCCGGAATACCGGTATATGATCCATATCCTTGAGTAAAATGTCCTGACTCACATTCAACTAATGGTGCTTCTAATTCAATATTTTCTATTACTTCTGGCCAGTTAACACTAGTTGCCTGTTTTCTACTAAAAATACCGATTGTCTCTTTAAGTTTTTGAATAATCATTGCCAGTGATAGTGATAGAAATTTCCTTTAGAGTGACACATAGGATCTTGAGATGGTACTCTATATCCCAACATAGATTGTCCTTTGAAATCTGTTCTTCCATTTAGAATCTTTGACCAATGGGCAATACTTTTATTACCACTAGGAGAACTTAGTTTGTTAATCAATCTAGGATCTGGAACTATATAGGAATTATAATTTAATCCTTGATACTGACCTGGAGCAAATACTACTCCAGAAATCGTATTGGGAAACTTATCAGAAAGTACACGATTTAGTACAGAAGCAGCAACACAATATTCATCTGCAGAATTTGGATGTGCTTCTACCTGAACAACTGTTGCCAGGTTTTGATAATCAACAAGTGTGAGTGAGGCAAGAAGTTCTAACATAAATTAATCATCTCCAAGATATTCTAGTGAAAAAATTTCGTGATCATTAATATTTGGATTTAACCATTCGGCAAACTCACATTGAATTGCATAAGCATCTTCAATTGATTTTAGCACATCATCAGTCTCGGTTTCACAGAGAGTGTGCAGTCTATCAACTGCCCAATCATGAGTCGTTTTCAGGGTGTCTTCCAAAGTTACCATAATCTTTCCGCATGTAGCGTCCGAGAATATTGCTATTATAGTACGCCGGGACACCGTTGTCAAGGGATTCACTCAGAACATTATTTAAAAATAATTGCTTCGTTTCTTCATAATTACATGTTCCCTTTGTTTTATGAAGACTCAGTATTTCTCTACTGAAGTTCTCCTTACCATACTTTTTAACATCTTCCTTTAACTCTGGACAAGAACCATAATACTTCTTCCAATCTGATTCTATTTTTACTTTTCTTTTTTTTCCTACCGGCGTTCTAAACGCCCAAAAGTACTTTCTCCCAATGTACTGTCGTTTGTTGGACTTATTGGTAATGAGATACACAAAGCCAAAAAAGTCCCGAACATCATCCCCAGTAAAAGGTCTGTCCAAATATATCCATGGGTTTTCATATGAATCCATTCATATTGTTTAAGCTCTTATTATATATCCATCAACCCTAACAAAGGTATTCTAATAAAAAAAAGGGTTGTTGTCAACCCCCTTGAAGAATTATGTCAGTCTTTCGGCATCTTTGCCCCAGACTTATGTCTGGTTGTGCCTGCCGAGTCAACATAAGTTTCTCTCTCCTTTCTAGGAGATACATAACCGACTCCAGGAACTACACCAGTCTTACCGGCAGCTCTGGCAGCATTTCTATCTGCTGCTCTTTGTGCTGCTCTTTTACGATTGCGATCATAAGAACTCATTGCTTCATCAACCTGATTATCAGATTCCAATATAGCAGCAATTTCTTTCTCAGAGAACAATCCAGTCGCTTCTAATTCTTCTTTCTTAAGATTTGCCTTACGATACTCAAGATCGGCACGGGTGCCTTTATCCATTTTACCCTGAGACTTAGGCTTGGTCTTACCACCTACATCAGGTTGCATTCCAGGGTTTGCTGCCTTTACTCTACGTCCATGAGTGTATTCAGCACCACTCATCTTAGAGTCACCAGAGACCATCTTACCACCTTGAGAACGAGAATCAGCATACTGTTTGTCAGTCTGACCGTGCTTACCCTTGTAGAGTTCTTCTACATTCTCTTCACTCATACGCTTCACGACCTTCTCTGCCTGACGCTTAATGAATCCTTTGATGCCTTTCTTTGCCTTATCCCTTGCCTTACCAGGAGCACTCTTAACGGCATCTGCTGCCTTAGTGGCACTGTGTGCTGCCTTTCTACCTGCTCTTCCCATCTCGTCCTTGGCGATAGTACCAGCAATCTCAACACCTGCCTTAGCAGCCTTGGCAGTTCCAACTGCTCTGTCAGCAGCACCCTTGACGGCATCTCCTGCCTTCCTCATGGCGTCTCCTGCCTTCCTCATGGCAAACCTTCTTCGGGCACCCACAGGAGCACCAGACGCTCTTTTTGCTTGGGTATCATGTCCGAAAGTTACCTTTGCTTCATCAATATAATCATTAGCAGCATCCTCAATCATTAAGACTGCATCTTCCTCAGAATAACCTTCCTCAATGAGTTCATCAATTAATTCATCACAAATATCATCAAACAGTTCTTCATTGAGGTCTTCTGTTGGTTCGTAAAATTCTTCACAGACTTTTTTGAAGTCATGAAATTGTTTTTGAGACAGGGACATTGTTCTTTATATTATATCCATATATGGATATTTATAAAAAAAAGAGGGACTACTCGTCCCTCTTGTATGCTTGATATCCATCATATTCACCGAACATATAGGAATCAGACAATGCTGCCTCTCTATATGTTCTCATACTATCATAGACTAAATCCCGCGAAGGTGTCTCCTTTAACATCTTGTTTGATTCCTCCAACGATGTAGGACTCGACTTCAGTTTCTTGTGGGGCAACTTGGAGTCCTTTAGAAGAAATCCAGTGCTCTGTCCAAGGAAGTGGATTGTTCTTTGCAGAAATGTCATAAACTGGTTTAATACCGATTGCTTTCATACGGCGATTGGCAATCCATTCAACATACTGCTGAAGCAGTTTATCATTTAAACCAATCATAGATCCGTCTTTGAACAAATATTCTGCCCAAAGTTTTTCCTGATTTACGGCATTTTTGAATGTATTAATCATCCAAGGTTCTTCTTCCTTGGAGATCTTCTTCATGTCTGGATCATCACCGTCTCTCCACTTATTTAGAATGTTCTGGGTAATTACCAGGTGTTGATTTTCATCTCTTGCGATCAGAGAGATGATTTTTGCACTTCCTTCCATAAGCTTGAGTTCGCCAAATGCAAAACTGCAAGCGAAACTGACATAAAAGCGAATACCTTCAAGAATATTAACGTTTGCAATTGCTCTGAAGAGTTTGCGCTTGAGTTCATACCTTGTTTCTTGTGCGGATGGGACTTCTTCTAATGCATGTTGCCAATCATTGGATGTTCCATAATGTTGAGCACTATTAATAAACTCATTATATGCTTCAGTCACACTAGTGGCACGTTCAAGAATACGATCATCAGTCAGAATGGTATCAAATACCTCTGAAGGATCTGAATAAACATTCTTAATGAGATATGTATATGAACGACTGTGGATCATTTCCATGAATCCCCAGACTTCCATACATGCTTCTAGTTCAGGTAATGAGCAGTAAGGGATAAAAGCCATCCCAGGACCGCGCCCTTGTACAGAATCCAGCATGATCTGATACTTAAGATTGCTGGTAAAAATATGCTTTTGCTCTGGGCGTAGTGTCTGATAGTCCGCACGATCTTTCTGTAGTGATACTTCTTCTGGTCTCCAGAAGTATCCAAGTTGTTGAGTCGTCAATTTATCAAAAACTGGATACTTGTACGAATCATATCTTTGAACTCCCAAAGGTTTTCCAAAAAACATGGGTTGTTTCTTTCTATCAACTTGTTCTGGATTGAAGACGGTCATTTGACTGACCGTTGTATTTTTGTTGTCCACTGAATCTTTCTTAAATTTTACAAGACTCACAGTCTTCCTCCTCGGCGGTTTCTAATTGACTAATTAAACTTTCTAATTCTGATTTTTGTTCTTCAAGTTCGTCATTCTTATTATCATATGTATTTTGATAATAAGAAGTCTTCCATCCATACTTATATGTTTTAAGTAAATCTTGTGCCATCACTGAAACAGGAACTTCATTATTATCATAATTTTGGGGATTGTAGCTCCAGTTTCCAGAAATTGCCTGATCAAAGAACTTTTGCATCACAGCAACAATATTAATATAACCATTATTGGACTCCATATCCCAAAGAAGCGTATAATTGTTTTTAAGAGTTGTGTATTGCGGAACAACCTGCTTAAGGGTTCCCTTTTTGCTCTTTTTAGTGGACAAGTACGCTCTAGGTGGTTCGATTCCATTTGTGGCATTTGACACAACGGAACTGCTCTCTGAAGGCATCTGTGCCGACAATGTTGAGTTCCGTACTCCATATCGGATGACATCGTCTCTAAGACACTCCCAATCATAGTGAAGCTCATTCGGTACGATTTCATCTACATCCTTCTTATATGTATCAATCGGAAGAACTCCCTGACCATATTTTGTTCGGCCACTATACTCACAAGCACCTTTCTCTTTAGCAAGATCTACTGTGGCACGAATCAAATAATATTGGAATGCCTCAGTAAGATCATGAACCAGTTTCCATGCCTCAGGATCCTGATAAGAGGCACCGTGCTTGGCAAGATAATGTGCCAGACCAATATAACCTATTCCAAGTGAACGACGTGCCCTGGTGGCGATTTCTGCTGCTCTGATGGGATATCCTTGAAAATCAATAAGTTCATCAAGACTCCTAACAGCAAGATCACAGAGGCTTTCAAGATCCTCAGTGCCCCTAATTTTACCAATATTAATAGCAGAAAGGATACAGAGAGCAATTTCCCCAGATTCATCGTCAATGTGGTTCAGTGGTTTGGTAGGAAGAGTGATCTCTTGACACAGGTTACTCATCTCAACCTTATCGGTAAAGGAAGAGTGGCTGTTACAGTGATCAATATTCATGATATACAGTCTACCAGTTTCTGCTCTCTCTTTCAAGATGTCCAGAAAAAGTTCTTGTGCTCCAACAGTCGTTCTTGGAACAGACTGATCCTGTTCATAACCCACATAGCAAGAGTCAAATGCATCAGTACCAAAAGCATCATACAGACCTGGTACGTCATGCGGTGAGAACAAGCTAATTTCTCCATTCTGGATGAAACGCTCATAGAAAAGTTTTGAAATCTGGATGGAGTAGTCAAGTTTTCTTACCCTATTATCTTCTGTGCCTTTATTATTCTTCAGGACGATGATGTCTCTGATTTCTTGGTGCCAGATTGGGAAGTGGACAGTCGCTGATCCACCTCGGATGCCATTTTGAGTGCAGCATCGGACAGTCGCTTCAAACTTCTTGAGGAAAGGAACAACGCCTGTGTGTTGAACTTCTCCGCCTCTGATTTTACTGTTGATGCCACGGATGCGACCCGCGTTGATGCCGATTCCCGCCCTTTGTGCAACGTATTTGCCAATTGCCATATCAGAGCTAAAGATAGAATCGAGGGAGTCATCAACATCAACAAGAACACAGCTAGCATATTGTCGAAGTGGAGTTCGCACTCCTGCCATGATAGGTGTGGGAATGTTGATTTTGTGTTTTGAGATTGCGTCATAATATCTTTTTACATAATCCAGTCTTATTTCTTGAGGATACTTAGAAAATATTGTTGCCGCAATCAAAATATACATGAACTGCGGTGTTTCGTAAAGTGCCCCAGTACTTCTATCCTGCACTAAGTATTTATCCACAACTTGCCGTAATCCGGCATATGTGAATAGATAATCACGATCATGATCAATAAAAGATTCGAGTTTATCAAACTCTTCATCACTATACAAATTTAAAATTTCTACGTCATAAACACCTTTTTCGATACACTTTTTCACATGATCTTTAAGAATTGGTGCCTCATGCATACGTCCAAATAATTGCTTACGAAGAGCAAATAAAAGGAGACGAGCAGCAACAAATTGATAGTTGGGATGTTCAAGATCAATAAGATCGGAAGCAGAACGAATTAAAATTTCTTGTACTTCTGCTGTTGAAATTCCATCATAAAATTGAATACCAGATTGTATTTCAACCTGACTCGAAGAGACACCTGCTAAGTCTTTACATGCCTCATCAACCATTTTGTGGAGTTTGTTCAAATCAAGAGGTTCTGTTGTTCCATTTCTCTTAACTACTTTTGTGCCGTTGGTCATACTTTTTTCCAATTGTTGAATTTAATTTTTGCTTCTAGTCCGTGATAAGTATTTGATTTTAACATAGACATAACTTCATGTCCAGCAAGAACCATATCATTGATATCTTTTTCTGTTATATTATTTGGCCAAATAACTATGGAATCACCACTATCGATTGTTTTGCGAATTCGTTCGACAATTTCTCTGTTCCTTGGTTCGTTATCATAAACCCAAACAGGATTGCTAATACCCCACTTAGCAATATCACCGTCAGCTCCACAAAGAGCAATTGAATTTGAAATGAATGTGCTGTCGAATGGTCCTTCGACAACATAAACGGGCAACTTTGTATCGATTGTTTCCAGTCCATATATCTTTGGCGCTTCCTCCTGAATCATAATGGTGATATATTTATTAGGAGAGTTATCTAGTGCCCTTCCCTGAAAACCAAGTAATTTCTTATTTTCATCATACATCGGTATTACAATTCTAGACTCATCTTTACCAGTATAATCAAAAGTTTTCTTTTGAGTATTGGTCCAAGTTTTAAATTTCTCGGCATAGTAAAATTTATCCGGATCTATTTGTCTTTTTTCAAGATATCTTTTGGCAAAAGAATTTGAAGATGCTTTGGGTAAATTAATGGTTTTTTTAAAAACAGGTTTTTTAAAATCAAACTTAGGTTCTTCTACAACAAAATTTCTACCAGTATGTCCTTCCTTAAATTTTTCGAGAGTATACTGTTTGTGCATCACAGTATCCATCTTCTTTAAGAAATTGCTAAAAGACATGCTAGCACCACAGTTATGGCACTTAAAGTTGGTATTATTTTTGACCTGGTAGATATATCCCCGTGTCTTGTTTTTATTTTTCTGAGAGTCCCCACAAATAGGGCACCTAAAATTATACAGATCTGCTTTAACTTTTTTAAACTTTTGTAATCGAGCAGAAACTAAACCAACATATTTGGAATCAATCAGATCCATTACAAAAGACTTCTACTGTCTTTCTATTATAACCTGCTGTGTCTGTGGAGTCAAGAAGTTTTGTAGCAGTTTTTGACCTGGCATACTGACTATAAATGATATCACAATTAGAGAACCGGCAATAGTCCACATCTTCTTTTCCATAATACGGAGACGTTCATCAATTTTTCTTATATCTCTTTCACATCCTTTCTTTATCTCGTCTGCTCTTCTGTTGACTTCACGATGAACACTTTCTACTTTCTCAAATAGAACTTCATCGATTCTATCTTGTTTCTCTAATTTCTCATTATGAACAGCAAGCAGTTGTCCCATCTTCACAGAGTTATCCTGTAAAGACTCAACTACACGTTCTAGTCTTTCTAAGATTGCCGAATTAACATTATTATTAGTATTAACGTTATCGTTATCCATTTTTTAAATTCTGTATCCACATTCTTCTTGATCCATATCTACCGACAGGTGTTTCTCTTTTTTTCTTCTTCACAGGAGGTTCATCAGGAGGAAGTCCCGCTATTGCTCCACCACTGGCATTATTTGTGGGGATTCCTTCTTCATTAAGATTTCTAATAATATTTAGAATTTTATCCATATTCATTAGAGTTCCTGCAACTGAGACAAACAATATTGATCTTCTTGTATGGTATTTATTTTCGTTGTTGGAAATTCAGGTATCCTATCCAAAAATATCAAAAAACTTTTGACGCACGGCCACAATTCAAACTCCATATTATAAAACAACAACGGTACTGCAGCGTCATTGAAGACATTGAACAGCACCGTTAGATGATTGAGTATAAGATGAGTCTTAAGTTCCCCAGTATTTTTATATCTTTTCAATAATCTTTTGATGTATTTGATACGTTTCAAATCATCTTCAAAATCATCCTTGGTGACTGCCTGAGGATTATCATAAAATTTTATAGCAAAGAGTAAATAATTACTCTCATTCAACTCATCAAATCTCATATTACATATCAGCTATCTGGGAACTTGGTATCTTCCGCATCACCAGTAATTGTGCTTCCCGCAACAAGAGTTTCAGTTTTAACTCTCAGATTTCCGTGATTATCTGTATAGGTTGTAATACCAACCCAACCAGCATGAGCAGGTGCATATTGACGTGCCTCACCTGATGCCGCATTAGCAACACTTTGCTCGGTAGTATCTACACCATAAATTTCTGCAGCGTCATAATTAGTGTCAAAAATTGTGGAGATAGGTCTCTGACTGATTACATATGCTGCACCAGAAATCGTACCAGTATCTAATGTGCTTGGACCTGCTTCTAAAACTAGAGTAGTTCCATTAGTTACACTAGCAATGACTGCTTCACCTTGAGTAGAACCAGTGCCTACAGTGAGTACATCACCAGCACTAATTAATCCTGCTGTATCAAAAGTTGTTCCAGTTCCAGTTACAGTTACACCACTAATTGCAATTGTTCCGTCAGAATAGACTGTATCTTTATTGCCCCAAAGAGACATGTTTCCTTACCCTATAATTCTTTATAATGATATTTATAATTTATTCCTCTTCTCTGGTTCTAATTGCCTTTGTCACAACTTCAAGCAACTGATCATCCATTTCAGTTTTAGTTAACTTAACTGCCTTAGCAAGAATAACAAGACAAATCTCAACCATTTTCTCACCAAGTTCTTCATTTTCCGGAATCTTCGCAACTGCATCTTTAATAATCTTTGAAGCTAGTGGGAGAAGAAATGCTAACATAGTTCGATACCAACATCTAAACTATATAGGAACTTAAAGATTTATTTACCAAGGAAGTTCTTTAGATACAGTTGCTGGTGGGGGAGGATTCTTTACACTATCAAAATAATCCTCTACACTATTTTCATGTTCGGATATCTGAGAACTAAACCAACTAAGAATAGTTTCTTCTGTCAGATTTTCATATTGAATAAATCCTGAAGTAGATGGTGTTATATTACTAGTATCTAATTCAAATGCCAATCTTTCCCTGTTTTTAAGATTTGGTTCTACAGAATCATCTAGGCTACGAATAACGATTAGTACTTGGCAAACAATGTTATCAGAATTATTAAGAATTTCTAAGTGTCTAACTTTTTTTATGTGAGTGATAGCCATTTTTTACTCCTTATTTGATACAAATTTTCCTTTCTCTTTGTCCCATTTCTTTACCTCACCAGGACGAAGACGATCTCTTGCCTCTTTTGCCTTGGCATAAAATTTTCCAAACTTCATTCGTTTGTCTTGTTCTTTATGCCTTTTTTCGGCATCGGCAATACGACGCATCTGCTTACGATCAGTTAAATCAATTTTTTCAGAAATCTTTTTCTTTTCAGGAAGTCCTTTGTGCTTGGTTGATGCAAAATCTTTAGCATCTTTCTTTTTCATGGATGCAGCTGCTGCAGCAACTTCGGGAGAAGGATTAGGCATATCACCTTTTTTAGCAGCATACACCATACCCATGAATCTTTGCTGTGCTTTCGATACGGCAGGCATTACTCAATCTCCAGCGTAACCACCACGATATCTGCCTTGTGATTCTTTCTCTCTTTGATTTCTCATATCTTTACTAGCACCGGATCTTTTAGCATTAACCTTTGCCCAGTCAACTGCTTTTTTTGGGGTTCCCATTATAGAACCTTTACCGTGCTTTTTTTCAAGATCTGCCTTTACCTTATCAAAAACATTACTTTCAATCATACTACCTTGAGGTTCATAAGACATTTTAATACCTCTTGCTCTCAACTTATTTTTGATCAAGTTCATCATAGCATAATTTCCTCTAGAATCTGGAGTCTCTTTAGATTCTTTAGATTTGGGGGCACATGATCCCTCATGAATTTCTCCACACTTCAAACATGCTCCATTACCCCCATTCTCTTCACTGTAATTTAGAGGAAGTCTTCCTTGCTTCTGCATTTGCATTGCCTGCTTTTGAAGCATCATTTTTTTCTGAAGCATTCTCTTCTTAGCTTCAAGTTGTCTCTTTTCTTCTTGCGAAGGACCAGAACTTGGTTTTTCCATTGTTGCTTGTTGTTCGTTAACTGGTGGATTTACAACAATTTTATTCTTACCCTTCATTACATCAAGTTTCTTTTTATTTTCATCTTGAGCGACTTCACCAATGAATTGTTCTTTTGCTATTGCCTTACCAATCTTTTCACGACGATTCTTAAGATAAGAATCACTCTTATCTACTTTACCATCATTATTAACATCGGCATCTTCTTTACCAACTGGATCTAATTTTCCTTTCTTTCCTTTTTGTCCCGTCTTATCATAAGTATCCGAAGTGCTTCTTCCAGAAATCTCAACAGAAGCAATATTAGGATTTTTTCTTAATTCAGAAATCTTGGCACGATTACCCTTTCGGTAATAAGTTTTTCCAGTTTTCTTATCAGTAACACGAAGAGTAAAAGATTCTTCTTTACCTTCAAATACTGTTCCAAAAATCTTGGCAACAGAATCTGTTACAGTCTCTTCAACAGAAATAAAATCATACTCTTCACCAATCAACATCTTCTTAGCAAGAAGTTTTACAGGACCAGGAGCAGGTGACTTACCTAACTGCTGCATATAAGCACGCTTCAGTGAGGCAGGATCAGTTTTCTGTCCGTCCTTAAACTGACCCTTTACCTTATAGCGAACATCATACGCTAACTGTCTAGCAGCCTTTCTTACTTTATCAGAAGCACCAGGTGCCTGTTGTGCAGGTTTATCCATCTGAAGACAAATACTTTTACTTTTTCCTATACTTATTTATGAATTGCTTGCCCCAACTAGAACCCTTGACCATTGTTTCTGCATACTTCCTCAAAGCATCTGTTCCAACTTCTCTCTGATTGGCAGGTACACCAGATATATCAGTCACATCTTTGATCCATGGTTTGAACATTGTACCGTCTTCAGTGACACAAATTAGATAGTTTGTCCCTCTACGAATAATCTTACCTACCTGTTCCGTAATTTTACTTTGAATCCACTCATCAACTTTATAAATCTCACCAGAAATATACTTATCTCTCAAATCAGTTTCTTCATAAGAAGTTGCCGATAACTTCTTTTCTCTATCAGTCTGTGCCGGATCCTGTCTTCCTACTTTCTGTCTTTTGTTATAGAAAGCAAGTTGCCCACCCTCTGTCTTGGCAACAAACTCACCAGTTCTTCTATTGTGCCATCCACCATGACCATCACCAACAAGTCCCAGTCTTTTAGCCTGCTGAACGGCTTTGGGCATCTCTGCTAGAAAATTATTGAAATTCTTCATTTTAAATTTTTTACAATCTCTCTTTTATTGGCAACAATATATTGGAGAAGTTTTGTTCTCATCTCCTTATATTTATCCTTCGTTGCTTTGGCATTAATATTTTTTATTCTCTTATCAAAAGTTAGATAAACATAAAGAAGAAATTGATCATATCTATCCTTTTGATTTTTTGAATCAGATTCAAAGGACTTTATCAAGTCAAGTATTTGCGAGTTCATTTTAACATAAATGAGGGATCTTTATCTAAATCAAATGAACTTTTTCTCAATCTTCCAATTTTTAATGCCATCAAAAAAGACCATCTTTCTTGTGATGATGAATTAGTTTTTAACCTTATTCTTATATTACTAACTCCAACAGATTTTGAAAATTGAGGTACTCCAAAATTCTCAATGTCTCTACCCATATAATATAACCCATACCCTTTAACTTGTATATAATATGTATTTTTAGAATTATAATATTTTTCAACTTGTTCTGCCGCAGCAGATCCTTCAAGTAAATATTTGTTAGGAAAATTTTGTAAATCTAATTTTCTTGCAACTTTTCTTTTTGCTAAATTAGAATAATTATTATCCCCCATCAAAAATCTTTGAGGAGGATTAGTTTTTGGTTTCCAATGTTTGTTTGCTTCATTAATAATATTAAAATTTTTAGCAATACCAATCATAGTTTGAGCAGCTTCTTTTTGATTACTACTTTTTCTCTCATCAACATAAAATTTCATTTGATTGGTATCAAAATCGAAATTTAATTGGGCAAAATCTGCCGAAAGTTTTTCTTTTAATTCAAATTTAGTGATCTTTGGAGCATTCTTGGGAAGAGTTATTTCAAGATCTGCTTTAGAGTTATCAGGTCCTGCAGGATCTCCACAAGTGAATCCCTTTGATCTTAAAAACTTAATTAAATCTTCTTCATATTTAAATCCAGCATTCTGTTTGATGGATTTTCCTCCCACCTCCCCATCAGTTAAAGTTTCATTATCTTTTATTCTAACCATCGACTTTTATTTTTATTTATCCCCTATAAGCCAACTAACGGACTTGAACCGTTGACCTGAGCTTTACAAAAACCCTGCTCTATCCAGCTGAGCTAAGTTGGCAAAAAAGTCAGAGTTTTCCTCCGACAAAAGCATTTCCGACAACTCTAGTATATAAATGAAGAGTTCCTTCTTGTTCACATTTGAGATGCCATCGAGTCATAGTGACAACTGCGTCTTTTGTAAGACCAGTAAGCATCAAACGACCCTGTTTAGTTTCACTTGACCACAAACCGAATCTTGTTTTCCATACACGGAAACAGTCATCAATCCATTCATATTCAGAAATTTCAGGATGCTCATTCATTAGTGTCTTCTTCCTTTTTATTAAATCCAAATGGACCTTCTTTTTCTTCCAATGCAAACTTAAGAGCAACACCACCGACAGCTTCCATAACTCTCAAGATGTCTTCTGCTTTTGCACCTTCACCAAGTTCTTTGGCAATATACCAGTACTTAGGCCAGAAAGTTTCTCCTGCTTTTTGATAATCTTCAAGTGTTAATAGTTTCATTTTCCAACTCCATAATCAGGTGCTTTTTTTTCAAGTTCACGAATAGTTTGATGTAGTCTTTCTACTGCCTTACGCATCTCCTCAGTTTCTTCATACTCCCAAGTTTCTCCCTTACTATTTACAAATTCTTTTTTAGTCATAAGTCTCCCTCCTTACGATTTTCTGAATGATGAACATCAAAACTACCACCAGGATATCTAGACTCAAGTTTTTCAACATTCATCTCAATCACTTCATCAAAGGTAGTATCAAGTGCCATACATGCCTGTGCCAGATACCAACAGATGTCACCTAGTTCACGCTTCATGTGAAAGACATTATCTTCATTATAAGGTTTACCTTGCAGGAAGATTTTCTTTACAACTTCAGTGAACTCACCAGATTCTGCAGTCAAACCAAGTGCGGCAGTCATGAGTTGTGTCACATTGCAATCATTAGCATCGAGTTCTCTCAAACGTGCCTCAAGAATTTTGGGATCCAAACTAGGAGCACTAGTGACTCCCTTTACAAATTCAAGATACTTTTTAGTGTCAACAGTCATTAAAACTTAAACCCCTCAAAAGACTTTTTTGGTTTATCTTCGTCATTATACTCTTCTTCTTGTCCATTGTCAAGGATATCGTCCTGTGCTTTTTGTTCACAGTCATAAAGACGCATCTTAGCACGGTCAATACCAACAATAAATCTCTTGAACACTGTAGGATCATTGTATCGATTCTTCAGTTGTTTTACCATAATCTGTCCCAACTGTTCCAACTCCTCTGTGCTAATAAGGGCAAACATAAGATCAGCAGTAGCAGGGAGACCAAAGGACTCACTAGTGTCAGTAATGTCAACATCACTGCTACCATAACCAGAACGAGTGGTCTGCGTGGCAGATACGATAGGGACGTTTGCTTCGACAGCCAATCCTCTAAGCTCTTCTGCAATAGCCTTAATATAGCTATATGAATTGACAGAAACACCAGACTTATACCGCGAGGAAGCACATATATTAAGGTAATCAATGAAAATAATGTCAGGTCTAAATGACTTCTTAAGTGCAAGTTCATTAAGAAGTGCCTTAAAATGTCCACTATGTGCAGAAGCAGTAGGATACTCTTTAATTATAAGAGACCCTTGAGTTTTTTCTGCCAGTTTGGTGACTTTATTTTCAAATGATGACCTAGGAAGTTCTGTCAGGTCTTGGATCGGGACGTTGAGAAGGTTGGCGTCAATTCGTTCAGCAATCTTCTCTTCTGCCATCTCCATTGTAATATAGAGAACGTTCCGTCCTTGGAGCAACACGGAGCTAGCAACGTGGCACATGAATAAAGACTTGCCGACACCTGTACCAGCAAGCGCGATGTTAAGAGTCTTGTTAGGTAAACCACCTTTCGTGATTTTGTTGAAATATTCGAGATCGAATTCAATTTTATTCTCCTTACGATGATACGATTCGTAGCGTTCTTCATAATCTTGTAAGTAATCATGTCCAATGTGGTTATCAAAAGAAACAGCAAGTGCCTCAGAGAGAATACTAGGAATAGCATCCCGATTCTTTTTCTCATCATCACCATCTGCAATATGAATAGATTCCATAAGTGCCAGATAGATGGCTCGGTCACGGCACCATTTCTCAGTTGTATCTAACAACCACTGAGCATCCACCAAAGAACTATGTAGGGAGATTACAATCTCTCTAGACTGCTTGATTTCTTCTTCGGTTAAATCAGTTCTATTTTCTATTTCAATTTGAAGTGCTTCTAAAGTAATATTAGAATTATACTTAACAATAAAATGAACTATCTCTTGAAAAATAGTTTTTTCTGTACTAACTTCAAAAAAATCTGGTTGTATAAAAGGAATTACCTTTCGTGCATAGTCTTCATCAAATACAAGGTTTCTTAGGATCGTTGTTTCAATTCTTTCCATTTATTCAAATAATAATCACTTTCAGGTTCGGTAATAAGAGTCATTCTTTTTTTAATAAATTCTTCTCCCTTATCAGTTTCTTTAAATCTTCTCTTCTTATTTTCCATAACTGAACTCCTGTTTTGCTATTGTATCTAGCTGTTTCATTACATCTTCGGTAAAGTATGTTTCGGGTTCCTTAAGAATCTGTTTGGCATAGACTTTTTTACCATTCATCTCATAACGACCTGCTACATTTTTCCAAAGTCCGCCAATCTCACCGAGTTCAAGAAGACCATAATATCGATCAAGACCACGCTCATCATAAAACAAACGAATTTCCACATCTTTATTCTCCTTACTTAAACGCGACTTAGCAGTCTTTGCCTTGATAACATTTCCAACGACTTCTGTTCCATCCTTTTCCTTTTTCTTGCTAAGATAAATGATCGTAGAGGCAGCATACTTAAGACCGCTACCACCACCCATCTCTTTAGTAGGAACGTAAGAACCGATGACATCGTAGGTATGGTTAGTTACAATCATAGGAATATTTGCCTGCCCCAACTTCAATGTTAGCATTCTGAAAGCACCCTTAATGAGTTGGGATTTTGTCATGTCCCGAACTTGTTTTTCATTTAGAGCATCAGTAATTTCTTTCTCTGTTGAAAGCATACCCAAAGAGTCTAACACAAACATTAATGGTTTGCGTTCGTCTTCTGGTTTTTTTAAGTATATGTCTACAGCCTTCAGTGCCTTGCTACGAAATTCTTCGACTGTGACAACATTTACAACTACTGTTCTATTTAGATCTACCCCACGACTTGCGAGTAAAGACTTATTAACAGCGGCTTCAGTGTCAAAATATAAACACATCCCATCAGGATTAGAATCCAAAAAGTTCTTGACGACAGCCAGGCTAAAGAAAGTTTTGCCAGTGCTAGACTCACCAGCAATGGCAGTAATCTTATTCCCAGATACACCACCAAATATAGACCCTGAAACAAGTCCGTTAAAAATATACGAACCTGTGTCCACATATGTTTCAGTTTCGTCAATATCTGCTGCGAGTTTTGTGTAGTCATCTCCGATCTCTTTTACAATATCTTTAAGAAAGTCCATTAGGCAAAAAATAATTCAAGGTTTACAGTTTTTTCAACACTCCATCCAATGGCATCAAGAATTGCCTTGAGTGGTTCTACAAAACTCTTTTCAAATTGTAAGTCATAGTCAAGGTACTTGTCAAGACCAAGTTCTTTAGGAAAATCCTGAATAAATGAAATCACATTCTCCTGAATAATATTAGGTTTTTTAAGGTAGATAAACTTAATTTTCTCACCATTGTTAATGAGAGAATATTTGTTAGTCAACTTGTGTTGTTTTATATAGTGATTAAAAAGGAGTGCCCCACGACAATGAATCGGTGTTCCCTTTGCATAGATCTCAGAATGAGATCTATACTTCACAACATCAGAAACTGAACGAGGAAATGCAATCTCTTCTGGTGGAAGTGATTTGAATTTTACACGACACTCATCGATAAATTTAATAACATCGTCCTCGGTTCCGTTCATCATAAGTTTCAGACCGTCCTTAATCATCTGACGACAAGGTGCCGGTGTAGACGATTTAACTGCCTCAATACCCATCATCTTCAGTTTAGGTTCAGTATATTGAACACCCTCACTGTTCCAGACGTTGAGAATATAACGCTTCTTCGCTGTCCAAATACCACGTTCCGCAATATTCTCACGCTTCATAATCATTTTTTGTTCATATGCCTGAACGTAATCCGCAAGTTTCGTATAAGATTGTTCGATGAATGGTTCCAACTTGTCTTCACAGATCTTGTCAAGTATCTCAACAATTGCGTTTTTATCGCCAGACTTACCACTAAAAAATTTATTAACAAGAGGTCCCATATTAAGATAGATGGAGTCAGTGTCAGATGCGATGACATAATCTTCACCCTCTGTTTGTAAAAGTTTATTTAGGTAACCGTTCATACGATTTTCAATCCATCGAATTGAAACTTGACCTGAGAGAGTAATTGCCTCAGCATTTGCCAGTTTATAATACCTAAAATACTGATTACCAATAGCACCATATGCAGAGTTGAGCTGAATCTTTCGTGCCATCTGGATGTTATTACATCGGGCAATTTCTTTTTCCAGTGCCTTCGTCGGAGTTTTTTCATAATCTTGTTTTGCCTGAAGCATTTTCTTTTTATAGACGGTTCGATCCTTGTAGATCTTTTCCATCAGTTCTGGCAAGAACCCACGAACATCCTTCCGGTACATGGCACCATTGGCACATACCGCATTGTCCTTATACAATTCAAATGTTAGTTCCTCATTAAGTATTTTATCAACTGTTGCTGATGGGTGCCTTTCCTCAAGTAAGGTCTCCGGGGAAATATTATACTGCATGATAAGATGAGGGTACAGACTATTAAGGTCAAAACTAACCACCCAATCATACTTTCCAGGAATCGGTTCTTTGACATATGCTCCGGCATATTTGGAATCTTTGTCGGAACGTTCCTTTGGAGGAATAACAATATTCCTCTTCTTCAGATAATTGTAAATAATCGTATCCCACATACGAACCTGTGAGAAGACATCGGCATAGTTTGCCTTAGCATCATATGCCATAGTAATGGCAAGTTCAATTAGTTTCATCTTGTCTTCCATACGGTCAACAAGTTCCACGTCAATGATGTTGTACTCTACAAACTTCTGCCACCCTTTTGTATAAAAATCCTTAAAAGTATCAAACTCAGAGTGATCCAGTTTCTTTTGTCCAAGTTCAACACTGGCAATATAATCCAAACGATATGATTCCTGTGCCTTATAAGTAAACTTCTTATAAAGATTCAGATAGTCGAGTTGAGTGACACCACCAATGTCATATGCAATATTCTTTCTACCTACAATATAAATTTCACGTTCAGTAACAAGTCCCCATGGAGAGAGTCTCTTCATGAGTTTCTCTCCAAGAATGCGATCAATACGTCGAACCAAATAAGGAATATCGTACAGTTCACTGTTCCAACCAGTAATGACTTCGGGCGTATTACCTTCAATCATCCACCAGTTAATAAAATCCGTCAACAGTTCATGTTCTGTACGGAATCCTTTATAGATAACGTTCTCTTGTTTATTTAGAAACTGACCCCTACCCCAAGTACGAATTTGTTTCGTAGAATAATCTTGAATGGTAATGAGAAGAACTTCTTCGGCAGCAGATTCTACATCAGGGAATCCATTCTCTGATGCAACCTCAATATCGATGGTGGCAATCTTGATTTTTTGAGTATCAAACTTAATCTCTTCTTCAGGATACATCTCAGAAATATACTGATAGATGTATCGATCATTTCCATAGATTTTAAAGTTTTCTACACCATCATATCTCTTGATAAACTCACGACAATCACGAACAGTTCCAGGCTCAACTGATTCAACATATTCACCATTAAGAGTTTGATATTTTGTTTTTTTATTGGACTCAACAAAAAGAGTCGGGTAAAACTTCTCTCGGGTTGCGAAATGACGACCATTTTCATAACCACGGACCAAGAAGTGATCCCCGACCATCTGAACATTAGTATAAAAACGCATTATGCAATAGCTGCTAGATACTCATCAATAAGTTTTCCATTTGGTTCCACAAAAGTCAACACATCTGCTGATCGAATCAGAATCTCATCTTGATTTGTGAATGTCAACCAAGGTTCAATATATTCCTTAGTTTCACTATCAGTATTAATGTCAAGAATAATTCTAAAAGGTTTGATGATTTTACAGTCGGGTTCTCCAATTTCTCCAAAAAGTTCTTGGACTTCACCAATCAAAACCTTATCATCTCTCAATAAAATGCACTGTATGTTTTTTTCCATAGTGATTCAATTCCTTTAAGTAGTATAGCAATAAAAATGGGAGGTGTCAAACTGGATTGTGCCAGTTACCTCCCTGTCTGCGACGACGATATTCAGTTTTATTTATAGATAATCTTTCCTTTGATGATGTTCCGGAACAATCTTACCAAGTGTAATACTCAGTAACCCATCCTCAAAAGTAACTGATCTAACTTCCGTTTCATCTGAGAGGGTCCAAGATCTGGTGAAAGATCTCTGAGCCACTCCTCGGTGGACATATTCTGTTCCGGTCTCTTTGTCTTCTTTTTGTCCTTCGACAAAGAGTTTACCGTCTTGTGTGTAGACATAAACTTCTTTCTTTTTGAATCCTGCTAGTGCTAGTTCTAGTCTCGATTCTACGTTGCTGACCGTGACTAGATTGTATGGAGGATAATTACTCGTTGTCTCATGCAGCGTCGTGAGACGATCAAAGTAGTCTTCCATACCAATACTGTTTCTATTTATAAGATCTAGAAACTGATTTAAATTGGCAGCATTGTACTTCATTAGGCTTCCCATTGTACTTCTCCTTAATAAGCGAGATTTGATTGTGTGGACCCCGAAGGCATCCATAAGTATATATTAGCACAGATCATAAAAAAGCGGGTGTTGAAACCCGCTCATTTTTATTCGGTTTCTTCTGTACGTTTCTTTTTAGATCCAATATTATACTTGGTTTCAAGAATCCAGTCTTGCTTATCTTTATATGCAAGGACTTTAATCTGATTAAGTGGTGCAATATCAGTAATTTTATTTACATCAACAATACTAATGAGACCCCAATCGGCAAGCAACTGAGCAATACGATTACGACGTTGAACGTCATTAAGAGTCAGATTTGCATGTTTACCATCTAATGCAAATAACTCTTTGAAATGCACCAAATAATATCTACCTTGTTTGTGCAGAATATGGCAGGATTGATAGATTTTCTTTTCCTTCCGTGACGCGACTCCGATTCTCGTCAAGGTTTCTCGTACTTTGAGGAAATCATCCGGTTCATTCAGGACAATTTCAACCATTTGTTCGGGAGACCAACTCACCTCAGGTTCTCTAACCACACTCATCTTTTTCCTCCAGTGTCAAATTTCGATTTAATGAACTCTAATTGTTCTTGTGTCAGTATTTTCAAAGCCTGCTTTGCCTTTTCATTACTATAACCATAATAACGTTTGACATAATCAAGATCTTTGATTTTATCTTGTCGGAGCCAGGGAGAAAATCTCTTCTTTTTCCTCACAATATTTATAAGAAAATCGTATTGAAGTTTCTTTGGAAGAAAGTTATACTTATTCATCTCATTAGCAAACATCAAAGTATCGATGTGCCCAGAGAAACAACGGTTCACAATATAAGGAGGATATTCTTTTTCAATAGAGGGGTCTTCGTCAATCAGATGCTTCTTCGTCTGATTGATACTGTTCAACCAATCCTTCAATTCCATAATTAAAAAGTAGTAGTTCTTTGCGTTGTTGCTGTTCTCTCATATATTCACCAACGGATCTCATAGTATATGTGAGATCAAACTCACCAACTTCCCATCCTTTAAAACGATCTTTAACTAATTGTGATGAATTATAAGATATTAACTGATGACCTATAAATCGATCACAATCTGAGGCAAAGTCATCATGATCAAACTTCTTATGCATATCACCACCTTTACCATAAAGATTATCTTTAATGTCATAAGGAGGATCAAGATATGTAAAACATGATTTTGAATCCGTCAGTAGTCCTTCATAGGACCAATTTGTAATCTTCCAGTTTTTAATTATTTGAGTGTATCCTGGAAGTTTTTCGATTCCTCGCATTGAGAAGTTTGAGACACTTGCTTGTCTACTGAATGAGGATGATTCAGTGAGACCACTAAAGCTACACTTGTTAATGATATAAAAAGCAGTAGCACGAAATAAATTTGGTTGAGCATAATCGTTTACAACATCTTTTGCTTCTAAAAATAATCCTCTGGCAGATGCCTCATCAGGATATCTAGACTTTAAATCTTGAAGTCTTTTATAAAGAGCATGTCCATCATCTTGGAGAACTCTCCAAAAATTATAAAGAGGTTCATATAAATCATTTACCCAAATATCCAGATGTGGATATTTTTTAGTAATGTGAATGGCAACGCTACCACCACCAAGAAATGGTTCTCTATATTCCGTATAATCTCTAAGATCGGGAATAAACTGATCCAATTTTGTACATGCTCGACTCTTACCGCCAGGGTAGCGTAAAGGTGTTTTAAGGGACTTCATAATCAGGTTTGTTATACTTCAAATATTCCCAGAAGGTCAGTTTCATTTCCTTATGAGTCATACCACAATGTTTTGCGGCAGCAGGTAGAGTCATTTTAGCACGGAATAGTGCATTATTTGCCTCTGATACGTTCTGTGGTGTAGTCTTTACTTTTGGTTCCACCAAATTATTTTTATCAATTTTTAGAAGACCCATATTCAATAAGCGAGTTTACACTTTCGGACATTATACGATATCCAGATCCAACATATAGTTGTCCCAGAAAAACAGAAACAGTGGCAATACCCCAAAAAATGTAATACCACTTAGATTTTACCTGTGCTCTGAGTTTCATTTCAGTAAATTCTTTATGAATATCTCGATGATGAAATCTCAAAGACTTATCAATAATCTTATCAATTTTCTTTTTCATTTGAACTCACATTCCACCATTAATTCAGTTAAACAAGCAAGCATATTTATCTCCTGATCCGCCACGAACGCGCCCTGATACTGGTACTTAGCGAGAACAAGCACAGCAGCAGGAATACTACCAGGAACCAACGAATCATAAAGAGAATCATAAATCCTCCTAAGAAGAACGCTAGTATCATTGTCCAAATTAGAAACGATCCACTTCCGGACTTCTGAGAAATTTTTGTTTTTAAGGTCTTTAACAAGTTCATTTACTGAAACGTCCGAAAACGTTGCGAGAATGCCCGAATCAATCTTCCCAGAAACGGAGTATCTTTGGCATTCGTTAAGGACTCTTCGCCAGTCTGGGAAGTGTTTGTTGATGAGTTCGACGAGAGCTTTGTTGTCATATTCAATGTGCTCAAGTCCCAAAATTTCTTGGAGTCGCTTGAAAAATTGTGCGGCAATGAATTGTTTTTGTTTTCCACCGATTCCAAATTCAATGACAGCACAACGGGAATGGAGAGGTTCAAGGATTTTGTTTTTGTAGTTGCAGGTGAAGATGAATCTGCAGTTACCAGCAAACTCCTCAATAAACGCCCGTAAGAGGAGTTGTACATCATTGGACGTGTTATCTGCCTCATCAATAATGATGACTTTGTGTTTTGCATCTGAAGAAAGCGAGACGGTCGAAGCGAAAGATTTCGCATTGTTTCTGACCGTATCGAGAAAACGTCCCTCATCGGATCCATTGATGACATAATAGTCTACTCCTAGTTGATTACATAGTGCCTTTGCTACTGTTGTCTTACCAATACCAGGAGGTCCCGCTAGTAGCATATTGGGGATCTCTCCCTTATCTAGGAAACTTTGAAATGTTTTTTTAGTTGCCTCGGGGAGAATACACTCTTCAATCGTTTGTGGTCGATATCTCTCAACCCAAATAAAATCACTCATAATAAATCATAAAATCAGTTTGTAAAATCCAATAGTCATAAGAAATATCAACATAACAACAACATCCCACGATTTTGTCCTTATAAAAAAAGGAAGAGATATAGAATCTCCTATTAAATTTACAATAGCACCAGTCGTTACATTGACATGAAGTATAATAAAATAGGCAGTGATAACAAAAACACTACCTATAATTCTTAATGGTATATCAATTTTCATAAACAGAATCAGGTTCCAGAGCAATATAATACTTTAGATCATGATTGGAATTTGTAAACTGTGATAAAAGTTTGGATGATACAATAACATCATAGGCACCAGGAATAATCTTAATGTTTTCAACCTTGAAGTTAAATGCAAACTCCTTATCAGTTTCACCAACAACAATAGCAAACTCATTAGAGGTGTCATTCTTCTTATCACGAACAACAAGTTTAACAACACCACCTTCTCCAACAGCGCAAAGATCAGGAAGCTGATATACTGCTGCTGCCTTCAACAACTTTTCAAGTGTGACGCTATCGAGTTGAAAACAAACATCTTGTGAAGGAAGTTGAATTGCTTTTTCTGGAGGAGAAATGATCACATTAGGATCAGCATAAAAGTATTTTACCCTACGCTTACCTTCACGAATGGAGAGGTAAGAATCTGGAGAGAAATCCATTTCAGGATCCTGGTGAAGACTCAGACCATTTAGAAACTGATTAAGATCATAGATGGCAAAGTCACGGGGAAACTCTTCTTTAATTTCTGCCTCTGCCAAAATATTCTTGGCAACAGAAATAGTACGAAGTTTATTACCTTGCTTTACAAGAATGGATTGATTAATGGAAGAAAAATTCTTAAGGATGTTTAGAGTTTTTTCAGACAGTTTCATTTTTTTGTCACGAAGTTTCATTGAGGATAAGATTCGGTTTGAGCATTCTTATCATTAAAATACATAAGAAGAACCGCATAATGAAGAATTTTTAGAATGTCTCTTCGTGCCGTTCCTTTCTTATCATATCGTGAAGCATACTTAAGAATGTTACTACGGCAGAATGCTTCACCATCACCACATGCCTCAATCAAATCAAGAGTTTGAATCTCTTCATCACCGGCAGAGTAGTGTTGTTTGTAAGTACTGCGAATATATTCAAGAAGCTCATCGACTATTGCTTCTTCAGAATATTTCCATTTACAGTTGTTAGTGTCCATAGTCAAATCAATGTCATTATTTTGCTGATTTAGAGTGTCCCAAAAATCTTCCCAGTCTTTTGTGTCTGCTGGGATAATAGAAAATGAATTCATTTCTTCCATCACATCATAAAGTAAACTCCAAGCATTAGTCATTATATCAGGCAATCTCCTGTTCGTCAACATTAGAGACAGAAGTATTATCGTCAGGCATCTTAAAATCGGCGTCTACCTTATCATACAGTTCAATAAAAGACTGTTTAGTTTCATCATCAAAACGATTGATACAATTTTGAATTGCACTTACCTTATCACCAAAGATACTATAAGCACGAATAATGTGAATCAGACGACGAGTACTGATAACTTCATCAATACCTCCATCAAAGAAAGTTTTACGAATAATATCTGCCCAATCAACTAGACGAGAGATAAAGTTATCATCATTAATGCCAAGAGTATCAGCAACTTTACTAAGAATTTTTGCTTCATTGGCAGGAGTGGGGTACTCTTGCTCAAAGGTTACGGGGAAACGCTCAAGAAAGGCTTCGTTGAGCACATTAGTACCAATGAATCGTCCGTCATCGGAACCTTTACCTTTTGTATTGGCGGTTGCGAATACGTTGAAACCTTCTGCGGGCGTAATGAATTTGCCAATCTTCTTGAGGAAAACTCCTTTTCCTTCAAGAATTGACTGAAGACAGAGGATTTTGTTGCTTGCGAGGTCGATTTCGTCAAGGAGCAGAATAGCACCTCGCTGGAGGGCTTCAATGACTGGGCCATTGTGCCAGACGGTTTCGCCATTAACAAGACGGAAACCACCAATAAGATCATCTTCATCAGTTTCGATAGTAACATTTACACGGATGAGTTCTCGTCCGAGTTGGGCACACGCTTGTTCGACCGAAAAAGTTTTACCATTACCGGACAATCCCGTAATGAACGTCGGATAAAAAAGACGGGACTGAATAATTTTTTTAATATCACCGAAGTTACCAAAGCGGATGAAGGTATCATCTTTCTGAGGAATAAGGTTTTGTTCAATAGCAGGTAGAGCAGCAGGTGCCTGATAATTTTTTTCGATTTGCTCTACTTTTTGTTGCGTCACTTCAAGATTCCATTTGCCACGACTAATCTTATACTGTTCTAGTTTATTCGTAATAGTTTGATAACTTCCACTATTCATCGCGCACCAAGCACGAATATCTCCACTTGTAACCAAATCTCCATAAAGACTTTGGAGAGAAGTACGAATGTAATCAGAAGACAAGGACATGATGTAGGTGGTTTGTTTCAACTGAAGTTATTATAGGGCAGAGTGGGGCAAAGTCAGGGGCAGAGTAGACAGTTCAAAGATTGTCCAGTGCTTCCTCAATTTCACTAATCAACCTTTTCTTACTATGTCTTCTGTCAAGTTCAATTCCCAATTCTCTACCATATTCTTCAAGTTCTACCTTACTCATAGTATCGAGTGAAATATCACTTTCATCAGAAATAGTTTCAACAACCTCTTCTGGAGCAATAGAAGTTGCTTCTGGAGTAGCGACTTCTACAGGCGCAGGAGGAGTGGGAGCAGAAGGTGCTGGTTCAGGTGTAGAAGCAGGTGCTTTTTTACCACCCACTAAATCTCCAAATCTAGACATTTGTGTTACCATTTACTATAAAAATATTTATCAGGCAATAAGCTCTATAAACTCATTTAAGATTTTTTTATTCATTTTTTTAGACCTCAAACTCTTGACAAAAGCATTTTTGATTTGAGTTTTTGTGGCATCAGTATCAACATCAAATTCTGATTGATTGGACAGTGCAGATGAAGAAAGTCCAAAATACTTATGATACCCCGCATTGGTAATAGTAACGGATTTATTTTTTTTCCATAGTTTAATATTATTAGAATAATCATTATATTTAAGAAAACCATGGATTTCTCTGGGAGGTATAATACGAATTCCAATAAAGTTTACATCTTTAAACCTATCACGAAGATTGTTTAGCATAACAGTAGTGAAATGTGAATAGTGTTCATAAGTACCACTCAATTTATAAGTATTTCCCGTTTTTCGATCACGAAGGAAGGAATTCTGAGATGGCCACATTTCACATAGTTTAGGTTCTTCTTCCCAAGGACGTTGAACTTCTTTATAAGTTTTTAATGGTGCTCCCTCACCATCAGTCAAAACAATACACTGAACTTTTTGAAGTTTATGTTCTTTTTTGAATCTTGGAAGAATAGCATTCAAACAAACCAAACTTTCATTCAGTGGAGTTCCAGACAATCCCATACCGGGAGGAATTTCGTAATACACATTACTTCTAAGCCTATACGCTATTCTGAAAATATTTTTCATCTGCTTTTCTAGTTCTTTTGTATTCACTTTACTAGTAAGAATATTCATCAAAGAGAACCAATTTCCAAGAGAAAATACACCAACACGTTTTTCAGAAAGTGGTTGAGGATTATCAGCATATCTTTGATTGGGATAATCGCAAGTAAATGCATAAACTTCAAAAGGAATATTTACTTTTTTACAAAACCAAATGAGATTAAACATTTGTTTAATAGTATCCAACAAAACTTCAGACATAGAACCTGACCAATCAAGAATAAAAATTAGTCCGTGATTTTTGCCATCAGGAAGAACCGTAACTTTCTTGAACAAGTCTTCATTATATTTGTAAGTATGAAGTTTTCCTGTATCTAGAACTCCAGTTCGACTAGTGATGGCACGGGCATAAGAATCAGCAGATTTGCGACATTCAAACTCTTTAACAAGATAATTTACTTCTTTTTGTACGGATTTTTTGAACTTAGTATATTGATTATCTACAAAACTAATATCTTCACTAATAGTTTCTTTCCAAGAATTATTACATTCATCATGTATTTTAGCATTAGAAATAATAATATTCTCAATATTTATTTCAGGAATTTCATAATATCCAGTTTCTGAACCACTATCATCAATTAGTTCTTTCAAGGACTCCTCAAAATTACTCATTGTTTTTATCTCAGGTTCATTATCTTTATTTTGATTTTGAAAATCTGGACTCATGGAAGTTTCTGAAGTCTCATTTTCTTCTTCAATGGATTCAGCATTTTCCTGATACTCTTTATGACTTACATCACTATTACTTTCGGAAGAATTTCCATTTTCCTTTGAATTTCCTTCAACAGGATTCATTTCATCTTTTGCTTGATCACTTTGTTTTTTCTTACAGTATTCATAAAGAATCTTAGATGCAAAAAGGACATCAGCAAAAGTTTCTGTAGAATCAATCATATTAACAATTTCTTTTTCTTCACCATCTTTGATAAAGATATCACAAAAACTACCAACCTTGAAATAAAGATTCACACGATCGGCAAGATTCATTTTAGAAATATCATCACATTCAACTCCAAAGAAATCTTGATCAGAAAGTTCTTTGTATCCATGATAAAAAGTTTTGCTGATACCGGCATAACGACGCTTCATCAACTTTTCGATACGAACATCTTCAACAATATTTACAAACTGAGGTGGAATTTTATGCTCCTTAATCCAATTTTCATCAGGAGTATACAGAGCATGTCCGACTTCATGCCCAACAAGCATATCATATACTTTATTGCTTGCTTTCTCCCACATAGGAAGAGTCAGAACCCGTGTATGAACGTTAAAGCAGGCAGTCTCTACTTTTCTGTGCTCTACAACAAGGTCTTCTGTGGCAAGAAGCTTGGCAAGTTGTGACTTGATTTCGTGAGAGACTGCCATCGGTTCGTTTCAGTTGAATCCAATATACGACGAAACCTCCCGTTTCGGGGAGGTTATGTACCGGTTCTTCAACTGTCTCAAGGACTCTTTTCTGGATCGAAGTCGCCCCTTACAAGTTCCCTTACCCTTCTTTTCCTTTCCAGAATTGTGCTGCCAGTTCGGAGTTTTCATGGTAGTAATCCAGCATCTTTCATATACTGTAGTGTATCCTTCATTCCACCAATGTGCTTGGAGCCTAGTGCCACTTGTGGAAATGTCGCCTCCTCACCAAACTCTGCCTCAAATGCTCTCTGACTAAAATGATTATTTAAACGATATTCCAAATATTCTCCACCAATGGATTTGAGTAACATACAAATTCTCTCACACTCTTGACTTCCGTTTGAGTAAATTACTGCTTGCATTAATTTTCCTCCTTGTAAGTGATTACAATACGTTTTTTTAATACTCCATGAGTATCTAAAACATCTTGCTCATGAAGTTCGGCACCCAAAAGTTTAATAATATTATTAAGTTGTATTCTCGTCAATAAATTTCTAGTTTCGTTTTTAAGATTCTTCATAAGTAATAACAATTTTTTTAAATACTTTTTTGTTGCTATGACAACAGGTGTAATATTTAACTTCACCCTTTAGTTCTTCGGCAATTCTTTCTATTCTCCATCTTGGTACATGATTTCTTTCAGTCACGTTGTCTCCAATCATCAGTTTTTTCTTTGTGAAACCATTCTGCAATTTCATCTGGACTATCAAATCCACTTTTATGATTGGATGGATCAGGATCTCCTAAATCCATCCTATTCATAAAATCATCAAGACTACCTTCCTCCATGTCTGGATTTTGAGATTTTCGCCTTGCTTGCCTAAGCATTTCAGCAGCGGATCTATTTGCTTTCGCCAATTTATCAGCCCAGATCATGTCGTCTAATTTTACCTCTTCGCCATTCATTATACATTTACAAATAAACTCCAATCTAAGACGATATTTTGTTGAAAGCATATGTATTACGCTACCTTTGGGTATTTAGATTATTCTACTAAACCCCTTTACTTTGTCAAATTTTATCACACTTTCAAATTTATCTTCTAATCCAGTTTTGTGAGAGATGACAAAAACATTTGCTTTCTTAATAACAAATCTAATAATTTTAAGAAATTCTTCTGTTCCAAATCCATCAAGTGAAGAATCAAATACCTCATCCATAATAAGAAGATTTGTATTCACAGAGTTTTTAACTCTTGCCACTTCCCTCCAAGTGAACAAAAGTGCCAGATCAATTCTCATTTTTTCACCCTCACTAAAAGAGGCATAGGAAAACTTTTCATGAATTGGAGATTCTACAGTCTCATTAAATTCTTCATCAAGTTTAAAATTAATATAAAAATCCATCATCTGAAGATATCGATTTATCTGTTGATTGATAAATGGAAGATACTTTTTGATGATTTTTGTTTTTACACCATCATCTTTTAGAAGAGAATAGGCAAAATCATAATGAACTAATTCTTCTCTTTTTGATGATAGATTTTCAAATGCTTTTTGAAGACTTTCTCGGAACTCTTCTAACTTTTCATTTTCAGTATTTCTGTTCTGGAGGTTACTGGTAATAGTTTGAATTTCATGTTCAAGTTCTCGGATTTGTTTTTGTTTGTAATTGATCCGAGTATTGTTTTGAGAAATGTCATGTGTTAGAGTTGTGATCTCCCGAGAAAGTTTAGTAAAATAATGCTCTCTTTCTTGCTCAAGTTTAATTGTTTTTTCAAGTTCTTCATAACCTTCTTTTAGTTTTTTTGCTTGATTTTGAGCATCACTAATTCTATTTACACGAAACTCTTCTTCAATGTCCTGTGTACAAGTAGGACAAACCGTATTTTCAGTGAAAAACTTATGTTCTTTGGTAATTGTACTTACTTTTTGAGACAATTTACCTTTAAGATTATTAAGTTTAACTAAGGTATTTTTAGACCCAGAAACTTTCTCTTGTTCTGTTGTACAAAGATCAATTTCTTTTTGATTGAGTATATTATCCTCAATGTAAATATTAATTTCTTTTTGAAATTTATCTATTTTATTATTTTTTTCTGCTATATTAGAATTACCTCTTTGCTCTAATTCATTAATAAATTGTTGCTGCATTTCAATCTTTTCTTTAAGATTAGATTTTTTTAACTCTAACGATTTTATCTGATCTTTCTTCTCTTTCATATTTTCTTTGAGGAGATTACTCATCGCAGAAAAAATACGAATGTCCAAAAGATCCTCAATTACCTCACGACGATTAGCAGTCGTAAGTTGCATAAAAGGTACAAATGTGCTACTACCCAAAATAACAATCTGAGTAAAAGACTTATAATTTAATTTAAGAACATTCTCTTCAAGAATTCTTTGATTTGCTCGATCATCTGCTTCTTTATGGAGAAGATTTCCATTCACCTCAATATCAAAAACATTTGGTTTAATTCCCCTACGAACAAGATATTCCTTTCCGTTCACACTAAATTCAACTTCAACCAAGCAATCTTTTTCATTAATAGTATTAGCAAGTTGAGGTTTATTAATTTTACGAAAAGGTTTATTAAACAACCCAAAAGTCAAGGCATCTAACATAGTAGACTTACCTGCACCGTTTGTTCCAAGAATTAGATTTGTACTATCTTTGTTTAAAGAAATTTCTGTAAAATAATTACCTGTAGATAGAAAATTTTTCCAGCGAATTTTTTTGAACTCAATCATTGTTTAATTTAGGGGGAATCACAATATCATTAGGAGTAATAACTGCATACTTATAGTCATGCAGTTTACAAGTTTTTATGGCAAGATCATCATCAACCTCAACAATAGACATTGATTGTTCTTCTTCAATTTCCAACATCATAGCATATCTTTCTGCATCGTCTTCCTCCTCAAATAAGAAAAGAACTTTATGTCCGTGCTTATCTTGTACGGCATAAGCACCGTCATCTTGCTGATCTTTGAGAGTTAGGACAAACATATCATTCTACTTCACAGGACTGTTTATATAAGTCTTGAAATATACTTTTGATAATATTTTTATCAAGTTCAAATTCAGACTCATCAATGTATCTATTTAAAATAGATATAGTGCTCTCTTCTTCAGAGATTATAAAATCATCACTCTCTTGAATATCAAAGTTTTCTACAATCTTAAGTTCTTGAACACCAGCACTATAAAGTTTGTCAATAAATTTTTCAAATTCTCTTGGTCTTGGTTTATTGCGAACAATAATCTTTACAATTTTATCTTTATATCCTCTCCCATCAAATAATGATGCCGGATCATCATCATAATAAAGAACATGAAAAAGTTTATATGGATTATCGATTTGAATATGTTCTAATGTTTCGGTATCAAAAATAGTAAATCCTCTAGGATCATTCACATCATTCCAAAACATCTCATATGGATTTCCTAAGTAGAAGATTCGTCCGTCATCGCTCCGTGTATGGTAGTGTCCTGAAAACACTTTGTCGAACTTCGCAAATATGTCGCCATCCATACCTTCTTCCATGGTGTGTCCGCGATGCGCTCTAAATCCGTTGAGCTCAAGGTGCCCCATCGCACATGTGCTATTAGAAACTTTAATAGATTGGACACTACTTTCAAGGTTTTCTGCATTGATCCAAGGAATAAACAACACTTGTAAATTATCTATTTTAACTTCCGTAGGTTCACTATAAGTTTTAATATTCTTATATGTTTCCAAAAGAAGTGCTGGTGAGTTCACATTATTGGTATTTTTATAATAACAATCATGATTACCCACAATCATATGAACATCATACTTTTTCAAGGGTTCAAATACAACTCTTTTAGCCCATTCAAAACTTTGATAGTCAATAGACTTGCGACTATCAAAAGCATCACCCATATGAATTACAGTATCAATTTTGTACTCTTTTAGAGTAGGAAAAAATACATTCTTATAGAAGAGTTCAAAATAGTCATGAAGATACTTGGAACCTTTTCGTGCTCCAAAATGTGTATCAGTCAAAATTGCAACTTTCATCGATTATTATTTCGGTACTGAATAGCATCTTTAATACTATTATACTCCGAACTATCACCAGAAAGCAAGCTATCATCAACCATCATGACTTCATCATAACCAGTTTTTTCAATAATCTTTGTTTTAATATCTAATTGTTTTTTCTCTTTTTGGATTCTCCTGAGAAACGCATAATGTATAACCTGCGTAAAGTAAGCAAAAGGATTTTTGGATTTCTCAGGATCAAAATTATGTATGTACTGAACGCAATTTTCGATTCCATCAGAAATCATATCCTCCCTAAACATGTAATTGACAAAGTTTGGTTTATAAGACAAATGTGTGGCAATCTTTAAAAAAGATTCACCCAGATAATTTGGAATTGGTGGTTTTCCTTTCCATCTTTTTCCTCTTTCTTTTTTAGGTTGTTCTGTTAAATCTAAACCAAATGTATTTTTATATGAACGCTCTACTCGGCTTCGATAATTTATCATTGCCTCTAACAATTCTTTATTATTTACATAATGTTCGGGTTTCTTTTTAGGCATGACATTTTACTATGAATCTAAGTGATTACATTATAACACAACTTGACAAGATGTCCAAATCTCAGTAGAATACCTTTGTTAGGGTTGATAGGGGAGCTTTAGCTTTCTTTAATTTCTTTATTAAAGAGTGCTTCCAATTCTTTACGAGCATCTTCTACACTAGATACATATCCCATTTTAGAATCAGGTTTAACTTCACCACTATTGGACATATTAATATCCATTTCATTATCATTAATGTAGTTATTATATATTTCAATAAGTTTTTCATTAGAAGATTCTGTCATTGTCAAAACCTTATCAAGACGAATCATAAAGAAATCTTCTTCACTAAGCTCCATCCATGGTTTTACTTTAATAAAACTTCCGTGTGGTGATTGAAGCATTTTTATAAGCACTGGATTCTGCATTATAATAATTGGATTTTCCTGTTCATCATCAACCATGATGAGAGAAAAAATTTCTTCACCAGAAACAAGTTTTATAATTGCGTAAAATTCTTCTCCCATTAGTTTTTTAGCGGTATGTTTACAATATCATAATTAAAGTTTTCTTCGTTGTATATTTTTATTCTTTCTATTAAGTGGTTTAGTGTATAATTTTTTCTTGACTTATAACTGATATCATCAGCAATGTCATATAAAGTTGCCTTGGTTTTATTATTCCCCTTCCGTAAAACCCTACCAATAGACTGAAGGTTTCTAATCCTTGACTTAGAAGGAGAGGCAAATATTATATTATGGAGGTTCTTAATATTGATTCCGGTAGAGAATGTCCCATAAGAGGCAATGATAATAGCATCATTTTCTTTTTCAGTAATTTCTCTAACCCTTTCTCTCTCCTCGGTTTCCACTCCACCATGAACAAAAAAGACATGACGATTATCAACCTTTCCATTATTTATCAAATCATATAATGGTTGTCCGTGCCCCTCAACCCTGGCAAAAAGAATTAATGTATTTCCTTTTAGATCAAGTGCCAGATTCCTGATGAATTTATTTCTTCTTTCATGATTGATAATATATTGAACTTCTTCTTCAAAGTTTTCAAATTTATGTGAAGGATGCTTCAATAAAAGAACATTGATGTCCAGTGTTGCAACATGCCCCTTCTTCATCAATTCCTTGGTTCTAATGATTTTATATGAAGGACCAAACAGTCCCTCTAACACCCACTTATGCGTCTGTGTGCCGTCTAAAGTTCCTGTAAATCCATAACGATACTTAGCATCTCCAAGCTTTGTCATTATAGATATTAGTGACTTACTCTTAAACTGATGTGCCTCATCTCCAACAACCACATTAAATCTAGAAAAGTATTTGCGGGGAAGTTTATAGATGGACTGCCAGGTGGTAATAATTACCTGAGAATCAGTTTCTCTTTCTCGTCCAGCATAAATCTTGTGGCAATATGAACCCACGTCCCAACCATAGTCTGCAAAATCTTTATACATCTGCTCTACTAGCGAAGTCGTCGGAACGACTATCAGAGTATTTTGTCCGCGTTCAACATGATATCTCACAATCGAGTATATCATCAAAGACTTTCCAGAGGCAGTTGGAGATATCAGCAACCTTCTATTATGTCTTAAGGCGTCGTATACTCCCTCGATTTGATAATCTCTAGGAGAATACTTACTAATCGAAGTCATATAATCTTTTACACCTTCCTTCGATATTGTATCGTTTGTCTCAAAAGGAAGACCATAAAATTTATTGTTTATAAACTCATAACCATATTCATGATCTTTGCAAAACTGAATAACTTTATCTAATAATCCAACATATATCTCACCAGTTTGTGTATTAAACAAACGAATTTTTCCATCCCAGTATTTACTACGATACTGAGGCATGAATTTAGCACCTGGTACTTCAAAGGTAAACTGATCTGCTAACTCGTAGTAGACGTGTGGTTCTGCCTTTACCTGAAGATATACCTCATTCTTCTTGGATATGATCAAATGTGACATATACCCATAATAATACTTAAAGGTATTTATTCGTCCCCAGAAACCTCAGTAAATTGATAATCCATAATCATTGCAAATAAACGGTTTTTCATCATTCTTAAATATTCTTGTTCATCATATGGTCTTCTAGGAGCACCGGGCCAAGTTTCATATGCATAATTTATTACAGAATAAAGTGCCCTAACCTCATCAATACCCATAGTCATTTGAATGTGCCATTGATTATAAACATCTTCATTAGGATCATAATCTTCTGGAAATGTTGACATTTTAATTAAAACCTGCTTGAAATTTGTGCCAATCTATAGAATTTTTAATTTGATATGTTCTATTGGAAATTGTTTTTATGATTTCCTCTAAGAACTTAAGCATTACATCATAATATCTAATTTTTAAATCGATTGTAGTTAATTGATCATCAGCATCAAGATATCTTTGTATTGCATCTTTTTCTCTGACTTTATATGGAAAAGGATGCTCTACATATACTTCTGCTGGTGCTTTACCTGTATAATAGTTATACCTTTCCAACTTTATACAATTGTAACTATTTCTTGCCTTTTCACGAAGAAGTGTAATAGTATTGTATATTGTGTAATACTTTGAGTGGAGTTGAGGAATTTTTAGTGATTCATCATGTAAATTATCGGGATCTATGACAGCATCTTTTTGCCACATTTCCTGAATTTGTTCAAGGTTCATAAAGGTGTTCTACCGTCAGCAGCTACTACATTATAGACAGTATACTTGAAAGTGACCTCTGCTGTAAAGTAGTTTATGTCCGTATCTGTTGCCTCAAACTCTAGTGGAGTTAAAAATACGGGAAATAAATCATTAAATTTTACGATAGCAATATCTCTGTAATTACTATTCAAAATATGAAGATTACCATCACTGAATGCCTCTAAGGAATCTCTTATTCCATCTTCATTCGTAGTTAAATCTTTATATTGTTGTGTGGTTTCTGGATATCCCAATCCAGTCAACCAATTGTGAATTTTCATGTAATTTTCTAGATTTTCATCTACAAGAAATCTAAAAGAGAAATCACCATAAGTTAACTTATCTCCAGGAACATCTATATCTTTGAGATATGTTGGTTGGAGTGCTGTCCCTAAACTAATTTCTGGTATTCTACATGAGTTTGAGAAAAAATCAACTTTAGGTTCTTTTGCCAAAGTAAATTTAAATCCAACAGGAGCAAGAAAATTTCTGTTTGCTATCTGTTTTGGAAATCCTCTTGCCATTGTTTTTATTTGTATTTAGATAAAAAAAGAGGGTCCGAAGACCCTCTCGCACTTCCTTCACACTGAAGGTATTTAGATCACATAAGGTTAGCGACCTTAACACGTCTGTAGTAGCGGTTGCTGCTGGCAGTGATACGACCAGTGTTGGTTGTATTGGTTCCCTCAGCAAATGGGTTAGCAACCATGCCATAACGAGTCTTAAACCCGATTTTTGGCTGGAAGGTGTTCTCACCAACGGCACGAACCATTTGGAGAGGAACATAAGGACAGTAGAAGAGTCCTGCGTCATAAGGTGAGGATCCCTTATAACCGGCTACGTAATACTGGTTAGCAGAATTGTTAGCAGCATAAGGATCGATGTAGACACGGAACTTACCACCAAGCACACCAGCAAAGGTGTTACCAGTGTCATCTACGTTGAGGTTTGCATTCAGGGCAGGAGTGTAATCGAGTACACCAGCCATGGTGAGTGCGGAAGCAACGTCTGCAGAGCAAAGGATCATGTTGCCCTTTCCTCTACGAGTTCTCTGTGCAATCTGGTTAGCATCTCTTTCCATTTGGAAGATGAGACCCTTGAACTTCTCAACACTCCAACGTCCGTTAGAGTCAACGTCGAGGTCGAAAGTACCAGAAGTTGCGGTATTCAGAGTAGCACCGACTTCAGCAGACTTATAGATGGTTCTGATGACTTCGCGGTTGATCTCGGCAAGAATCTCAGTAGAGAGAATATTTGCGAGTTCAGCCTCGGCATTCAAACCATGAATAGCCTTGAGGTCTTGTGCCAGTTCCAGCGAATACTCAGCTTTCAGTGCTCTGCTCATGGCAGTAACGGTGACTTTCTCGATCGAGAATGCCATCTCGTTGAAAGCATTACCAGATTCGCCAAGACCCTCAGCATTAGCAGTGGTCATACCCTGACCAACTGAATATGCTGCCTGATTAGCATTAGACTGTGGATTCAGAGCACCAGGATTAGTGCCAACCTGACCAGCAGTACCGAAACCAACGGCATCAGCATCAGAACCAGTGGTGTAAGGTCCTTGATCGGCATCATTACCTTCTCTCTGTGCAGAGAATCCGGAATCTGGCTCATCGAAGAATGCTTCAGTTCCACTCTGTGAAGTGTAACGGGAACGCATTGCGAAGATAAGTCCGGTAGGACCGTTCATTGGTTGTACGCCAGCGAGGTCATATGCGACCAGGTTAGGCATGGAGCGTCTGATCAGGGAGATCAGAACGGGATCGAAGTTACTGATGTTGGCACCAGTAGCATTGGTTGGGGCTTCAGAAAGAAATTCTCTTTCTTCCTTGAGCATTTGTTCTTGGTTCTCCAGGAGCTGAGCGGTAACCATAGCACGATGGTTATCCTTGATTGAGTCCATACCCTCGTGGTTGAGGATAGGTGCCCACTTCTCCTGCAGAGCCTCTTGGGAAGGCATTTGCAGCATTTGTTTTTACCTTTAGGTTAAAAGTTTGACTTTGGGATTGAAATCACTTCTTGGAAACTCTGTTCAAAGTCTGAAGATAAGATTCCATCATAGTAGATACTTCTTGTTGAGAAGTAACTTCGGTTTCTTCAGAAATTGTTTCCGATTCGTTCTTTTGAACACCGGCATTAGAGGGGAAATATGCCTCTCTAAGAGTTACCAGTTTTTCACGATAGGTTTCTTCGCTATCAAACTCAACATTCTCGGCAAGAGAAGTGAACTTATCCTTTTGAGAAAGGGCAAGACCTTCGGATACATCTGCAAGAATTACATCCGCAACCGACTCAGCCAATCTTTTGTTTAAAGCAATATTTTTATTGATTTGCTCGTTGAGTTTATCTTCCATCTCATCAAGTTTTTCTACCATACTATTAAGTACATCATATTTCTCTTCAGGGATTGTTACATAATGTTCTTCAAAAAGACTCTTCATTCCGGTAAGGAATGATTCTGTCATTTCAGTTTTGAGTCCTTGCTCAACCGAGAGTTGATTTTCGGTCAACCACTCTTGAGCAACATACTCAAGATAAGAGTCAACTCTTTCGGTCAACTCAGACTTGAGGTTGGCAACTTCTTCAGTCAGAGATTCTTCGTATTGCTTTTGAACCTCTTCTTTCATTTCAGCAACCTTAGTTTTGATTGCTGTCTCAAAGATAGTGCGTGCCTTTTCTTGGAATTCTTCGGAGAGTTCTTCGCCAGCAATAAGTGCTTCGATATCCTCTTCAATAGAAGGAGTGTCGTCTTCGGCGGTCTCTTCTACAACCTCTTCTTCTGTAGTCTCTTCTTCAGCGACTACTTCGGTTGAAGTTTCTTCTTCCTCTTCGGAAACTACTTCACCTTCAACTTCTTCCTCTTCCTTCATTCCTGAAGGCATGGGATCTGCTTTACCGGCACCTCTGTTTACAATGTCTTTGACAGTTGCAATCTTTGGTTCTGCAAGTTTAGCAGAATCGTCATCAGTTCTGTAATTTTCTGGGGTAGGTCCACCAAGATCCTCAACTGCAGGTTGTCCAGGTGTAGAACCGGACATCTTTGGCATCGGATCAGCTTTGGCAGCACCTTTGGTTACTACGTTTTCCATTTCTTGTAAATCGTTACCAACGGACATTTGACTAGATATGATTGTATTAATCTATATTTATTTATAATTTAAAGATTTGATAAAAATTCGTTGAATAAGTTCAACTTATGCTCTTCAAGTCTTTTTTGATCAACAAGAGTATTAATTCTTCTTTGAGTGGTTTCTGCGAGTTGTTCACGAAGTTTTCCACCTTCCCATACCCACTCTTTTCCTTCCATAATTCCAGATACAAAAGCATCGGGAGCAGAAGGATCAGCAACAATATCGGCAGCAGTTGCTAACATAAAATCTTCACCAACAACTTTATGTCCTTCACTTGTAGTTTTTAACGAACCAACACCACGAGAAGAAACACCAAGCATTACTCCTTCACCAAGAAGAGACGAAGCAATCTTACCCATAGGAGTATTCAAAATTTGTGCTTTCCCTTTAAAATTATTTCCTTCTTGTGTTAAAGAAGTAATTTTGTGGGAAACACGATCAAGATTGACGGTAGGACCATCAGGATGTCCAAGTTCTCCAAGAGCACGACCCTTATTCACAAAAGATTCATTGTATCTGTTTACTTCTTTTGCAAGAGTTTCCATAGGATACATTCTTCCATTACGGTTCTTAATGTTTCCTTGGAGGAATACACCTTCGATGTATAATTTTTTACCGGAACCTTTGCCCTCGGTAATAATTTTTACATTTGTTATTTCTTCTGTGATAAGTTTCATTTTTTTATGCGGTAAATCCTACTTTTGCACCCTTAACACCAGCGTTTGCAGCAAATACACACTGAGTGGGATTTTTTTCTAGATATTCTACAGTTCCTGCTGGCATAGTAAAAGAACCAACAGCAGTTCCACTTTGTGTTTCTACAACAGAAACGAGGTGAGCACTAGAATCAGTATTCACTAATCTAACAACCGTTGCTTCAGAAAAACTAGTAGCAGTTCCAGTTGTTGTTGGGCAGGCTGCCTCGGCACCTTTACATAAAGTCCTTGCCATTATTCTTCCTCTTGTGTTTCTTCTGGTTCATCAAACATTGAAGCACCTACATTTGAACGGATACCTTCAATTTTGTCAGATGCTTTAGAGAATAAAACATCTTTAATCCTATCACTAATCTCAGATGCCGAAGCATCGGTGACAATTAAATCTAATACATCTTCCATTTAAAATTATTATAACGATATAAGTTATTTATATTTCAGCACTCTTACCATCAACTTGAGTTATTCCACCTTGAGATTCTAAATCTGGTTCCGTTGGAATATCTCCCATCATTCCTCCATCTGGCAATGGTTCTCCGGTAATAGGGTCAATAGCATTTGGATCCGGAATAATTCCATCTCTAATTTCTTGTTCGATTTTCTCATCAATTTCTATGATTTCAGCATCAGTCTGCCTAAGAATTCTTCTACGAACATAGTCATTAGAATAAAACTTACCAATATATGGTTCAATAGTGGCAAGTAATCCCAATCTTTCATTCATCAATTCAGATTCTTTTAATTCTGCAAACTGATTATCATATAAGAAATCATACTGAATGTGCTCACTAATTTCTTCCCAATCTTCGGGAGTAACAATGTTTTTAAGAATAAGTTGAGTTTTCAACATGTCACTAAACATATTGGCAAATCTCTTTCTCAGTCTACCAACAAATTTAGCAAACTTAAGTTCATCTCTTAAAATTTCGGAAGAACGACCAAGATTAAAACCACCATCAGAGGCAATTCTAGATTCGGGAACTCCGAGTGAACGGTAAAGTTTCTTTTGGAAATATTCAATATCAGAAAGTTCTCCAAGATTTTGTCCACCGGGAAGAGTGGATATTTCAGTTCCTCTACCACCTTCTCTTCTGGGAAGCCAGAAATCTTCCAGCATACTCATGTATTTGCGATCATCACGAATTTCTCCAGTCTGAGCATTATAAACTTGCTTATTTCTATAACGGCTCATTACCTCTTTGAGGTATTGTTCTGCCTTTACCTTAGGTAAATTACCGACATCAATATAGAAAATTCTTCTTTCTGGTGCTCTACTTAATCTATAGATAACCAGAGAATCCTCAATCATTCTGAGTTGATTGAGTGACTTAATTGCCTTATGTAAATATGAAAGAACATTACCCTTATTTCTATCAACTAATCCAGAAGTACAATATGTAATAGAATCTTTGGCAATTTTAATACCTTTTGTTCCCCCACCACCAACCATAGTTCCGGTTGGATAATTTGGTTTTGGAGTATATACAAAATACTCTTCCAATTCTGGTGACTGGAATTTATCTTTATCTGTTGATCCTAGATCGGGACCTAAAGTTGCTTTATTTTTTTTCTTTTCTTGTCTAATATGACGAATTTTTAAGGGATCAATATACCTTAAGTCTTGTATACCTTCTTCTGGTTTTTTCTGGTCAATGACTTTGAGATAAAAAAGTCTTCCATCAACATACCAGTTTCTAAAAATTTCATGAGACTTTTTATCAAAGTCCATGATATCCTTAATATTTTTAAACTCTTCTCTGATAATACTTTTTAATTTATCACTGGCATTGAGATTTGAAAGTTCAATTTCAATTGGAGAATCATAAAGATCACTAACGATTGCCTCATTGACAACATCTTCGATAGCACCATCCGCCTCAGGATGAAGTGCCATCTCACGATATCTCTTAATTAAATCAAATTCAGTTCTATAAACACCTTCAATATCTAAGTATTGACCATAAAAACCACTCGAAATATAATTATCAACCCCGTCCTCATTATTTTGAGGAACGGGGGAAGCAATTGATGGTGATTTTTTCTCGGTGTCACTTACCGAAAAACCAAAAAGGCGTGCCATATTATAATACTATTTTAGTCTATTGTCTTACTATTTATTGGATATCTTCACCGTTAGCTGAAGGAGAAGAACCTCTAAATGCTTCCCAATAATGAACCTGCATTTCTACAGTAAATTCTTCAATTGTATCAGTTGTCTCATAATTAAGATCAATTGTCGAAATATTAGTTGGGAAAATTGATTTAAACTTATAAGATCTAAGAACAGATCCGTCACGATCAAGTTGATGAACCATAGCATCAGTTTGATAGTCAACTGGATTTTGAATTCCAGTTCCATCATCTAATTTGTTAATGGTATTCATCCATTTTTCCATTGCCGATCTGATCATAAAATCAGTATCGTTCATAACAGTAATAGTCCATGTTTCAAAAGTTCTGTCACCAGCAATCTTTAAAATACGACCTCTGAATGGAATATCAATTGGAGCAATTGTTGATGCCGGTAATGCTGCTGCCTTGACTAAAAATCTAGACTTTTGGAGCACTTCATTTTCATTAACCGGTGATACCGCTGTGGGAAATGCTAAGACAACCTCAAATAGATTAGGTCTAGCACCACCACCAGTTAATTTAGATTTAAAATCACTAATCTTCCTTAAAGGAATTGTTTCTTGTTGTAAACGCTCTGCCATTGTTGGAAACCTCTAAATTAAACGGAACCGATGACTTCTTCAAATGATACGCCAGTTCTAGTGGCGACAAATGTAAGACCGATGAAGTTAATCGATCTTGCTGGTTTAATGTATATATCAGCAACAAATTCGTTACTGTCAATAACCGCAGCAGTGTTATTTGTTTCGTCACAAATAACCACAAAATCTTGAATACCTCTCTTTGCTTGAACATCACGAAGGAAAGGTTCAACGATATTTACAAAGTTTGCTCTTGTAATTTCATCATTAAATTCAAAGAGTTGATCTTTTGCCGCAGCACCAATAGCATCTTCAAGGAAGATGAAGAGACGACGAACATTAATACGATCAAATGCGGATGCCTTGGCAAATCCAGTCTTATCACCAAATAGGATGATTCCGGATCCTGGTGAGAAAATAACTGGGTTGACTCTAGAAGAGTAAAGTCTATCTCTCTGGAGTTTTCCTGGGTTATATGCCAGTTTTACAGCATTGAGAATGGTTCCTCTAGAAGTTCCGGCAGGTGAGAACCATGGGAAGTTATTAATATCGTTTCTAGCACAAGTTCCGGCAATGTCACCATTCAAAGGTACATATCTAAAGACATCATTAAATCTATCATACATGTACTTATAACCACTATCAAATACGGCATAAGACGAAGAAGTAAGTGGGTCAAAGAAATTAATTACATTATCAGTAGCAGTTTCTATATCTACAATAGTATTACTTCCTTGAGCAGCGGTATTAAGAACTGCCGATCTATATGGTGAAATAAATGCAACTGCATCTTTTCTCACTTCTGCAACAGCAATCAATTTGGTTGCTAGTGCTCTTGCCGTGGGTTCGTCGTAAGATGCAGATCCCATGAGAAGGAAATCTACATCAGTCTCAGAATCATTTTCAAATAAACCATAACCAGAAACTAAATGAGCGAGTCCGGCATTGAATGATCCAGTTGCAGTGGTAATTCCAAGTCCATCATAATTTTTACCACCAGATAAGGTAAGATCAAGAGGACCAACGGCATCAAAAATATTTGGACCATCGGCATCTTCTGCCTTTTGATTCCATCCACCATCTGTAAATGTGGTAAATCCATTATCAGCAAAACCTGTTTTTACGCGGTCACCAGAAGTTTTTCCTGCACCGGCAAAAACATACTCAGAATTAACTTCCAAATACTTATTCCAGTATGATGGAGCACCTACAGAAAATTCTGCATCAGATGCCTTGGAAAGATTCAGATGCTTCTCAAGGATTGTTCCGGCATTTCCAGTAATCGTTCCTTTTCCATCAATTACAACAACATGAAGTTCATCATTTTTTGCTCCTCTTGCGGCAGCAAAAGAAGATGTTCCTGGAGCATCTGCTATAGTGTTCCACTTAATGGTGGTTTCTGTTGAACTTCCACCAACAGTATGTGAACTTAATGCCAGTGTTTGCTCTCCAAACCAATCAACAGCACTAGTAATTGCGGTTGTTGCAAAGGAAACTGATTGACCTGCAGTATGAATTGCAACTGCAACATTTCCAGATCCACTGAACTTATAAACATTATTATAATCAACAGTGGTGTGAGTTCCTCCTGAAGAAACATGAGAAACAACTTTTACATCTGCAGATCCGGAATTAACCCGTGTAATAATTCCCTTAAGATGACCATCTAATAACGAAGTTGTTCCTGCACCGGCACCAGTATTAGAAACTACTGTTCCCGATGGAATTGCCTGAGTAATTCCCATTCCGACGGCGAGATTAGATGCACCACCATTAATGGTAGTGGTATCAATTCCTAATCTCTGATCTGCCTGAGCATCAATAATAGCAACTCTAATATCATTTGCCCAAGAACCAGGGTTTTTGGCAATTACCGTGGCACCGGCTAGTGATGTTGTTGGATATCCTAGTTCTTCATAATGTTCGGTGCTTTTAATCTTAATAGAGGTACCTGTATCATTTGCGTTTTTGAATTGAGTATCATCTGCTCTGATGATATTCATTACCCCGCCATATGCAAGATAAGAAGAAGCCGTTAACCAGGTTTCATATTGATTGTCAACATCATATGGTTGACCGAATAACTCAACTAAATCGTTTTCGGTATTGACCCTGGTTATCGTTCCTACAGGTCCCTTGGCAAAAGGACCGACAAGACCGGCAATTTTATCAGAAGTTGGATCAACTCTACCTTGAGTAAGATCAACTTCCCTTATCAGAATTCCAGGAGATGCTAAGTTTAGTGGCATCTTGCTTTTCCTCGCAATCCAAATTTATCTAAAAATATTTAGGAAAGAGGTATTTTCAACGGGGAAACACTGCATGAACACTTTACCAATCAGGATATTCCCAAACCTTACTACACTTTCTATTACTTTTTACTCTATCAATGGTACACTCTTTACACTCATATGAATATGATGATGGGAGTGCTCCTCTATTTTTTCTTATAAGATAGAAGTCCTCTAATAAATTTTTTGTTTTGTGACAGGTTCTACATTCTCTATCATAAAAAAGTAAATGTTCTAACTTTACCTGACTATCAAAATCCATTACATATATTCCCACATATATGATCTGTCTCCATATTCATCCGTATACCAACGATCTCCATCGTTATCAACAAAATTATTATTTTCAAATCCAGTTTCTATAAATCCAAAAGGTGCCATATCCTGTTCTATTTGATTCCTCTGCTCTTCATATATTCTCTTACGAACATCATTCTCTGTCATTTCCTTAAAATAATCTTGTGCCACCAACCAAGAAAATATAACAAGACACATTGCCAAGTCATCATTACATCCTTCTTCTGCCTCAAATGAATTTCCTTTCTGTGCAAAAGTTGTTAGTTCTGATATAATCTCATAGTCTGTTGTCAATAACTTATCATCCTCCATCATAGTTTTTAAATTAGAGCATCCAAGTTTTTTAACTGCCGCTGTCATCCTTACACCAAGTTGTGATTTCTTACCACTAAATCCCGTTCCAACAACCTGTCCGGCACGCCCTCTCATGGATGCCATAAGAATATTATCATACTCCAAATCATAATGAAGAATAGAACCTACTTGATCTCCGATATCATTTACTTCTATAAGTAACCATGAATTGTTATAACCTTTTCCAACTTCACTTATTATACTTGGAAAAAGCATGGGTTTAATTTCATTGTTTCTATATTTTGCTACAACCTTATACGGAAACTCAGTTATATCAAATACGATAAATGCAGAATAATCATTTCCTATTCCTCTTGCCACGTCAACCGTCATCAAATAATTATGATTCTCCTTTGGATCTTCGTAAATATCTAATCCGGCATTTCTTTTTATGGGATTCTCGTATACAAGGTTTTTTAATTTTGCTGGATTGATAAGAGTATTAACAGATCCTAAAAATTCACACTCAAACTCAACACGAAACTGTTGTTCAGAAGTATTGGCAATTGTTGTCTCTTTCCACTTCTGATCTCTTCCAGGAACTTCTGACCAGTGAACATCGGTGGGAATATATTCATTTTTACTTCTTTCCGCATCGTGCCACATACGGTAGAAGTGATTCATACCGTGTGGGGTTGATACGATAATTACTTTGGTGTTTTTACCAGAAGTAATAGTAGGATAAACAGATGCAAAGAACGAGTCTGCAACATGGTTTGGAACGAAGGCAAATTCGTCGAGGAAGAGAATGTTAAACGACATGCCTCGGACAGCACTTGCAGACGTAGAAGCTGCCAATATCTTACTGCCATTCTCCAACTCCATTGAACCTTTATTCCAGGATAATATACCCTGTTGCATCCATTTAGGCAAGTTCTCATAAGCAGTTTGCAATCTTTGCAACAATTCTCTTGCAGTAGCTGCTTTGTTTGCCAGAATACCAATGTTTACACTGTCATTAAATACGGCATAATGTAAAAGATAAGACACCACAGTAGTAGACTTTCCCGTCTGCCGTGGCATCTTACAGATATTAAATCTATTATTATGAAAATTATGAATTAATTTCTCTTGGAAATCATACGGATGAAATTGTGTTAGACCTTCATCCAAAGAAACAATTTTAATGTAGTTATTAGCAAAATATACCGGATCTTCTTTACATTTGAGAAATTCAATAATATTCTCTTCTGTAAATTCAATCGATGTATTTGCTTTTTTTAGATTAGGATTACCAAGATATACTTCACTCATAATGAAATTAAATCAACACTTCCAGCGACGACGGGCTTTACAAACTGGTTTATCGGGAGTCTTAGAGCAATCAATGTTGTGCATGTCTTGTTGCCCCTTAGAGCGGGCACAGAAAGACTTCCTGCGCTTGGCATCCTTACTGCCTGGTTTTGGATCTCCAGTTACTGCTGTCTTTAACTTAGAACCAGGATTCTCACGACGATATGCGGCAACTGCTTTTTTGCTCATACCATCAGTCTTATCTGATTTATTAACTTTCTGCCAATCTTCACCAAGTTCTTCTCTCCAGTCAGACTGTTCAAATCTTACCTTTGGTTTTAATTTTTTTCCAGATGTTGATGGTACAAATTCTCCAGTTTCGGGTGACTTCATATCTTTAGAATCTACATCACCATCTACATCAGCATCAACTCTCTTAGTTGCTTTTCCTACAAGTTTTTTTAGATTACCACCACCGATATTTGATTCAACTTCTTCTTTCTTCACACAATTATTATAAGTTTTACCAAACATCTTTTTGGTTCCTTTCTTTTCATAACCTTTCCAACATTTTTGTCCCTCATCAATTTTTTCACCAATTAGAGGTTCTGGTTTAATAAGATCAATGAACTCATAATTCATTGCCTTGAAATCGCCTCTCCAGTCAGAGTAGTCCACAGATTCGGACTTATTACCCCAGTTAGCAGCACCAACCTTACGACACTTTACAAGGGCACCTGAGGCATATGCAGAAGGCCAAACACTATATCTAGACTTTACCTTATGATAGCAGGCATCTTTAGTGCCACTACCCTTACCCTTCTTATCTTTTGCTTCCGTTACTTCTACTTCTTCTTTTTTCATTTTCTTTTTATCTGTAGAAACATATGTTGGTTTTGCCGCACCAGATTTTTGTTGTTGACCTGGATCTGCCTTTTTCTTTCTTCTAGCAGCAGATAATCTTTCTGCCTTACTCATGCTTGCTCTTTTTGATGAAGAGACGCACTTTGGTGTTCCCTCTCCCGGTTCATCACTGGCGCAAGTCCCACCCGTGACGACATTGACCCAACCACCTTTACCATCTTTTGATTTGGACCCCTTAAACCATTTACGGAGTGTTCCTTCACTAACGCCACCATTAGAGCTCCCGCTCCCATTTCCATTCCCATTCGTTTGATTTCCATTTCCATTCAGTGGTTTATCAATGCCAACTTCCTCAGGTTCTTTTCCGCCACCGGAAAATCTTGCGGTCACTTTCATTCCCTTAGAAATGGGCTTACACTTTTTATCAGTGTAACAATAATAGTAACCTGATTTACACTTGGACATATTTATTTTGAATCCGTATTATTATTTAGAAAACCCTGCTTGAGCATTTTTTGAAGTTCTGATGTGGATCCAACAAACACTGCATTATTAGTGACATTGTTTGTTGTTTTCTTCCCATTTTCTTCTAGTTCTTTTATCTTTTTCTGCAAATCTGCTAATTTATCTGTTGTATCCGCAACACTTTTTATGAGTTGACCGGCAACTTCATATGCTCTAGGACTTCCTCCTTCACCGGCAAGTTCCATAATACCATTAATTGCTTCTTGACCCTTTTCAATTAATGAATACAGATTTGCTCTTGTATATTCATAATCCTTTTGAATATCTTGATTTTCCGGAACAATTTCACCAGATACTGGTACAATATCATTCATATCATTATCAGTCATAAGTTATTAAATATCAGTTTGTTGAGTTGGACTATAAGTTTTAGAATCTGAGAAGAAAGTAGTTGTCTCATTAAATCCAAAATCATCATCAGGTCCAAGTAATGCATCATCTGCCGCATTGACAACGCCATCACTATTTTTATCTGTTAATGCCTTAGGTGTAGCAGTATATCTCATTTCACGTTTTGCAGTTTGTGTATTAGTATTTGCATAATAATCAACCTGAACTTTCTTAATAAGACCCTCAGAACTATCGGCAACAGGACCAAACATGTAAGTTTTGGCAGTAAATCTAAGCGTATAAATCAGTGCTCTTCTTGTAGAAAAATCTCCCTCATAATCGTCTTGAAAGGAAATACTATCTAAAACAATTGGAACATCTCTTTTTTCTCCGATAGAACTAATTAAATCTATTGTAACATTAAATGATGGTTGAAAATACGGTAAAATTTGTTCAACAATTTGAAGAGCATCATCATTTAATTTTGATAATATGTTGAGTTCAAAATTAATATTATAAGGAACCGGCATAAAAACTTTTTTTACCGCAGAAGTATTTTTATCAACTGCCTTGAAAGTTTGTGTAATTCCGGTTTTTCTTGTAGAATCATATTGAATACCATTCATTTCAAAAGACATTCTTGGAAGAGTAATTTGAACAGGTTTGTTTAAATCTGCCTGCTGTTCAATTCTTGCCAAAAACTTTTGAGATGGTCCATATGCCAAAGGAACTTTTAATTCACTATAGAGATTTCCATCCCCATCATCATGACGAATATGAATTTGATTAAACAATGTGCCGAAGGCAACAATTGTTTTTCTCATTATTTCATGATAGTAATAAGTTCCTAACATTAATATGTACCAAATGGATTAGTTTCTGTAAAGTCTAATAAGGTGTCTGCCTCTATTTCTATTTCATCACCTTTATCGTATTTATCAGTAACATCCTCGGACTTGATTGAACTTAGTTTATAAGATGCTGAGGATGCAGATCCAACAACTGTATCACCACGACCAAAAGTACCACTTGTCGCACCGAGGTTTAATGTATTTGTAGATCCGTCCCAAGACTTGACTCTTCCAATAGCACCTGTAGGTGAACCCGTAACAACCTCATTAAATTGGAAAGTACCAATTCCAGATGTTGGGGAGGAAATTGTAATTGATGGTGCTGCAGTATATCCAATTCCAGGATCCGTAATGTATATTGCACTTACATTATTTGATGTAGAAACAACGACTCTTGCCGTAGCAGTGGTTAATCCTGAAGTTACATAATCCTTATCTCCTACAGTGTTGGCAATACTAACATTAGGAACAGTTGTATATCCACTACCAGGATTAGTAATATTAAATCCAGTTACCACACCACTTTCTAATAATGGTGTTGCTAATGCGGTTGTTCCTATACCGGTTGTTACTCCGCTTCCAATCTTGAGATATCCATCGTTAGCTCCTCCCACAACTTGAACAACATCATTAACTGCATATCCATATCCACCATATAAAATAGATTGAACTCCATTAATTTGTTGTTCCGCACCACTTACAGAAACTTGAACTTTTAATCCAATTCCAGATCCGGTAGTTGCGGTAGTCTCATAAATTTCTCCATCAGAATATCCAGATCCTGTCGATACTGATGCGTCTGTTCCAGATGAATTAGTCAAACTTACTGTTGTGGCAACACCAGTTCTTGTTGGAGGAGAGTCAATTATAACATTAGGTGCTAATCCATAGAATTTACCACCTGTTGATAATGTTAGTGTTGTGATTGTTCCGGCAGATCCTACAGTCGCGGTTGCGGCAGCTCCAGGACCTACTGGTGTTGGTATGGTTATGGTAGGAACATTAGTATATCCTGATCCATTATCAGTAATTGTATATTTTCTGATACCTTTTAGTGATGTTTCTATACTACAAGTTGCACTTGCACCAACACCACCACCGCCAGATATTGTGATAGTCGGAGTTTCTGTGTATCCAACACCCGCATTTGTTAATAAAATTTCCTTGATAGAATATACATTATTTCTAACCGTTGTGATTGCCACGGCAGTGGCATTTGCATCTGCATTTCCCTCTGGAGATGGTGTGAATGATACTGTTGGAGTGCTAGTGTAACCATATCCGTCATCATTTAGAGTTATGGATCTAACATAACCAGTGGATATTTGTGTTGTGGCAGTTGCCGTAGAAGATGCTCCAACAAGAATTAAAGATGTAATAAATCCAGTATCGGCAAGAAGATCATCTATCTCTTCAGAACCTGTACTGAGACTATCAATACCATTCATTTCATCTTCATATTCAAAGAGTTCACACTTCAGTTGATAAACATAATTTTTTCCCAACTGATAAAATGGTTGCTCATGTTCAACAAACTTAACTTCAAATAATCTTTTACCTAATGGAAAATATACTAAGTCTCCTTCTCTGGGACGAGTCGTAACAAAATCATCACCAGTTTGATTAAACAATCCTGTATGAGATTCATATGTAGGAGGAACACCTGATACAAATGTGGCAATAAAATCTTCGTACCTTTCTTTTGAAATTGTTAGTGTTAATTCATCTTTTAAACTCATTCCAAACTTCGTCATAATATCACCGGCACCACCATATCCATCATATGTGTTTACATATGCCTCGATAGCAAAGTTATCATTAAATTTTGATGACTGTACATCATTTAAAATATTGTCATGATTAATAATTGTTCGAGGTAAGTATATTACTTCAACACCATAAATTGTGAGCTGCTCATTAATCAACTCTTGAATAAGTCTTTGCTCACTCTGTGAACCTTGTAAAAAGAAAGGATTAAGTGCCATTATCCAATAAAGTCGTAAGGTGGTAATTCATAGTCTTGCATCATTCTAGTTCTAAGAGATTCTATTTCTCTTTCACCATCTTCATAAATTTCTCTACCATTCAATTCAATACCTCCAGGAAGTTTAACTCCTCTAAACTTAATTAAGTTTTGACCCCATTGTCTCTTAATAAGAGCAGTAAGATACTGTTTTACAAAACTATCATTATAAACTTGATTAAAATCTGCAGGATCAAGTGCTCGATAACAATCTATTACCAAGTATGTATCCTTTTCTTGAGCACTCCAATCTAAATCCAAATATAATCTATCTTGTCTTTTGTTAAATCTTATTTGTTTATCTGTCGTCAATAAAAAGTCAATATCTTCGAGATATGTTTTAACCATAGAATATTGCAATAATTCTACAGAATTGAAATAATAAAGATCATTCAAAAATAATTGGTATTTAATACTAAACATACCACCGGAAATGGAACTCGTATCAAACTTAAATATTTTTTCAATTCCAATTACAGAATCTGGAACCTGAAGATAATTTGAGTTTTCATAAAAACTAAATGTAGTTGCCGTTCCAACAATGGTAGAAGTTGCTGAAGTGGTTGCTATACCAACTCCACCAGCACCACCTGCTCTTCCTCTATCAATATCATCTTGTGTAAGTTGATATTTAAGATACATTCTTTCAACACCATCAAAATGCCTCTCATTATAAAATTGTATGGCATCATCTACAAGATCATCTACTTGATCATCATCAACATTAATTTCTAATACCGGAGCACCAAGTCTCCTAAAACAATAGTCTATTAATCCTTGTCTAGTGCTTGGTTTTGCCATCAGAATGAACCTCCATCTATGAGTCCGGCAGTTAATGTTCCGTCAACAAATACATTACTTTGGAAAGTTGCAACTCCAACATGTGTAGACAATCCAGAAATATTTAAATTAGTTGCAGTTATTATTCCAGAAAAATTTCCATTTTTCCATGGTTTTGTCGTTGATCCAACATTATATAAACCGGCAGTATTTGGAATTAATCCTGAGGTAAATTCTCCACCAACATTAATGTCATCAGAATCGGAATCACCAAGATTAATTGTTCCTCCTCTAAAAGCAGCAGTACCAATAAAATTAGAAGTTCCAGCAACTTCTAAATTATTTCCGACAAATAAATTTCCACCGGTTGTTGTAATACCTCCGGCAGATGCTAATGTGGTTATACCGACCGATTTTAAGTTATTTCCAACAAATAGATTACCATGACTGATAATTCTATTTCCTAAATCATCAAAATAATCTTTTTGAAGAACATTTATATCACCTCGTATATCTATGTAATCATTAGTTAGTGATAATCCAGATCCAACAAGAATTTCGTCCTCATCACCTTTAATGTAAACAGTTCCAGTACCAAATTGTACTGGTTGTCCAAAGTTTACCGCACCAGTGACCGTTAGAGTCGTTACACTAGCAATACCACCAACAACATTAAAAGCAGTATCACTAAGGAGACCTGATGATAAAACTTTAATCGCGTTTGTTTGCCCTACACGGACTTTAACCTGTGACATTATCGTGTAACTCCTTCTCTCACAAGAGCAGTTCCCTCAATAACTCTTGTTTTTTTATCATTAGATATTTCAGTAATTATAATATCATACACATATCTACCACTTTTGAGAGCAGAAGTTTGTGTATCAGTTAATTTAACTTCAAAAGAACCATTTGTTGTTGGATCAAGTTTTGTTATTGAAAAATCTACTTTCGTTGTACTCCCAGAATGTTTTCTAAGTTGTGCAGAAATTGTATATAATGATAGATCCAAAGTAAGATTTGCATTATCAGATATTGTAAATACCTGATCAAAATCTGCTCCTTGGTTAATAACAATATTACTTACATATACTGCAGACATTTAACTCAATATATTGTTCCTAATTAGTATTTAGGGATGTATTTATGCCAAACGATTAAGAATTTCTTTTAAGGCACCTTTAATATCTTCAATGTCTTGTTTCATATTATCTAATTCTTGTTTTTTTATTTTATCTTTCTTCAAAGAATTCACATAATTTTTATATGAGGAGTTATCGCAGTTTACGATAGCTCCTGTTTCAACATCTCTATAAAGATGTGAATATCCATCAACTCTAATTTTTTTCATCTTATTGCGATTGCTCTTACATCTTCAAATATAGGGTATTTTGCCTGATTAGTTCCTGAAGCAACTATTTTTATTTTAAAAGCAGTAAATAGATCAATACCATCGATACTAAACTCATATTCACGGAATCCTTTTTCGAGTTTTGTTACAAGCACATCTGATCTACCACTATTCTTGGAAAGATCTATTGGTGTAAGACCTTCACCGTCTTCATCATTTCTAAGATTATCATATCCAGGGAATAATTCAAATGACTGAGAAATTTCACTAGAATCTGCTCTTTGTATGTAATAAAGAACTCTAAAATCTGATGACGGAGGAACTTGAGCAGTAACCAATACTTTTAGAGAGTCTGCAGGATTTTCAATCTTAATCAATTTCGATACATATACAAATTCATGAGGATCATTTGGATTTGAAAATACTTTAATGGCAGAATTAGAATCATATGCATTCAATGAGATCGGACTGTTTAATTTATACGATTTGTACTGCATTTGCAGTAAATTTTTACTAAGAATTGGAGATAATAATGCATTTTGTTTGGAACGTGATAAATTAAGAGATACACTAACAGAACGATTATCAACAATGTTTGTTAATTGTGTATTTTCAATAGTCCTAGATGCAAGAATTCTTACATCATCAAACACCTTAACTGTATTATCACCTATACCAATAGATTCAAATCCTTTATCTACATATGGAGTTTCATTTCCATCAATACTTCTTCCTGTTACTGTTCTAATCGATGCATTTGCATTTGTGGTTGAACCAGATTTTCCTGATGGAGTTAGTACGGCAAATTGTGCTGATGCCTCAGAGTACACAATATTTTTAGTTACCGAAACTTGATTTCCTCCTCCATCTTCTTTATTAATAAAAGAAAGTTTTGGTAATGTACTAACGGCAGAACCATCACTAGATCTATTCAAAGCTATTACAGTAGTATCACCATCTTCAGTTTTTTCTGACAAATCAACCTCCAAATAATAACTATTTGCATCAATTCCATTAAAAGAAATTGTTAACTTTCTTTTGTTTATTCTAATTAAAGAAATATTATTTAATTCATATTTTGAAACAGCAGATCCTATTGGATGTTCACTTGCCGTAGTACCATCAACTCCTCTTCTTTGTATTGTTAATGTATTTGCAGTAGTATCAACAGCATTTATTGCAATAATTTCTTCACCAATTTTTACATATCCATAATTAGTATCACTACCTGCAGGATAACCTACAGGATAACCTTCAAATTCAACAAATTCACTAGCATCTGCAACACGAATAGCCGAAGAAGATAACGCTACAGGAGCAGATAACGTAGTTGGATTTACGTTACCAATAACATTCTTAAGTACGACTTTATCTGTTCCAGCACGACTATGCATTCCATGAGCTGGATGATTTACCTTTATAAAGTTACCTGCAAGTTGATTTGACGTAAACTTAGTATAATCGGAAATAATATCAGTATTTGCCAATCCAACTGCCACTCCAGAATCATTTAAATAGTATAAATCTTTATCTGCTGTCCAAAAACCAATATCACCAAGAATATTATCTAGATACAGTCTATTAATACCTCCATCAGTAGAACTTACAGTGAAAATTGCATCTCTACCTTGTGATGTTGTAATCCCTACTTGATCACCCACTTGATATCCTGTACCGGCAACGGCAACTGTAGTGTTAGAAATTGCTCCGGAAGCAGTAATTGACAATTTAAGTCCTGTTCCTTGTCCTGTGATTGCAACAGTATCCAAAGAAGTTCCTGTAATATAATTTGTACCCGTATTGTCTGTAGATATTCCTGCCACGGCAGAACCAGTACTTACAATATCTGCGGTTGCATACGTACTAATAGCACCATCACCCAAAATAGTTCTTCCATTTTTCAATATGTTAATTAATGATGTGTTACTACTAGGTATTGGAGTGATATTAACAAATCCAGTTCTTGGTGTTGGTTCTAAAGGATTAGGATCTAATGCTTCTGAAGTAAGATCTTGATTATTTAAGTAAAGAACTCCTTGTTCAGATGTAAAATTACAAACATTAATTCTAAATGTTAAATCGCTATATGGATCTCTTTCCCATTCAAATCCATTTGCAGATTTGTATAGCGAACCAACAGCATGTTCATTTCTATAAATTTGTGTTCCCGTTATATTTGCCTTATCTTTAGTCGCAATATATGCCTCATAGTCTGTACTGCTTCCTGGTTTCAATATAAAAGCATATAATTTACCTGGTTCCAAATAAACAAGTCTATTCAAAGAAAATCTAGTATATGCACTACTATTTGCATCAGTACTTGTTTTTATATTATTAATTAATGTTCCATCACTAGATTTACGATATTGCTCTAATGTGGTTTCTGCCAAAATCTTTGTTCCAGGTCTACCATCTCCAATAGTTTCTACTAATTGAAGTGTAACCCTTTGTCCAGTACCTAATAGATTTTTAAGTTGTTCTGTATTGAAATTTGTATTTTCTGGAACAGTAGGTGCAGATCTGAACCATACATCAATAGATGATACAATTACCCCATCTGAAAGATCATCTGTAGAATTTTGCAATTCTTCACTATTAGCATTTGCAGGATTTTTTGATGATTCTTCTATGAAAAATGTTTGTCCAAGAGGATCTCTCTCATTATCGTATGGTGGTTCTCTTCTTTGATTTTCAATAATAGTTTCACTAAAGACACGATTCTGCACTTTAAAGTTTAAACTTGTTTTAGTGACGATTTCATTTCTTGTTTGAGTAAAGTTTAGTCGTGAACCTCCCGACGTAAAATACGTTTCTGTTAATACAATATCTGAAGTAGTGCTTGCCTCTGGATATAAATTTTGTTGACTTGTAGTGAGTCTAAATGCACGAGAACCGGTTGGAATTCTATCTTGTTCTATATGAAATGATCCTTGAACCGTTCCAAAAATATCAGAAACGAGTTGATTACTCTTCACATATGCAACAGCACCACTTTCTCTGCCAACTATTTTGGCTCCTACAGGAGCACGTCCACCAAGAGATTGTCCACTAGTAACATCTACACCAAAATCAGACTTAAAGTTAGATGCTGCTTCTAAGACATCTAAATTTAATGTTTTAGTTGTTTGTGTATATCCAGTAGTAGATAATCTATCATTTACATCATAAGGACTTGTGATATATGTTTTTGTTGGATTACTTATTGGACCTGACTGATGATCAGGTCTACAAACTTTAAAAGTTCCTTTTCCATTTCTTACATTCCATCCAGGTGCCGATGGTCCATATGCGTTTTCTTCAATAATATCTACAATTTCGCCAACTATAAATGTTCCAGTCGATCCATCACTTCCATCATCTTTTCGTATTTGAAGTAATTTTGGTGTTATGGAAATATCGGGAGACTTATACTGCCCTAAAAATGGAAAAATAAAATTATTTCCAGGAAATCCCTTTGCTTCAAAAAATACGGTTCTACTTCTTGCAAAAGGAATTACAGTGGTTCCAACATAATTAGTAACCGTATCTCTATCTTTACTCTTTATTTTAGTTGATCCTGATAGTTTATGTAGATCTGAAGTTTTACTTGTGATTATCTCACCTCCACCATCGCCAATTGTCAAATCTGTAACTAATTCTAAATCATCACCTCCTATTTTGACGTTCTTAATTTTTTCAAAAACTAGTTTTTCCCCTTCTAATGTTCTTTGATCACCATCTGTATAAAAATCTACTTCGGGAACTATAAGAATAGATGGTTCATAAACTGAAACGGCAAAAGGATTTAAGTTTTCAAAATCAGTTGCAACAGTTTGTTCAATGGCAGAAAATTCTTCATAATTCAGTGTTATTTGATCACCAGTTTCTTTTAAGTTACTGTCAAATAAAGAACTATCAGATTGTCTTACAATATCTAACTTAACAGTATTTTCATTACTTTTTGGTAGTAGATTTCCTGTATCTAAATTGCACTTCGATCTTTCTTCATCAATAAAGGAATAATCATTTAAGGGATCTGCAAATATTCCAGATTTAAATCTTTCACGACGAGCAGAATCTTGAATTGATAATGATTGAGCACTTAATTCTAATAAATTTAGTGATGTTAATTCTTCTAATTGAGATAACCGATCATCAATATCTCCAATATCTTTCATTGTATATCTTCTATTATCATTATATGTAATAAAAGCATCTTGAGGATCATAAAGATATGCTGGCAAGTTAATGGTGGCAATATCCATTTTTCCAGGATCTGTAGACTTACTTGGTGCTACAGGGTTTAGTGAAGATACTCCCTTTACATATTCAAAATTATTACTCGTGTTTACAGAAAGTCTATCTATTCTGGGAAGATAGTATTCTATTCCTAAAAATGATGTTTCGTTAGGAACTAAGAATTGTTTGATAGAATTATCAAAAATTCTTGAATCAAAGTGGAAAGGTGATAAACTTGATGATGTATTGTAATCAGATACTCTTGGTCTAAAATCGAGAGTATCTGTAGATCTTACACGTCCATCAATTAGAGGTATATCTCTAGAATATCTGGCTTCATCATAACTTAGTGCTGTAAAAACATCACCCTCATCATTACTAACTGTATAACAATCGAAAATGATTTTTAATTGTTTGGATGGAATATTAACAGAATCCTTTCTTACTATCCTAGAATAATCACAATACTCACTTCGTTGTCCTTTATCTAAAAGGAAATTATTAGTTATATCTTTGTATGTACCCGGTGTTAGTGCGGCAACATTAGTTTTGATTTCAGACTCTTCAAATTCTACCTGATCTCCAACACTAAAACTAGCATCAGATAAGTAAACAACTTCTAAAATGTCTGATCCTATTACCTCTACAATTCTGGCAACGGCAGATTTTTCTAAATTAATAATATTTTCTCCAATAATTGCATTAGTAGATACATTTACTGTAGAGGAGAATGATACTCTATCTAAACTAGGTGCGGCAGAACTTCTAGATTCGTATATCGCAACAACTCTAGAGACATCAGGTTTGTTAAGAGAAATTTCTTTATCCTGAACTCTTAATCCATATCTTGCATCATAAGTGAGACCATCATTAAGTGAACTGGAAGAATTAGATCCACTAGACCTAGTATTTGATAAAGTTACTGTTTCTGTTTGACTTCTATTATAATTTTTTACTTTACTTCTAATACCTGTTTTATTTAAAGTGACCGCAAAGAAATGATTTTGTGATGGCGTCAAATTCGTAATAGATGGTGCTGTTGCATCGTAAGTAAAAGTATCACTATTTAATGATGCTATAGATCCATTACTCTTTTGTACGGATGTATATTTTTCTTGATCAAAAGAATCAAATGTTCCCGTAAATCCTGAAGGTAATGCTAAAGTGGCATTACCAGATGAATTAACAGTTACATCAGTTAAAATTTTTGTAGTTTTTAGAGATGAATTATCTAGAGAAATAGATGATATATTGTTTTGGGGTAATTTTACAAATAATCCATTCTCTTTATTTAAGGTTGGAACATATCTTTTTACACTGGTAGTAATTCCCGAACTAGGTAAGGCATTTCCATATGCACCATTGGCATCAGTTCGTTCTATAGTAAGTTCAGTTCCAGAAGGAGTTATAGTTTTAACTTTATTAAAAATTTTATTTTCACCAACACCATATCCAATGATATCGCCGGGTTTTATTCCAATAAATGATTGACCACCACTACTTACTGTCGATATTCCATCTGCAGCAGTTCGAGATGTAATTGTGACTTCATCTATATCATTAGGCATATCAAAAGATTTTAAAGAAGAATCTGTTTTAAAGTTTCCAGTAATCTCAGTGTTTTCTTGGCTAAATGATAAAATACTTTTGGTGTCAAATACTTCTACCGATTTAATTGACCTTGATAATTCAGTTACAGATCCATTGATTTCTAATTGCTCTTCTTTTATAAAAGTACCGGAAGTTTGAGTAACATTAACTACTGCAGTATTATCTCCGGCAGAAACGGTATATCCACTGGCTCCACTCGATTTTCCTACTATATAAGATCCTTTGGGAAGTTCTGTACTTGATACTGTAGTATTAAGAGTTAATTTTGTATAAGTTTGAATATCAAATAATCTCAAATCCCATTCTGTAAAATCATTTTCATAAGCACCATCCTTCAGATTAAAACTATAAACTCTAGCACTACCAATAGGAGTTCCTGTCCCATTAAAATCATTCATTAATGATATTACTCCACCTTGAACTGGATATCCGGTGGTATTATTTGTAGTGACTAAATTGCCAAATTCAAATTCTACTGATGTTGAAGATTGAATTCCAACATCTCTTGGTTTTTCTACATCTTTTATAACTTCACTAATATTTTCTATATCATATCCTTTAACATATACCTTTCCTTTTGATATTGATATTGCCATCAAGTCATCAGAAGGAGTATTAAACTCATTCGTCAAGGAATTTTTTTGATATATTCCTCTATTTCCTAAGTTATCATTAAGAGAATTAAATACACTTACAGTAAAGGGTTTTACAGCATAATTGCCAGATTCTTCAAAAGTTCTTTTTGCTATATAATCTCTTATAACGTTATATTGTGTATACTCATAAGTATCTTGCTTTACACCATTTCTTATTGTTGTGAGTGGTACAAAATCTAAATCAAGATTACCATCAAGCGGTTTTTTAACTAACTTCAGATCAAGTTTGAATCTATCGGCTCCAGGTGCAGCATAATTACTAAACCCTTTTGCATTGTCAAATAAATCATTATCTTGATTGGCATCAACAACAGATTCACTTACTTGTAATCCAACTTTGTATGATGGATTTGTTTTGTAATAATCTAAAATTATAGTTTGATTTTTTACGTTTGCAAATATTCCTCTTACAAAAACAACACCATTATTAATAGAATATGCTGATCCGGAAATATTGGCATTTAATTGAATTAAAGATGCAAAGGGTGTCCCTGCAGAAATTGTAGTATTACCATAAGTAACATTATCAATACATATTAATTCTTCCCCATCCTCAAATATACGATCTGATTTTGTTCCATCTGCAGATTCGTAATTTACATATAAAATTGGATTATCTACTTCTAAATTTCCAGGTTCTGGTAAAACTACATTTTTAATTGTGGCAGTTACTCCAGATACTAAACCTCTAATTTTTTTATTTAAAAAATTATTAAGGTAAATTGATATATCAATATCAAAATTCTTTAATTGTAACTTTACACCTCTATAAGGTTGTCTACTACCAGAACCATTATAATGAAAACCACCAGAAACTATAGTTTTTTCCTTAAAAATATTATTTCCAAACTGTTCTAATTGATTTTGTAATATTGATTGAGAAGAAGTTAACTCTCTAGCTTGAATAGGAAATCCTGGTTTATATAATACCTTATAGTAATTATCATTACTATCAAAATCGTCATAGTATGGACTTACATTAAAATTTGTTCTTTGTGGTGACATGTCTTTTAAAATTCCAGGATGATTTTAACGTCTTCTTTTTGTCTTAGATCTCTACTAACAGGAGTTCTATTATCGATATAAATTATATCGCCCGTCTTTTTATTTATCTGTGAAGTTGAAACTCCTGCCGTAAAAGAACTTCCTAAATTAATTATTTTTCCATTTACTGTTGTAGTAACTCCACTAAATGCTGTGTCTATGTTTACACTAAAATTTGGTGTCTGTCCATTAATTTGTCCAGTACCACCAAATTTTAATCTAGACCCTTCAGAACCAACATTGGCGTTATCAACATTGGTAGTACCATCTCCAAAATTCAATGATCTATCTTGAAAATATTTCAATACCTGAGTATCAGAATCATAAGATGCAACATAACCTCTAGCAATTTGACCATTAACAGTTTGTGTTATTGCAGCACCAACATAATTTGTTGTGCTCACTAATGTTGAATTACTCAATTTTAGAGACTCTAGTGATGAAAACTCATTTAGAGTAAATAAATCTGTAGAATTTTGTTGCTCTGGATTTTTTAAAATTCCAGCCTGAGCAAAATTAGTATCTACTGGGAAATCTTTAGTAGAATCATCAAATCTAGCATAAACTAAAACCTTATCTGCAAGTAATTCCTTGTAAATATCATATCCATGTCCTCTTGATGGAGGTATAATAGGAACTAGTGTAGCTGGACTGTTGTTAGATCCACTTTTTAAATCAACTATACCATAAGTATACCCACTACCACCAGAAACAATATTTGTTCCTATAATTTGACCATCACTATTTACAGTTATACTAACTTTCGCACCGCTACCATCACCAACAATATCATATATTCCGTCACTATATCCACTACCACCACCATTTTCAATATATACTGTTTTTATTTGATTTTTATTAACATCAGAATCTGCAGCTTCTCTAATAACTTTTATTTGAGAATCTGTAGTCGTGTTCCAATTCTCTGGTAAAATAATATATTCGGTGGAATCAAATTTTATTACATCACTTGGTGAAACGGTAAATAGATACTTCCAAATATATCCATCATCATCAGTAGTATTTGCCGGAGATGGTTCTAAATCTGTAAATGTTGGTTTATGTCTTGATGGACTTCCATTTGGTTGAGATCCACTAGATCCATTCTTTATACATAAGTAAACCTTAAATTCATCAGTTATTACATAATAATTTGCACCACTTAAATTTTTAGTTTTATTATATGGAGAAGATAAAGTTGTTTTTTGATAGTCATGACGGTACATATCATATGTTGTATTCTCAGACCAATCATATTTTTTTACAACTCTTCTAACATTAGAACTTGTAATTTTTTTACCAAACATCATAGTATCTTTATAATGTGAGGCATATTCAAAATTATCAATTGGTGATGGTGGAGTTCCTGTAGATGTCCAAGTAGATGTCCTACCAAATCCCACAAATGCTCCACCAGGAGTGGTTGCAGTAGAATTTGGGAGTCCTAAAAACACATAATAAGAATTATTACTATCTACAACAGAATCTACAAAATTACTTGCAGTCGATAATCTCAATTGATCTGTTATTATTGATGGCATATTAATTGTTTTTAGATATTTATATTAATAAAATAAAATTAATCAGTTAATAGCACCACTTGTATTAAAAGTGATCTGACCCCCTGTTCTTATGATTGATGGGAAAGTGGTTAATCCGACATCAACTGTAAGTCCCGTAACACCTATAGAGATTGGTGATGAAGATCTAGTAATACTAGAAATAATCCCTACAGAATATCTTCCTACAGGATTGGTAGAGTAACCCACAGCACTAATTCCTGTGGTATTTGTATTACTATTTACCGTACAGGTTATTACCCCTACTATAGGATTACCACTTTCACTTAATTCAGAAATAATATAAACATTATCTACAAATGTTGTTCCTATACCAACTACATTAGAATCTGTTGCATTTACTGATGTAACTCCAAATCCAACTTCAGTATCATATATGAATATTGGATCTCCAACTGCAATAACACCATCAAATGATCTTGCATTTTCTGTTGTAAATTTAATTGCAAGTTGTGATGAAGATAATGTAGTTCCAATACCAGTGATTGCTCCAGACATTGAGGTAACAATTCCTATTGATCCAATTTCTTCAGATATGATTGAAGGTAGTTCAACAATTACACCAGGAGGAGTATCTGTCGTATAACCAGAACCAGCATTAGTAATATTTACACTACTTACAGTTCCGGCAGAACTGACTGTTGCAGTAGCAGTGGCAGTAACACCAATACTACTAATTATAGATCTTCCTTCATCATCGACAGAGAATGTGTCATATGGATTTGATATTTTAATTGTTGGAGGAGATGAAGAATTATATCCAGAACCACCATTATTAATAGTAAGTGCTGATATTGTTCCGGCAGTTGATACAGTTGATGTTATAGCAGCTGCGACTGGATTTGAAGTTCCGGCAACCAATCGTGCAGAAATTGTATCTTGACTTATATTATTCTCATAATCAAATAAATTTACAGTGTCAACGAAAAACTTTTCTGTTGATGTCTCAATATCACCAATAATTTTAGCCACGGGGAATATTCTTGACGTTAAACTTTTACGATCTTTTGTAACAAGTTCACCATCAGCAACGAAATTATTTTTTTGTTTAATTACAGTAATTGGTTTGTAATTTTCTTCATCAATACCGTCACCAGAATATACATTAGTTTCTAAACTATCAGAGTCAGAAATTCTGAAAGAAGTTCTTACCGTTTGACTGGTTGTTAATCCAAGAGGACTTGAAAGAATTATTTGATCACCTGGTTTTATAGGAGAATTTGTTGTTGCTGTTCCAACTGTTTCGTCAACACCCTTAGTTCCTCTATAGAAGAAGATTTGGATATCATCTTGTGGTTCCGGTGCATCAGTAAATACAATTGAAGTACCACCGATAAAATAATAGTGTACTATCGGTTCTTGAACAACACGATTTCTTATAACCAACATGATGTTTGAAAGGTCACCATCTTCAAATAAAACATCATCTTTTTCTATACTGAACAATTCATTATTATATTTGATTGGGAATCTTTTTCTGAATCCAGTTTGAAGATTTTTAATTGAGTCGATATAATCAATCTCGCCAAATTGCCACATACAGAAACTATCAGTAAATTCCTCAGTAACCTCCATTCTAAATTCAGTTTCTACCTGTTTCAGTCTATAGTCTGTGACCAATCCAACAGGTTCAAATTTATCTCCTCTTTCAAAACCAAATCCAGATCTTGCAACAACAAATTCCCCAACTTCATAGGTTCCAATTCCAGAATATTCTGAAGATGGTTGCATAATAATATCAACAAGTAATCCACTTCCAGTATCAGTGGTGTTCCCCACACCCAATCTAGAAACCCCTCTTACTTCTAAACTTTCATAAGATGGTGGAGATACAAAAATTTGAGGATCGTTGTATCCAGTTCCACCAGCACCAATATTAAACTGTAATCTTCCCCCACTATGCGCTGGTGCAGTACCTACGTTTAGTGTGACGGTTGTTGTGGTCGTTGATTCTATAGAAGTAGTAGATCCTGATCCCATGGGATCAGTGCTTCTTGGGTAGGTATGAGTAGTTTGACGACTATCCTGAGCACATGTAAATGTTAATGAATTATCGGTAATAATAACACTATCTCCTACAGAGAAAGGATGTCCTGACCCTACTACAAATGTTGCTATTCCAGATAATGGATCGTATATTGTTCCAGTCTGTACTACTATTTTATTAGTTGGGTCACTTTCTAGCGCAATTGAACCTGTTTGGGATCCATTCTCAAAATAATAGGTATTAAACCCAACTGGTGATGCAGTTATAGTTGCTATGCTACCACCAGCATCTTGTGATGGATCATAAACTGTAACACCAATACTAACAATGCTATTATATCCAGATCCAAATGTTAAATCTGGATAATATGGATATGCACTTCCTTGACCCACATAGGTGTGTGTAATGGTGCTAGTTCCCACTTTAGTTTCAAAAATAGTTGGGGATACAACTTTTGTTATGGCAAAAACTTTGGTTGCAGTATCTGGGAAAATTGTTGTTGTAATTCCAGATCCACCTGGACAAGAAAATTCTAATCCTTCCAATTTAACAAAATCTGTTCCAAAATTAAAATCATGATTTGTATTTGTAGTAACTGATAAAATACCAGTTGTCTTATCATAAGACGCTGTATTGATTCCCAAATCAGATTTTGCTGTGGCAACACCAATTATACTTGTTATAGCACCATTACCATCAAGAACCGGTATTACATTTGCTGGAACAAGAGGAGCATATCCCAGTCCTCCCGTTGAACCTAAAGTTATAGGAACTCCACCTTTAGGTAATTCATTTCTATTGACATCAGTATCAGATATTGCAAGTTGTTCTGTATTTTCTACAGTGACTCCAGTAAATCTAATTGTTGTTATTCCGGCAGTTGTATCCTCTATAATTTTATAATTTCCATCACGATTATTCTCAGTTATTGGTGTTTGATAGATTCCATTTATCAATACAATTCCATTGCCACCACTAGTACCAATACCTACTGTATTAGCAGTATTTTTCTTAAGAATAAATTCTGATGTAATTCCAGTAAAATCTTTTGAAATATCATCATAGACGATATTTGTATCATAACTATTTCTCAAAAATACTCTTCCATTGAAAGTAGATCTTGGGAATGGCAATCCAGTTTCAAGAGTGGTTTGTTGGGGATTTCCTCTGGGAGCTTCGGCAAAATGTATTTTACTATTGACAATATTAAATGATCCTTGGAAGAGATTGGCGGATACACCATTAGCATGTGATGTTGCAGAACTTCCAACAAATCCTCTAGTGACCTCTACTAAACTATAAGTTCCTACGCCAACAGTGATAGGACCGGAAGTTGAAGTTCCTATACCAACACTAAGAATTCTCATATATTCATCTTCAACTTTTAAGATAGTATCAACTTTTATTGTAGATATCCCACTCAAACTGAATATAGTTGTTGTTGTTCCAATACCTGAACCAGGATTATTTTCTAAGGTATGACTTACTTGAATATTATTAATTGGAGATTGGATTATTCCATCAATAGATATTATTGATTTTTCATTTGATTTTGTCATTTCAAATATATGGGCATTACCTTCACCAAATGATGTTATAGTAACACCAGTCCCTGCATTTGCTTTAGCCTTAGTTGTAGAAATTCCAAAACTATCTTTTGTTATACGAATGGCAAATACTCTTGATGTTAAGACACCCACATTTCCTGTATCATCTTCATACATCATAGGTGTAGATCCAACTCCAACAGTCGTTGAATTTGGAGTATAAATTAATTCTTCTCCTGGTCTGAAGAAATGATCTTCAATATTAAAAACACTCTTTCCTGTTCCTGCCGTTATAACACTAGATGGATTAAATGTTTTGGAGAATATGGGAGTATTTTGATATTTTAAGTCAAAGTCTTTTTTATTAATTCTAGCTCCATTTACGGCATTGTAAGAAGCATTAGAAACACTTTCAGATACTCTACCATAATCTAAACTTGGATATGTATTTTCAAGATCTAATATTTTATATATTGCCTGATTAAAAATATTTACAGTAGTTACACCAACTAAATCTTCTGGATGAAATTTAACGGTAAGATTTCCGGAAGGAGAAAATTCAACACCAAATGTACCTAGTCCAGTAATAGGAACAACATTATCATTAGTCAAGAACGGTGCCTGTTGAATATATCCATTGGTATCATCGTGTAATACTGTTAGTTGATGCAAAGCACTAAAATTATTTGATTGAACATAAACAATAGATTTTGCAGCATCAAATAAACTTGAATCTAATTCAACAATAGTTGTGGTGCCTATACCAACTCGATTTATAGATTGATATACGGCACTTCTTTCTGCACCGGCAACTTGTTCAGAACCAATAGAGTAACGATATTCACCATTTCCTGATCCAGTAGTTCCAATACCAACAATTTTTTGACTTATTCTAATTTTATTATTACCTGCTGGATTTTCATATCCAAGTATTAAGGTGCTACCAGAAATAGATGCTGTAGAAAATCCAATTTGAAGTTTTGTTTCTAAAGTAGATCCAACAAAACTCTCACTCAATTTAGTATCAATTCCATCATGAGTAACATAAGTTTCAACATAGTTCATTTCATGTGTAACAAGATCTTCTACTTTTGTATTGACATATAGTGCATTATATTGATTAATATCATATTCTGTTTCAGTTGATGTACCACTAAGAACTTGTTTTGTAAAAGTTCTTAGTGTTATAGATCCAAAAGTAGTAGATCCAGTACCTGCGGATGGACCAAATGATGTTTTTATGAACTTAAGATCATAGTCAACACTGTATGGATCATTCGGAACAAATCTGAAGTAGTTTTCACCGTCTTCATGCAGTTGAATTTGATAAGATCCATATAAATCATCAACAGAAGTAATGGCACCATCACCAGAATTTATTAGTTCTGATTTGTTTATTAAAATGTTATCTGCACTTTCACTATTACTTAATAATACAATTTCTGATAATTGAGCTTGATTTTTATTTCTTGGGAAACTATTTAATTTTATCAAATAAGTATCAAATCTAGAAGAACCATCAATATTATCAATATTTAAAAATTCATCCGGAGAATCCTCCAAGTTGGAGAATTGTTGATTGATGTTATCAATGGTTAGTGCATTATTTGTTTTGCAGTTAATAAAATCAGTTAATCTTGTATCTTCAAGTTCAATAAATCTTGATTTTCCATCTGCAACATCAACATCTCTTGCATTATCAAAATTATAAATTGTATCAGCTCTTAGTTCGTCAATAACATCAACAATAACTACAGATGCACTAGTTCCTCCAATAGACACACTAGAACTAGTTTCAACTTCAGTATCGGCAAAGTTTTTAAGTCCAACAGTATGAACTAAGTTATTTGTAGTATTTACAGACTCTTTCCAAGTAATTGGACTCTTGACAGAATATGATAAATTTTGATAATAATCATTATCAGGAATTACTTGAACACTCGTATTTGTTTTTCCAGTATCATCATCCCATCCAAATTCTGCTTTATTAGAAAAATCAATTGTAAATGTTCCTTTATTATCTGTAATTTTTGAAACCGTAGCTGTATTTTTAGATATAGAACCCTCAATATTATCTCCAGAAGATACTACATAATTACCAATGATTTTTAAGTAGTCTGATTTGCTTTCAACAACTTCAAGATCTGTGATTATTCCATTACAGAGTATCTTTTCACCAATCGTAAATAAAGATGTTTTATATGTGGTGCTAAATTGTGGATATTCTGTTTTTGGTATTAATCTGCCATAGTTTGATGCAGTTCTAGGAACACCGATATTTGTTGATATTCCAGTAAAATCAAAAGTAATTATATTACTACCACTAGTTGCATCTACATCAGCAACTTTAAAAAATCTGTATCCATAATCTTCAGAATTGAATCCAAGTCCTGAAGAAGCAGTTATACCCTCAATGTATACCTCATCTCCCGGTTCAAAAGGTTTTTTACTAAATCCCGATAATGGTGTTTGTATGGTACATTTAAATCTAGTATTAGAATCTGTGGTAACACCGGTAATGGCAACACCATTGTCATTATTAATTGTTCTTATGGTGATTTCTTTTTCAGGAAGTCCAACTGGATCTGTAATGACATTAACACCTACTAATTCTCCAGAATTTATTTCCGAAGTCAAAAATCCAGAATTAATAATGCTGTTTGTATTACTATCAATAATAATTACATCAGGATTATTAATATAATTACTACCATTATTAGTAACAGTTATAGTATCAATTGTATTTGAATCTAAAAACTCAACTTTCTGTGGAATTAATGCTTCTGGTCTTAATGTTCTATCAAAAAGATATTCAAATGAATTGGATATGGATCTAATATTTTTAACATTTCCTATTTCTTTTGAAGATGGAATGATTATTGCATTTGTTGATGTTGTAGTTCCAACCCCAACAAAGACTGGAGATTTTTTATAATCTGATCCACCAGACATTAATGTTATTCTAGAAACTGGACCAACAGCAGATGTTGATGTAGTTTCATATTCAAAGGTGTCAGTTTGAGATTTAGTATATGATAATCTTTCTACAGATGGAGGATTTATTATAAAGGTAGTTGTTCCTGCACCAATAATAGTAAATTCACCATCATATCCGCTATCAAAGAATTTTATTTCAGAAAAATTCTTAACATCAAAATCTGCCGTGCTAATATGTCCAGACTTTTCTAAAGCATAGTATAATTTATCTGGAAGATTTGAATTGTAATTTAACGAAATTCCATTAAAACCAAAATCTAAACTCGTATTATCTGGTGCAGTATTTGAAAGAGATTTAGAAAGTGTGATTTGTTCGTTTCCAATTTCTGCAACAATTGTTTCAGCAGAAACAAAATTACCACGAACAGCTTGACCAAGAGTAATATTTGGATTTGTTGTTGCAATACCAACGGTAGTTGCTGCTGCTATGGCAATAGTAGCTTCTTTGTTAGAAATAATCTCATTAAAAGTTTTACCAACACTAAATTCTGACGTTGATCCAGTTGATATAAATTCATTATCAAATTCTTGATCATAGAAAAATCTAAGATTATATCCTGATAGTGAAGAATCTGATGTATCAAATACTAAATTATCATTTCTTGTTAATGAAATTTGAGAATTAACCAAGGATATTGTATGCGTTCCAGATCCTGTTGAAGAAAATGTAACCGCGTTAGATGGAACTTCAACCGCATCAACATAAGTTTCACATAACTGTATTATGTCTACACCATCAACATAAACATAATAATATGAATTATTTGTCAATCCCGTAGGAGGTGTTCCTGTTGTAGAATATTTTACTTTGTCTCCTGTCTTAAACTCATGAGATGTCAAAGTTAAAGTATTAGTTGCCGTTGTAAAACCCGAGACAGTATCTGAATTAACTAAAATAAAACCATCTTCAGAATCTCTTTTTAAGGTAACGGTTTTTGATAGATTAGATTTATGATCTAATATTACGGTATCACCTGTATTCATTCCATGAGAAGTTGAAACAGAAACCACCGAGTTAATTTTTTTCAAATCTACCGTTATTTGATCATAATCTGTTTTAAAAGATGCCTTAATTTTATTAGTAGCTATATCAAAATATAAATTTGAGACCGTTGTTCCAATTCCAGTTTTTATTCCAATAGTATTTGCACTAGTTTTTACAGCATACAATGTAGCAAAGTCCTCTAAATTTATGTTAGAGGAATCATTAGGAGATATCTTAACTTGAGTAGCACCACTAGGACCAGCATAAACAATTTTTTGATTGGTTGTGAATGGATGATTTTCTAGATAAATTTCTTGAACAGGAATATTACGTGTTATTGGTGTACCTGCCCGAGTAAAAGAAACTTTGTTCGTAGTTCCTACAGCAGTTCCAATTCCTACAGATTGAGATGGATTAAAATAAACTTTTTCATTAACTCTAGAATCATTAATACCAAATAATGATGTTGGAATATCAATATCAACCGTAAAATCTTTTTGGGTATATGATAAAATAGTTCCCTTTGGATGTTCAAGTCCTATAAGAGTTCTTTCTACCGTAAGAATACTGCTGTCTTGATATACATTCAACACATTACAAGTTTCTGTCCCTATTGATACTACACTATCTGCAGAAACATATGATGGTATAAAGGAAACTAAAATATCTGAGGATGTATCTAAATTAGGAACTGAAGTTACTGTTGATAAACATCTAGTATTTGATAAAGGAAGAACATTTATTTTTGAAGATACTTGAAGATCTGCAACAGATGTCGATGATATCCCACTAAAAGAAATGATATCATTATCATTGAAAGGATGACTTGTTGATACAGAAACTCTTATTTTTCCACCTTCATTAGTTGCAACAGCATTCGCAATATTAGTCTCTGTCGTTGTTACATCTACTATATCTTTTCCTTTTACAGCAAAAATCTTTGCAGATATTCCGGATCCATTAGTGTCTGAATTGTCAAATTTTAAAATTTGATTTACTTTGTATCCAGTTCCTCCATCATTAATATTAAAAGATTCTATTGAACCTGACGATGTAGATACTATTTCAATTCTATGTTCTTTTTCTATAGTATTTCTAATAAAATTATTTTCTGATGAAGAATCGAATAATTTATATGGAAAAGTATTTCTCTTTAAATTTGAATTATTGAAATCAAATGTTTGATCTATATCATCAAAGTTTTCTTTTTCTGGAGATGAATAATATTTGTCGCCGATAAAATAAGGAAATACTCCTTTTCCATTTCCATCTAATAATGCATGATATGCATATACACCATTAGGAAAATCACTGTTTTTCTCAAATCTACCATTATATTCATCTAAATCTCCACTATTGTCGTATGTATAATCCTCGACAAAAAATCCTTCTGGAAATATACTTGTAGAGGGACGATCTTCTACCAAATTACTATTCTTGGTGTATCCTGATGTTAAAATTTCTGCAACGCTAAATTCATTAGGATCTTTAGATCCATAAGGTCCGTAAATTGGATTTCCATCATATGCCCATCCAATAATTCCAGATATTTTACTTGAATTATCTAAGAAAATATTATCTTCATAGTTAAGAACAGAATAATTTAATGCTGTTTCTTTTTTATTTTCTGAAAGTACTTTACTATCAAAAATTAAATTATTATCAACATCAAAATTACCGCCATTTACCACAGTTAAAAATCTAACATTAGCATCAAATACTTGATTTTTGCCCGAAGAAGTAACATCTATAAAGGATTGTGTCTCCGAATATCCTGCTCCAGCATTAATAACCTTTACATCAACTAATCGTTGATTTTCTATAACTGGACGTAAAACACAACCAGTTCCAGAATTGGTGGGATCAATAATATTTAAATTGGGAATTGAGTAGTACTCTGCACCACCATATTCAACATTAACTCTTTGAACTTGTCCACCTACAATAATTGGTCTAACTCTGGCATCTCTGCCATTCTTTACACTTATTGTTGGTTTTCTTTCATAGTTTTTTATTGTAGATCCATATTTTGTTCCTGCTTCATATAAATGAACTCTATCTATTGATCCTTTTACAACGGGAGTTAAAGTAATAGATTGTGTGCTAGTTGTGCCTAATCCAACAGTTACAACATTTGCAAAGGATTTTATATCTGGATACTTAAATGTTTGATATCCTGTTCCAGTATTATCAAATTCAATATAATTTTTCTTCTCATAATTTGTTGATACGGTTCCTCCAATGCCAGCATCACATACTCTAAAAGAATTATCAGTTATCTTTAAAACATAATATTGATTATTAATATTTAAATTTGTGATTGTTGTTCCAGATGACGAATACTCTACTATTTCACCACTACTAAATCCATGATTGTTGAAATTAATTGTATTCGTTATTGTTGATATTCCTGAAGGAGAAACTTGTAATTTATTATTGTAAAATACTCCACCATCTAATACATTAATTTGTTTTAATAAGTTATAAGGTCCTACTTTAATTTTATGAATACCAGATGTGTTAGTTCCATTGAAGTTGATTTCATTAGTATTACCATTTAAATCCGAGAGAGTTGGAAAAAGTTTTATTGTTTTATTGTTTAAAACCTTAGCAAAATATCTTCCATCACTCACTAAAGTTGAAGAACCTGCACCAACTCCCAAAGGATTATTTAAATTTGAATCATAAACTACCTCTTGACCATCTTCTAAACCATGATCGTCATCAAATAAAATTCTATTATTTGATAACGTAATTTTACCCCCATTGTTGTCAGATCTGGCATCAAATGGAAGTTCTACAAATCTTTTTTGTATAATAGGAACAACAGATATATTTGTCCCATTACCTCCGGTAACTCCTATAGAAACTACTTGATTAACATTGTAATTAAACTCATCAATTAGAATATCTGTAACAGTTCCTTTTAAAACTGGTTGGGCAAGAGCTCTTGTTCCAGAACTCTCAGATACTACCAGTTCAGGAGGATTTATAACATCAAAATCCTCTCCACCATTTAAAACATCAATACTATTGAGTTTTCCATAATAAACTTTATCTAGCGATTTATAACCATCAATTTCAACACCATTTATCAACATTCCTATTCCACCATGTTTTGTGGGGGATGGATTTTTATCAAAGTTTGAAACTAATGGGAATTTTTTTAATAATTTTTGAGAATCAATAATATTAGTTCTTTGGGAGTATAATGTAAAAACATGACCCAAATCATTTGAAATTGGTGCTAAAAATTCTAATTTTCCACCAGAATTAATTGCTGACAAAGAAGCATACAATTCAACTGTATTTGAAGATATCTTCTTAACATAATATACACCCTCAGTCAAACCTAATAAAGGATCACCTTTAGGGGAATAGAATACTTTATCTCCGGTTGTAAATTTTGTTGGGTTTGAAGTAAATTTAATTTGTGTATATTTCTCATTATCATTAAATCCACCCAAAGTATCAGATGCTAAAGGAATTGGTAGTGATTCCTGAACCACCTCGACACTTAAATTTTCCCTATATTCATTGCTACCATTAACTTCAGATGGCAATGAATTTGAGGCAACATAAAAATCTTTGTTGATGTCATCAAAATAAACATTTTGAACATCAGAAGTAATTACAGAATTTCCGTACTTTAATAATGTTTTTTCTGATTCTGTTTTTACTTTATTAAGAACTCTCCTCAAGTTATAATTTTTAGCATCATCGGGTGTAAAAGCAAAATTATCTAAAATTACACTATTATTTTGTATATCTACTGCAGTAATAATTGGATATTGATCATTATTGTTATTAGGAAATACTCTATTTTTCGCAAATCTATCAATAATTTCAATATTATCTCCTTTCTTGAGACTTGAACGATCAATTGAACTACTTAATTGAATGGTTTGATTGTTAAAGGATGTAATTTGATAAGTCGAACTAGTGTTGTATATCCAAGAATTAGCAAAAATTTCTTTTTTACTTTTATTGCTCTCTGGATTTTCAATCTTTATACCATAATTTTTTATTTTTAATACATCTCCCTCATCAATATCTAAATTACCATCTTGAACAAAGTCATTTAATACACCAACAAAAATTAAATCTACTCTTTTACTGGTATCTCCATCTTCATACCCAAAATATAATTCATTACTTCTTATGATATCACTTTTTTCAATTGTGCTTTCTATCCCCGTACAACCTAAAAATTGATTAATCGTTTTATCGGTATAAGTGATAGTATTATTGCCGGAAACTATTGTTCCACTATCAGAAAATCCTATTATAGAATCTACTGTTATTACATTTGAACCAGCGGCAGATTCCTCAACAGATTTACTATTTGGTGTAATTTCAAATACACCTTTGATGTCGGAACTTTCATCATATCCAATAAACAGGTCAATCTGATATAAAACTTCATTATCAGTTACAACTGCTTGTATATCAGATACTGATGCTTCACTAGAAGAGTTATCCTTAAATATTGATTGACCCTTTATCTTTAAAGGGTTTCCAGAGACCAATCTGGCTAAGGCAACTTGTCTTCTTTTGAATTTTGCAGAAGAAGGTTTGAGTATTAGTTCTTCTAAATTTATTACTTTTGGATCTCTGCCGTAAAGAACATTATATAAAATTCTAAAAGATTCATTTGTACCTTTGGAAATATAAAATGACTTTATTTCTTTTAAAAAATTTCCTACATTTAAAGAAGATGTAAAATCTTTACCTTCTAATCCTGGCGCAAATGTAAATTTGAATTTATTGTAAAAATCTTTTAAAAATAATGAACTAAGATTTGTAACTGAAGATCCGCTACTATGTGATGTCGCAGATGATGAAGAAAATACTAATTCTTCTTGATTTAAATCTTGATGATAATCAGTAATACCGCTAAATCCACGAATACAACCAGTAAAACTTGTTGATGTTATTCCGGTGTATGTAATGATCTCATCATCTATTTTTAACAATCCATATTCATCAGGATATCCTTTAGTTCCACCACTGACTGTTATTGTAGTTTCTGTCGATGATATATCAGAAGACAGGGTAGTTATACCAACTATAACTTCTGATACTAAAGTATCAAGATTTAAGTACTGATCTAAATTTTCTGCAATATCAACGGGACCACTTTGATATTCTTGAGAAATATAATATTGTTTTAAGAAATCTACTGTTTTTGGACTTTCATCTACAATAAATCTAGGAAGTTGATTTCCTAAGATGTCTTGAACTTTGATCCTTGTTTCAAGGTATGAATCTTTCATATTACTGTCTTACTAATTTCCCGTTGTAATAACTTGAAGTATAAGATGATTTTATAAATTCTACTCCAGAAACTTCTACTCCTGAAGAAATAACATCCCTAATCATATTTATTCTGCTTTTTGGAACATTTAAATTTAGATATAGATCTCTGAGACCAACAACATCATTAGACTCTGGAACTGCCTCTACTTCTATCACATTATCAGGTTTATCTGTAGATGTAATATAAATGGTTTCTAATTCTATTTCCCCTTTAATATAATCAATTGTTCCTGCATTTCTTTTTACATCAACAACCTCACTGTTATCGGCATCTTGTTTTACAATTGACAAAACTCCTGTTTTGTATCCTGCATTTGGTCTATCAGTGAGATAAACTTTTGAGGATTCTCCCAATATATTAAATCCAGTAGATTTGATATTATAACCATCCGGTTTTACATGAAATTGATTTCCATAACACAATTCATATTGTGCATTTTGATTTATAGTTGCATTCAAATTCCTTCTAATTATAACCTTTGTAATATTAGATGTAATTGCATTTCTATCAACAGAATCTATAATCTGCTGTGTTTTACTATATTTAAATCTACCACCAAATTTATTTAAATTAACTGATTTTGAATGTTGTGTCAGAGTATTAATAATTTTTGATTTTAATTCTTCAACATTTGAAACAAATGAATCCGTATAATAAACACTTGATTCTAATTCAATAAAAAGTAATTTTAAGTCTACTATTTTTTGATTGATACCAGATACGGAATATTGTCTCAACTTTGATAATATCTGATTCTTATTAAAATCTGATATGTAATTAGCACCTCTGGGTTTAATACTGATCAGAACATTACCATATTGAGGTGGATCCATTTCTTCTCCACCAACAACAGAAAGAGACTCGGTATCTGGATAAATTCTCTTAATTATAGATTCATAATCTTTTGCCGTAACAGCTCTATTCTGAGATGAATATGATAATGGAGCAAAATAACGAATTGAATCTAATGGTTCTATATCGGCACCATTTTGGGACTTGATGCTATCAATAGTTAATGTGGGAGAAGGAAATGTAAGAGTATTAGATTCATCCTTTATGGTTCCCGCAAAAGAAAACTGAGAAACATCATTTCCATCTTCACCATCTGTTATCAAGTACTTTACTGTAATTATATTACCATCATCTCCCGATTCCGTTCCGAGTTTTTTACCAAAAATCCCATCACCAAATCTTAATTCATATTTTTGATCATCAATTTCTCTAACAAAATAAACTCTAGAATTTTTATCAACATCAATAATATTATCAATCTGTTTATATTCAGTACCATCACCATCATCACCACTTCTCTTTATATAAACTTTTATTGTTTCTGTATCAATAAAAGAATTTTCAAGAACAAACCTTTGATTTACTGAAGCATCAAATGTAAATGTTTTTGTGAGGAAAGTTCCTTGGTATATGTCAATAGAATTGAAAGAAACCGTACTTCCGTTTATAATTCCGGTTATTGGTTCTATAGTAGAAAAAATATAAGAAGTATTGCTAATACTACCCGTACATACAATTCCTGGTTGAAGAACTACATTGATAAAATCCGAATCATTATCTGGAGTAACACTAAATGATATCGTAGCCTTTGATGCCTTCCTGGAACGAGGCAGATATCCTATATTAGATGCCAAAGAAACCACGTTTCTTCTTACTGTTGCAGAATCTAAGAAGGATTCATTAACTGCCATGTTAGTATTAAAGGCAGTTATGTATGTATTATATGCTAGCGTATCAATCAATACTGAAAAATTAGACCCTTCAAAGTCAAAATCCGAAAAATTTGAATTTGAACGTAGATAATCCTTGATGGATGTTTTTATTTGATCAAAATCTAGATTAGAAAATTTAGTGAAAGGCATTTTAGTATCTCGTTGCCTCTAATAGAAACGTATATTCTTGTGTTGGAAATGATTGTCCGATAATATCATATGAAATTGTAACCTCAAAAGTGTTTTCATCCGGTGATGGAAAGACATCTACACCAATATTATTCACTCTTGGTTCAAAATTTTCAATTGATGTTTGAATTTGTTGTTGAATAATCGATGCAGTTCCAAAATCAACAAATTCAAACAAACTACCATAGACATCGGACCCAAATAATGAATTAAAAAACTTTTCTGTAGGTATTGTAAGCACAATATTTTTTACAGAACGGCGAATTGCCGATTCATTCTTTAATATGGGAAAATCTTTCGTAACTGGATGAGGTTCAAATGACAAACTTATGTCCTTAAACGCTCTTGATGTTCGTTTAACCGCCATCGAACAGAGTTTTTATTTATTTATACCCTCATTTTGAGTATTTTCTTGCTCTTTTGCCGTTTTCCAAAAATAATTCTCATCATTTCCGAGTCCATCACGATCGTGTCCGTTTTCAACTTGGTAGTACACGGTCGAAACCTTGAAATCGGGCACTTTTGGATCTTTAGGAGTCAAACTATTGTCATAAATTCTGGTTCTATTATTTGGATAAAGGCAATATTGACCATTATCAAGTTCAATAAGGTTATGTGACTTGTGTTCAGACGGATTTTCACTGGTCGCATAGTCAATCACATCAGGATCCTGATGATAATTGTCCAGGGTACATACATATGTGCCCGTCTGAGGTCCATAATCCCTTGTATAGACCTCGTAGTGCATAGAACCAATAAACTGCTTCTGTACCGTCACCACACCATAGTCCATACAGTTCCAGAACTGTAGATTATGAAGTGTCATATCCGGATCAGGAAGTACAGGTTCACTTAGAAAAGCACTAATCGGTAATTTATCATACATCGCGGCATATTCCGGCAAATATGTCTCAAAATAAAAAGCGCGTCCGGGAATCGACTTAGCCGAAACCCAAACGCCCTTTACAAATTCCCCGTGCCCACTTTGATGATCTGTTAGATATTCCTTACGAACCCATACTTCTACTGAAGGTAGATTGGTTATCAAACATGCCATGTTGCTTTACAAAACTATATTATCTAGTTATCTCTTACCCTGCCCTCTGTACATCTTAGAAGCAGAGTTACGAGAAGTTGCGGTCCTCTTACTGTGCTTTCCATTACCCTGACGAGTTTTTTTCGGTTTCGACTGTACGTAACCGTCCTTAATTAGTCCTGTTTTTGCTCTAGCCATTTAGATCCTCCGTGATCATTAGTGATAATAGTTTTCAGGTGCTCCGGATTAGGTGATCCGGTTTCATAAAATTCAATCGCCAGATCCTGCATGATCTCTAGATACTCATCCTCCGTAAGATTCGTAAAAATACGTTTGTTCTTACGAAGAATGGTGTATCGATCAGATGACACGAGTCTTTTCATGTCCGACACGAATGCGAGGATCACACCAAATCTCAAATCCTGATTCAATCGCATCCAGACAGAACGAGACATCCTCGCCACACATGTCCTGTACTTCACCAGATTCAAAGACTTGCATCTTCGGAGCAAACCATGGATACTTCATACCTTCGTTCTCAAATACTCCGTGCTTAATTAGAAGCCACCCAAAACCCGTATAGTCCACTGTGAATGGTTTCTTACGCTTAGAGATACTCTCCAAAGTTTCGTGGTTCATCACACCTCCATTGTTTCGGAAGTCATCCTCCTCCAACCAATGAGCAACTGATGTGGTGCGACCATCCTCTGTACAGTACCATCCTCCGGCAATGTCCTTATCCATCAAAACTAACTGCCAGAATTTCTCAGTATTGAATACAATATCACTATCAATCCATAACTGCCAATCGTACTGTAACTTACCGTCCCAGGGAATTTGGTCCGGTCCTCGCAGTACATTTGCTCCAAGACACTTGCATCTGGCAAAATTGACCATGGAGGAATAATCTTGCGAAATCTGGATGCTTGCCCCTGCCTGTACAAGATCAAAACAAAGTTGTACAAAACTTTTCAAATACGTGTAAGAAACTCCACGACCGGGTAGACAAAATACAATGGTCTTTCCTTTTACAAGTTCCTTTGCCTTATCATAGTCCCACTCGTCTTCCTTACTAGGGACTGGTGGTTTCTTTGCCTTTACAGTAAATCCTTTAGCCATAATAGAATAAAACTACTTCAGTATCATACCAGTTATATAGTGTTCTGTCAATTAACTTCCGTGATGATAATAGAATCTCCATCGACTTCCATATTGACTTCCGTGCCCTCGTACCATCCATTCTCATTAATAATCCATTCGGGAATTATAACGTAATATTCACCAGTTATAGGATCAACCTCTATGGTCGTAAAATTTTCTGCGGAATTTTTTTGCATTTCATCAAATCCTGTCATCGTTTTTATATATGCCGGGAAATTTTTTAAGAGAGAGAAATTGAAAGGTCGATTTGGGTCGTTTATAGCTTAGGGAAGTGGGGCGTTTTTAGCCACGCCCGCCGACGCTAAGGGGGCATAATACCCCCTAACTGCTGTTCA